>QWCI01000966.1_pt1 | contig 16672 bp, 7 predicted proteins | sample 1972541 | NCBI WGS metagenome assembly QWCI01 (sample SAMN09866712, study PRJNA288562) | Human oral metagenome isolate term3_saliva, whole genome shotgun sequencing... | isolation source: mouth | host: Homo sapiens | place: USA: California | reverse complement strand
ATAGTATTAGTAGAACACATTACAAAAACTAATGCACCTGCTACTGTCTTTCTTAAAAACTTTCTTCTTTTCACTTTAAGTCCTCCTCTTGCACTTATTATATTTCTTTCATATATATCTACATACTCTATATATTGCCATAACATATTTTGATCTTCAATAATCTTTATGTGGTATTTTTCTTGCATTTAGTAGCTTTATCCCCTATTTTAAGCATAAACTTCTTACGGAAATATAACCAAATCCTACCTAAAATATAATTATTCCTTATAATCTATAAAAACCACCATTTTATTTGAATTATTTTTTTCAAATTATTTCTACACCAAATATTTAATTATATTAATTTAAAAAGTCATTATATTTTTTTATTAATTTATTTTAAACAATGTTCAAAATTTCCTATGTATTCTAAGACTTTACGATTTTTTAAATAAAAAAAACATACATTTAATTAAAAATGTATGTTTAATTATCTAATTATAAAGTAAATAGTTAATAATTTTTATTTTTAGTTATCTAGGTAGTTAAAAAACTTTAAATTCTCTTTTTTTCATTTTTGTAACAAATATTACAAAATTTTACATTGACTAAATTTATTAATGCTTTATATATAATAATATTAATCATTGTACATTTACATAATTCGATTTTATTATAACTATTTACTGATCATTTATTTATTTTTTATTTGTTCTTTTTATTTTATTATTTATATAGCTACTTAAAAGTATTATTATAACTAATATTGTTATATATATTGCTATATTTATTTCTTTTTTACCTGCTTTAGGTAATATCTTTGACAATATTTCATTTTCTTTTCTCTCTTTGTTATTGTTTTTTCTGCTTTCGTCATCTGCTATATTATTTCTTCTATTTCCATTATTTTTATCTCTATCTATATCTTTATCATATTCTTTTTGATTATTCTTATACTTGTTTTTTTCTCTATCTAAATCTGTATCACCTATTCTTCCTTTATCTCTTCCATTATTTTTACTATTCAGAGAATCTTCTCCATTATTTCTTCCATTACCATTATTCTCATTTTCATTCGTGTTCTTATTCTTCTGATTATTCTTATCTTTATCCTTATCTTTATTTTTATCTAAATCTTTATCTTCCTTATTGTCTTTGCCATTATTCTTTCCATTTCCGTTATTTTCTCCATTGGTGTTATTTTTATTTTTGTCATCATTATTCTTATTTGAATCTGCCCCTTTTATAACACCTTTTACTTCTACTTCTATTTTATCTTTAGGTTCTGCTCTTCTAGTATTAAACCCTTTTGCTTTTACATTATTTATAGTAATACTATCTTTTTCAGTATCTATTTGTTCTACTAAATATGTAATTGTATATATCTCTTCTTTTTTTATAACAGGTATACATAAATTAAATCTACTTTTCTTATTAGCTATATCATAATCTCCCCATTCTACAGTTTTTTTAATAGCTCTTATATTATCTAATGTGTTATTTTGACTATTATTGCTTGTTATTTCTAAAGTATCTTTAGTATATTTAACCGTTCCTCTTAATATATCTTCTACTTCGACATCTAATGCATCTTGATTTCCTACATTCTTAATAGTTATGGTATACCTATTTTTATCTCCTGCTTTTAATATCTTTTTTTCGGCTACTTTTGTTATTTCTATCCCTGCATTTTTGGTTCTTCCGTCTTACATTAATAATACTTTCTTTTACTTTTTCTTCTGTATTTAACCCTCTTGCCTTAGATATTGTTTTCACCTTTTGTTCTGTTTCTGATTCATTATGTAATACATCATAAATAATTTCATATTTTTCATATCTAAACATCTTGTTTATTACAGCTGTTATTATATTATCATCTGTTATTTCTTTTTCTAAAACTATATTCTTATTATTTGTTACATCTTGACCATTAGAATCTATTATTCTAAGACTATCTTTTATTATATTTGCATTTGATTCTATTTTTTCTTCTACTCTTACTATTCTAGCTGTATTTTCTCCTACATTTTGTATATTTAAAGTATATGTGTTAGTATCTCCTTCTTTTATATTTTCTTTTAAAGAATATTTAGCTATATCTAATGTTGTTTTCTTTTTGAACTCTTCTTCCTCTATAGCATATCCTTCTTTATTAAGTATATTTAATGTTATTTTATTTGCTATACCACTAGTATCATTTCCGATCTTCATCTATTTTATTATCATTTCCGATTCACAATACTTGTACTTATACTATCTTTTCCTTTTTCTTTTATAGTATCATATGTAATATTTATTCTATCATATATCTTATTGTTTTTATCTGATATATTATTCTTTTTTAGTATCTCTTTTTTATTACTATTTCTTCCTATTATATATATATCTTCTTTAAACTTAAGGATTAACTTACCATTTTCTTCTACTATATCATAATTTTCTTTCGGAATTATTTTTTCATTATCACCTTTTACTATTATACTATCCTTATCTATATATCCATTTGTTATTTTTTCTATTAAAGTCACTTTTTTTGCTATACTATTTTCTTTTTCATTTGTTATAGCTATATTATATTTAAGCCTTTCTTCTTCTTTTACATAATTACTCTCAAATGTTTTTGTAATTTTTAATTTAGGGCTATTTATGTATATCTCTATTGGAACTTCTCTCTCATCAATACCTTCACCTGTAATTTTTGTTATTAACTCTGGACTTATATTATCAAAATCATCTTTTACAATATACTTATATGTAAGTATTATTTCATCATTTCCGACTTATATTTGTAAGTCCTACAATAATATTCTTACTTCCATCACTTTCTTCTTTCTTAACAAGTGTGTTTGTTATTTCTTGTCCATTTATACTTATCTTAGACTCTCCATCTTTTAAATCTAATCCCCTTGGTATTATCTCTTTTATACTCACATTATTTATTACTGTTCCGTGGCTGTATACTCTTGATCTTCACCTTATATGTAATAGTATCTCCGAACTTTATACTCTATTTTATCTACACTTTTTTGTATATCAAGATTAGGACTTTTTACTCTTATTATTTTACTAGTATTATTTCCCTGTGGTATCCCTACAGTTTTTGAATTGGTAGTTATTATATTTTCATCATAATATTTTATACTTGCATTATTGGTTATATTTTTACCATTAGCATTTTGTTTTACTTTTAATCCATATTCCATATATCCGTGGCTTACCATATTCTAATTTACGTATCCTTATGATTTCTCCCGGATTCATAGAATTAACATAACTTGGTGATGTATCTGAACTAATATAATTATCTGCATATTCTAAATACTCTGCCGGAAATAAGTCTTTAATTATTACTGGGTTTGCTTCTGCTCTATTATAATCATTTTCTCTTATCTTAAAATCTACCCTGTATCTTATTACATCTCCGAACCTTATATTCTTCTTTTGGATTTAGTATTGTTTTAGTTATATCTAAATTTTGATTTTGTGGTATAAGTTCTACCTTACTTACCTCTGACTTATTTCCTGCTCCATCTATTGAATATATATTTACAAACTTTCTTTCTTTATAGTCTATATCTCCAATATCTATATTTTCTATTTCACCGCATAGAATTTACTTCTGTCCATCCTTCAGCATCTCTATCTCGATTTTCATTTTCATTATTTGTAATATAATACCTATATTTTTTTACACCTGTCTTTATCTCAGCACTTTTCACATCACTTGTGAATTCTCTTGATCCATCTAATCCTTTTACATAATATTCATACCTACTTCCATTATCTTCTGGTCTATTAAATTTAATTACACTTTCCCCATATTCATTTATTAGCAAGCTAACATTATTAGGTCTATTGGGATCTGCTATATCTCTTGCTGAATTATCCATTATTTCTGTTTTATTTGTTAATTGTTTTAAATAGAATAGTGTATTTGCTAAAACTTTTCTTTCGTCTTCTGTTGAATTACCCATGCTATGACCTGTTTGAATCATTGCTGTATTATTCCATGTTGTTAGATAGTATTTAATATTTATATCTGATGGTATTTTCTTTTTCGCTTCTTCATCATTTAATATCACATTCTCATATTGTCCAGAATAATTTCCATCCACATATTCCAACCATACATTACCTCTTGCTCCATTATGATTAGTATGTGAAAAAGGTATATTTAGAACTTTACCGCATATCACCTAAATTCCATGGAAACTGTGTTAAAAATCCTTTTTTGTTTATTTTTACTTTATTAGATCCGGTATATCCATCCTATTGATAAATCACTTCCATATCCTTTAACAATATTAAATTTATTTGATAATTTTGATATACCTCTATCACCAGATACTCCAGTAATAGTATCGTGACCTGTTAAAATTCCTTTTCCTTTGTCTATATAATTAGACAGTATATTTATTGTGTTATTATTAAACTCATTTATTGGAATTGCATCCCATGTACCATTTAGTATTACATCATAATTCCAAATCATATTAGGATTATTTTCAAACTCTATATTAGATACATGTGTAACTTTTATTATCTGCCTTCCGATTAGCTGGATTCTTACCATATGCCTCAAAGTTTGTTACCGTACTACCCTCTTGTACTGTACCGCCCTTCCATCCAAACCTTTAATAAAGCTGATTTTGATATTGTCTCTTGTCTTCCATCTAAATACCTTACATTTACCCTTGGAATAACATCATCATTTAGTGGATATACATTTAAAACCTTAACTTCTTCATCTAATGCTTCCTTACTAAGATCAGTAAGTCCTATTGTTTCAAAATGATCACTTCCAGGCTTTTTTTGATACACCCTATATGAACTACCTTGAGGTCCTGTCCATTTTAAATGTATATTATTTGTTTCTGGATTTGGTGTGATTATTAAATTAGATTCTCCAGCAATACTTATTATATTTGCAAAATAACTAATCATTATAATTACTATAAATAATATTATCGAAAATCTTTTAATATTTTTATTCATTTTAATACTCCTTTAATTTAAAAATTCATCTATTTTTAATACTATTTTTTTATATTTTTTATTTTTTCTTAATTTAATTTTTAATAATTTTATTTTCATTAAAAATAGCTCAAATTATAATTGAATAAAATATAATTATAAATATTATAATTAAAATAATATTTTCACCTTTTTATTTATTCTATATTTCGAATCAAAAATTTATTATACAAATATCATATCAATTTACTATAAATTTATCATTATTTTTAACAAATTGTTATAAAGATATTATATTGATAGATTTACACTTAAAAAGAAAATTCCATAGAATCTGATATAATAGTATTAAATTAAAAAATATATACTAAATAAGATTCTATTGAATCATATGTATAATTTATCCTAATTATATAATTTCCATACAAAAAAAGACCCTATTTCTAAGGTCTTTTTTTTGAAAGTTTTAGTTTTTAAGAAATTACTTTATGGACTTTTTAACTTTTTTTCTTTTTCTTATTATACATTACAACCATTACTGTTCCTGTTACAAGTATAGCTAATACTGATAATACTAGAAGAGCATTTTTTCTTAGCATATCTAATAATCTTCCTTGTCCTAAACCTGTTGGTGGTGATAATGTTACAATTTCTGTTGCTGCTGTTCCTGTTGATTCTGCTGCAACCATGTAAGCTCTATCAAGGTTATTTTCCTTGTTAGCTTCTCCTTCTTTAGCTTCTCCTTTTCCTGGAAGTGTTCCATCACCTGTTTGATTCTTCTTATCCATTTCTGTTATTAACACACCTGGTGTAAATTCTGTTCTACGTCCATTACTTGTATGGTATGCTATTACTTCTGCCATATTTTGGAATGTTAAATCATTTGATGTTGAGCTTCCTGAAGATGTTCTATCTGTTCTAAGTTTCCATGTTCTTACGAAATTATCTGTTTCTGGAGATAATGCGTATCCATTTACATTCTTATATTCCCTTGTAACATCTTCATATGGATTTATTGGATTCATATCTGTTGTTGATTCTTTTAATAATAATATATTTGATCTTGTATTACTATTTCCTTGTTTAGATTTATCTTCTTTCTTATCTTTATCAGATACTTCTTCGATATATCTTATACCACTTTCATCAACATAATCTGCTTCTTTAGCTTTTTCTTCATTCTTAACTCCATTTACTAAACCTACTAGGTCTTCTTTATTTGCTGCAACCCATTGCATGTTTTCTTCATCTCCCATGTTTACTGTTGCACCATTATCTACTATATCCATTATTGCTCTAATGTTTATCTTAGCTTCTTCTTCTGGAGTAAGTGGTGTTTCACCTTTATTTATATAGTATTCTTGTCCTACATATTTACCGTATTGATATTTTGATCTTGATTGATGTTGTAATCTACCTAAAGTTGTTGATCCATCTTCTCTTTCTTCTTCATCATCAATACCTGTCTTATATGCTTCTTCTCTATATATATTTGTATTTTTAACATTTTCGTCATCAACATTAATTGTTCTATCTAATTGACTTAAGTTATATGCATAGATTCCATATCTTATCTTGATTGTTGCATCTTGCATTACACTTTCATCTATATTTATATATCTGAATCCTGCTTTTGCATTTTCTCTCTTAGCTTTATCTTCTTCTTTACCATCTGTTAGTTTTGTTCTATCTAATGATAATACTAGATCTTCACCTGTAGAGTTTTCTTTATCAAGTTCTCTTTCTACTTCAAGTCTTGCAAATAAGTCTTCTGTTCCACCATATACATTATTTGATAGTTTTCCTTTATCTGCTTTAGATATCTTACTCTTAACATTGTATTTTAAGTTAATCTTTTCTGTTCCATCTGCTGTTGTTATTACAACATTATTTATTTCTTTATTTAATACTATTTTACTTTCTGGTCTTTGAACAATACCCATATTAATATTCTTAACTGAATAATCAACATTTTCTAGTTTTGTATCATTCTTGCCTTTATAGATTCCTTCAACATAGTATATATTCTTAAGTTCATTTAGAATTACTGCAGAACCTGCTTTTTGTTTTTCTAATTTTTCATAATATTCTATACTGAAGTTAATCTTTGGTGTTGTTGCATTCATGCTTGTATATTTATGTGCAAGTTTTAATTTTTCAACATCAATCTTGCCCTTATCTGCTTCTTTAAATACATTTAATGCATCGATAACACTATTTTTGAATGTATCTAAGTTTCTTGTTACTTCGATTCTTCTACCTTCATCATCTCTTGCATATGATAATATTTGTGTTTCTTTATCTTCATCCTTGTTTTTAGCAAGCCATGTAGTATTTAAGTTTGCTTCTTGTTTTCCATCTGCATAGAATTGTGTTGTCTTGAATGTTTCACCATTATACCATTTTACTTTTCTTTCATTGTTACCATCTTTAACTGTTGGTACTAAGTCATTTGCATCAATATCTGCTTCTGATACTGCATTTGCAATACCTTTAGCATTTGTCTTAGCATAAACTTCTTTTAATTTTTGTTCATTTGGTGTTGAGTAATTTAAGCTTACTACAAAGTTACCTGCTGGTACACCTGTAAATTTATATTGTCCTTTATCATCTGTCTTAACATTTGATTCAAATCCTGTTACACCTTTCAGACTCATTTCAATATCATCTGCTTTAATTTTTTCTGGCCATACAAATCCTAAATCAAAATATGCTTTACCATTTGGAACTTCTGCATATCTGAAGTTTTCATGTCCATCTATTTGTTCTCCTCTAAATGATAATCTTTCTTCTAAAGTAACTGGTTGCCCTGCAATTCCTTTTTCATTTTCATCTTTCTTACCATCACCTGTCATAATTCCTCTATTTAGAGTATTTTGTTTATCTTCCCAAATAGTACCTGTAAGTTCTCTGTTAACTTTTTCTGGATTTTGTTCTGCTTTAGGTATTCTTACATTTATACCTGGTGCATCATCTGTATCATCTTCTAATACAAATTTACCGCCTTGTTTCTTTGTTGTAAAGTTTGATGGTGCTGAATCTCTATCAATCTTACCTGAATATGTTCCTGTATGAACATTATATGCTGCAAATGCACCTATTTCAGCTACGTTTGTAAAGTCTCCTAACTCTAATGCATTAGCAAGAGTCTTAATTCCATCTTCTTTTCCTACTTTATCTTTAAGTTCTCCTAAAGATTCTCCATCTTTATTCTTAACTTCTTCCACATTTAAAGCATTTTTAACTCTATATGTGTTGAATATATCTGCTCTTTCGCCTGGTTTTAATGTAAATCCTGCTGTATTTACATCACCTTCTGTTTGAGTTGCTGTATATCCATTATCTTGTGCTGGTATTCTATCACCTTTTCCTTGAGCATCCCATTTAAGTTCTTTCATCTTATTTTGATCAACTTCTGATAATGATAAGTTAGCTATATCAGTGTTCTTATCATGTATTATATATTTACTTACTGGTATTTCTGCTGTTGTATTTGGTTTACCTGCTTGTTTTTCTTCTTCCAACTTAACACCTTGTTTTTCAATGTTTGTTGTTGGATCTTGTTGTATTTCTTTCTTGATTTCTTGTTGCACAATTTCCATCTTATCTGAATGTATATCATTTAATTGTGATACATATACAGCATCTATTGGTGAACTATTTACAACATTAATCTTATATGTTAAGAATACATCTACTTGTCTTGTATCTTTATGATTTCCTGCTGTATCTGTCTTATCCATTGCTCTTTCTTCAGCAATTTCTCTTTCTAATAATTTCTTAACATTTTCATCTGATGAATACATAGATGTTCTATATATATAGTCTGTCTTATATATATCTAAGAATCTTTGTGTTTTATGTGCATCTCTACCTTTTTGAATATTTTCCATATCTACTTCAACAGTTCTTCCTAATCCTTGTTTCTTTTCATTTTCTGTTAAATATTCATCATATAATGATTTATATAGGTAGTTATATGCTTTTCTATTTGCTATAACTAAAGCACTGTTTAAATCTTTAGTTACTTCCATATCTACACTTCTTCTCTTAAGTCCAAGATTTATATCATTCATATATGATCTTTGACTATAATATGTTCCTGCATATGCTTGATATGCTTGATCTATTTGTTGATCATTTGGTTTGCTTTGGTCTTCTCCTCTATTTTCTCCTAATGCATCCCATATTTGGTTATCTATTTTTCCAGATTTAATTATATCTTCCCAGATTCCTAAATCTATTCCTCCATCTTTTTGGATTTGTTCCCAAATTTTCTTCATATCTACTTTACCATTATTTACTAAATCACCTATTGCAGTTCCTGCAACTCCTGATTGTTGTAATATTTGGTTAAGCATATCTTTTAAATCTCCATTTAGATTTACATTTAATCCTGATATATTAGTTGATATACCATGTTTTTTAGCAAGTTGGTCTATTATTTCTGTTGATTCTGCACCTTCTTTAATAACTTTTTCTAAATTAGTTGAATCTAACTTACCATTATTTGCAATTTGTGATAATATGCTTCCTGCATATTTTCCTGATTGTCCTTTTAGAACTTCATCTAAATTAACATTTCCATCATTTACTTGATCTACAGCTTTTGAGTATACATTAAATCCTAATGCTTCTCTAGCTTTTTGAAGTGCTTGTTCTTCTGTCAATCCTTGTTCTTTTTGTGCTCTTGTTGTATCAATACCTATACCATTTTCATATTTAACATTTGCATTTGGATCTTTCAATATTCTATTTAATATTTCTTCTCCAGTTGCATTATCTGATAAATCTGTTGGTATTCTATCATCTGTTACTGCTACTTTTACACCTGTTTTTCTTTCGATCCATTGTGAAAGTTTATTACCTATAGTTGTTGATTTAATAACCTTCATTATAGCTTCTGACTTACTTCCACCATTTTTAACTGCTTGTTGTATTGCATCTGATGTTACTAAACCGTCTTGTAATAATGATTTTAACATTGTTGTTGCTTTATCAACTTTAGTTAATACTTTTTCTAATGGATTTTTCTTAAGTGCACCACTATCAACTAATTGTCCTAATATAGCTCCTGTTAATTTTCCATATCCTATAATTTGATCTAATACTTTTGATGAACTGCTTCCTACTTTTTGTATCCTATTCCAAAGGCTATCATCATTTGTTGATGGATTTGTTACACCTTTTCCGTTTTTTCCTAAATTTAAGAAATCAAATAATCCATTAAATGAATTCTTTTCTGCATTCTTCTTATCTAATAATTCATTTGAAGTACTTGGATTTGAACTTGGGTTTGTTCCCTTATTTTCTCCAGAGTTTGTTCCTGGATTTGTTCCTAGATTTGTTCCAGCACTTCCTCCATTATTTGTATTTGGATTTGTCCCCTTATTTTCTCCAGCATTTGTTCCTGGATTATCATAAACTATTTGTTCATTTGTTGGAAGATTTATTCCTAAGAATAATGTTGAAGCTTCAATGAAATCATTAAAATATTTATCATCAATTGTTCTTCCATTTGTCTTTTTCATTTGATAATTACTCTTAAATCTTTGAGTTGTTGGTCCTTCTGTTGTTTTTTCTCCAGTATATTCTAGAGATGTCTTAGTTTCAACTCTATTACCTTGTTCATCAACTCCTTGAGCGATACCATCTGTTTTTAAACTTGAATCATTTTCTTTTCCACCTGTTATTTCAGCGTGTTTTCTATTATATTCTTCTCTATCTCCAAAATGTTCGATAGCAAATGAAGAATCTTTATATTTTGCTTTTTCTTCTGTTGTTGTTGAGTTATAGAAAGATTGTCCATCTTTGAATAATTCTGTTTTTGAACCTTCTAATGTTTGTAATGGTTTTACTGGTTCATACATTATTCCATCAAAGTCGAATGTTACATCAAATAGGATTGCATAATTATCTTTTGCACTTCCTCCCATTTCTTCTAATTCTCTTCTATTAAATCCAACATCATGAATGTCATATCCTCCCCATTTACCATTTTCATCTGATATTATTGGGTCTTTAGTTTGATCTAATAATTCTCCTGTTTCTCTCTTATATACTCTAGCAACTTCTTTTCTTATTATTCTTTTTATAGATTTATTTTCATTTAATTCTACAAAATTTCTATGTATTCTTACTCTTACACCTGCAATACCTTTTTCTTTATCTCTATCAAACACATTATTATATCCAGTATGTTTTTTATCGTCTGGTATATTATCTTCCCAAACTGTACCACCTATTGGTAATCTTAATTGTGGTTTTGTTACTGGTGGGTTTGATGGTGGATTTGATGGTGGATTTGATGGTGGTGTTATTGTATCATCACTATCAAAGTATAATTCTAATGCAATTTCTTCTCCCCATCTTGCTGCACCTTTTTCCATTATTGTTATTGTTTGCATCTTAATATTGTATTCTGTTTCATATTCTATAACTGATTCTTCATTTGGTGTTTCATTTGTTATTCTTGCACCATTAAGTTCATTATGTCCACCAATTCCTGCTGTTCCTGGTGTTGGCACTGTAGACACTCCTGTAGTTACACTTCCAACTCCTCCTATAGAATACATACCTGGCATATTACCATTTAAAGGTAATACATTTCTTAATTGATCTATTGGGTTTATACCTGTATTAAATATTGGTCCATTTGTTGTTGTTGCAACATGTCCTGTATTTTGCCCATTAAAATCATATTTTTCTGTTGTTGCAAGATTTCCATTTCCTACTTTTACAGATTTTACAGGTCCATTACTTCCTGTTGTTGATGAAGAGAATAATTTATGTGCAGTCCCATTAACCTTATTCCAATTCTCTTGTGCTCTTCTTATAGCCTCTTGGCCTCTTTTTTCTAACTCTGCTCTTAATTTTGCTTTCTTTCTTTGTTCTTCTTCATATTTTTTCTTGTCTTCTTGATCAGCTTTTCTGAAATCTCCCCATGTACTTGGAGTTCTAAATCTTTCTGATTCTTGTTCTCTCTTTAAATTCATTCTCGCTCTCATTTGATCTGCAGTTAAAGTATTTGAAGAATTTACCTTTGTTTTTTTCTTATTAGTGCTTCCTCCATTTGATGAGCTTCCTGACTTACCTGAGTTTGTATTTGGATTTGATTTTCCATTTCCTGATTTACCTGAGTTTGAAGTCTTTCCTCCGTTTGATGAAGGATTTGATTTTCCATTTCCTGATTTCCCAGAATTTGAAGTCTTTCCTCCATTTGATGAGTTTCCTGACTTACCTGAGTTTGTATTTGGATTTGATTTTCCATTTCCTGATTTTCCAGAATTTGTACTTGGATTTCCTCCTCCATTTGTTGAAGGATTTGACCCTTTATCATTACCATTTTTCTTACCTATAGTAGTTTTATTATATGTACCAACTACTTTAGTATATTCTGTACCTTGTATCATATATCCAAACACAAATCTTGCCTTAACAATTTTATGAAGTGCTGGATCATAATTTATTGCAAAATAGAATTCTTCGCCATCGTCAGGGAATTCTGTTTTTGATAACTCACCTTTTTTTGTTAAGAATTGCCATGATTTTACAAAAGTATATTTTGAATCATCATCTTGTTTTGTACCAAATCTATCTTGATCTACATTATCTTTAGGATTTCCTGTTTTTAAATCACTCTTATTTGGGTTTGTTTTTTGTGGTGTTTTTATATCACTTTCATATATACCATAAAGTTCTACTTCTGTAATACTTGCTGTTAATTTACCTCTATCTTTATCATTAGAACCTTCTTCAGTATTTCCTCCTGGATTTGTACTTGGATTTGTTCCTGGTTTTCTTGTTGTTCCTTGAGGTAAATAATTCATAGCACCTTCAGGTTGTTTTATTGTACCTTCAGCTTTAGCAGAATCTTCTGCTGTTTTGTCAACTTTATTTTTTAATTTATTTTGGAAATATTTAAGCTTATATGGTCCTATTAACCATTTTTGTGTTTTCTTATCAAATTTAACTTTTGATACATCTTTTAAGCTTTTACCAGTTCCTCCTGGTTCTATTTTTGGTTGATATTGAAGTTTTGGATTTGGAGCTTTTTGTCCATCACTATTTGGTACTTCTTTATCTGTATGATATCCAACTGGTAAAATATATCTTAATTGTGGTTCTTTTGGATGATTTATAACCTTAGCTGTTTTACCATCTGATTCTAAGCTTATATCTGCTGGATTTTGAGAAATCCATTCTTTTAATAATCTTTCATATTCTTGATATTCTTTTACAAATTTTTTCAACCTTGAAGCTTCTTCAGGATTGTTTTGTGCTCTTGCATCAGCTTTTGCTTTATTTCCTTCTGGTGTTGTACCTGGATCTGGATGTAAAACGTGATCTGGTTCATTTGTTTGCCAAGCTGGACCTTGAAGAGAGTCTACCCCATGTTCTCCTGATTTTTTAGTTTGAGATTTTACACCAACACTATAGTTATTTGCACCCCATATTCTTGTATTTTGTTGTGCCATTAATGCTGGGAAAGAACCATCTTTAGCTATTATCTTTTCAACACTAAGTTTGTGTCCACCTGTAATATCTTCATAATTTCCATCATGTTCATCATCTGTATCATGTTTTGCACTCTTCTTATTTGTTATAAGGAAGTGTGTACCATTTTCAATTCCATATTTATCAGATTGATTTGGATCTGTATATATACTACTCCATGATTTTCTAGCATATTCATTTCCTCTTTGAACACGAGCATTACCATTTAATATGTCATTTAAAGCATTCATATCATCATTTGCTTTATTATTTATAGCCGAATTAACTGTATTTGCATCTGCTTTTACAACTGGAGTTTGAAGACCTAATCCTCTTTCACTTCCTACTCTTAATCCTTCACGTTTACCAAAAAGTGCTGTTTTATAGCTCGCACCTTCTCCCGAAAAGAAATTTGTTGCACCTCCCCACAATTTATAATCTGGTTGTGTTACATTTGCAGTTACAGTTCTTTTTTCTGTACTATTTCCTCCATCTTTTCTTGTATTTGTAGACTTAACCATATCTTCTATAACTTTTTCATCTTGAAAAATATGATCTTTTACAAGTTTTCCTCCAGGAACTGCTGTTGTATTATTCATACCATCTAAAAACATTTCCTTACTTATTTGAGATCCTGATGGAAGTCTCTTACCTTCATAGAAACATAGTATACCTGCATATGGATTAAGTAGATCTGCTGCAAAATTAACATTTGAAACATCTTTTTCTCCATTTTGACCTAATTTTTCTCTCATGGCTTTACCACTTTCATCCCAGAAATATCCTTCTGGTAAGAAGTTCTTATGATTGTCTATTATAGGTCCATTATATCCATCTATTTGATTTTTTTCTTCATATGCTGGCTCTATATTTTTGTTATGTAGGTATCTTGCATTTTCATTATAATATGATGACACTAAAGTTTGTGAATCTTCATATGTCTTCATATAATCTTGTAATGCTTGTCCTGATTCTTCAGTTATTGCATTTGTTGTTGCTTTACCTTTTTCAAAGTTAGCTGGAAGAGTACTACTTTTAGCGTAGATACTCTTATTCAGCATAGGAGCTATTAACATAAGAACAACTGTAACTAAAGCTATACTAAAGTATATAAATATGTCATTATTTTCTATAGCCTTGTTTTTCTTATTCTTGTTTATCATTAGCTTCCCCCTTTCTTATTTCATCATCTTTTTCTTTATCATTAGTATTTTTATTATTTTTATCTTTTTTAAGTTTTTCAATAAATTCTTTAATCTTATCTCTAAAGGCAATACCTACTGCTGCTATTGCTGCAAATATTCCCACAAATATTATTGTAAAATCTTTATTTACTATAACATCTAACATTACATTATCATCTTCATTTGTAGAATTATTTCCTTCTACTGAATTGATATCCTTAGCTCCTAAGTTATTTGATGTTTCTAGTATTTCAAATCTATTTGATAATACTTTATCCATAACTTTATCCATTGTTGTTGCAATTGAAATTGTTATTTCTTTTTCTTGTCCTGGCTCTATTTCTTCATTTTCTAGTTGTCTTGATGATGCTAGTCCATCATGTTCTAACTTCCAATTTTGACCTTCTACAAGTTTTTCATCATTAGATAGGTATGCTCCAATTTTTGTTATTTTACCTGGTACATTTCCTTCATTTACAACTTTCAGCTTATATTCTACTTCTACATTAGAATTTCCTGATGTAAATGGTGAAACCTTAAACTTATTAACAGTTTTATCTACTTTTTTATCTGTTATATCATTCTTATTATCTCCATTTACAAGTCTTAATTTTGTAACTTCACCTTTTAGACTCATATTAAATGTATTATTGTTTACAAGCCCTAAGTTTTCATCTGACTTACTTTGGAAATCTATCTTAATTCCATCTGATACTGCAACTTGTTTTGTTCCCTCATCTTGTCTATTAATACTTATTGCATCTGATGTCACATTATCTTGTACATTATTTTTCTTATATACAGTTGGTGAATATTTTTGTGTTTCATATTCGAACATTACTGAATATTCTCCATTTGGTACTTCTGTAAAAATATAGCTTCCATCTTCATTTGTTAATACTGTTTTTATAATCCTATTTTTTGAATTATCTACAAGTTTCGCTATAACATTTGCAAGTGGTCTTTCATCTTCATCATAAACACCATTTTTATTTGTGTCATCCCATGCTTTACCAGTTATTTCATAGTTTCTTACTAGTTTTTCATCCTCTTTTTTAACATCTTGTATTCCTAAACTCTTTATTTCTTCATCTGATAATTGAAGTTTTCCTTGTCTTACAAGATCTTCTTTTCTCCTAGTATCACTATTTTTTTCAACTATTTGAGTTATTGGATTTGTTTCATATATTTGTTCACCATCTTCATCATAAAGTTCTGCATTTGCTGAAATACTTACTCTATCAACTCCATTATTTTTTCCTATTTCAACTTTTATTTTAATTTCTCTTTCTTCAAAAGGTTCCAAATTCAAATCTTTTTCAACTGTGTTTATGGCTCCTTCTTCTGAAAGTATTCTTGAACCTTCTGGTGCATTAAATACAAAATGTGTATATGATGGTGCTAATCCTACATTTGCTACTTTATATGTATATTCAATTACTTCGCCTTCTTCTAGATATGTCTTATTCTTATCTACAGATTGTTCCATTGTAAGTTCTGGTTTAACAACATATCCTGTAAAATCATGAGAATCTATTAATTCACCTTTTTCATTAAATATTTCTGATTTTATATCAAACACTTTTGTTGAATATTCATCATCATCTGAAACTTCACCAGTTTTAAGTCTAATATTAAAGCTTTTTCCTCTATTTAAAGTTATATTTGATATTTCATATTCATTTGAATTATCATTTACTTTTGTTATTTTAACATCTGGATCATCATCATCTTTTTCTATACCATCAACTTCAACATTACCTTCTACTTTTATCTTAACTTTAGCGTTTTTTAATTCTTCTAATTGATAATTTCTATTTGCTGTAATTTCAAATTTTGCTATTGCATTTTCTCTAAACATATCTGATGATATTAAATCTCCTGTTTCTTCTGTTCCCAAAGATTTAAAAGATAAATCTGCTTCTTTAACAGCAACTTCAACCTTATCAGCAGTAGTCTCTTTTATTACATTTGTTCCTTCTGCTCTTGTTCTTATCTTAAGTTCTAAACTTTCTGTTCCTGTTGCTTTAAATGTT
>QWCI01001333.1_pt1 | contig 16682 bp, 14 predicted proteins | sample 1972541 | NCBI WGS metagenome assembly QWCI01 (sample SAMN09866712, study PRJNA288562) | Human oral metagenome isolate term3_saliva, whole genome shotgun sequencing... | isolation source: mouth | host: Homo sapiens | place: USA: California | reverse complement strand
CAATAGGTACGGCAAGCGTTACGAGGTTGGTCTTCTGCCAGTTAAGCAGTTTCTCCAATTCTCCACTCTGTTCTAAGCGTTCGCGGGAAAGACCGAGATTGTCGAGCATCTTCCAATCCATCTTTTCAGGGTCGATAGCGGTGGCATTTTTCTGCCGAGGCAAATAGTCCTCAAAGGGAACGTCCATCTCAGCCAATTGCTGTTTGCTTTCGGCCTTCTCACGGCTTTGGAGCATGGTGCGCAGATTATCCACACCTAACTCCACATTGTCCGCCAAGACCTTGTACAGTCCAAAATGAGTTGGGTTATTGAACTGTTTGAGGAAGTTGGCCATGAAGTTCTTCAGCAGTCCGTCCTTGTTGTTGAACTTCAAGAACGCTGCCTGATTGGCAGCAATTGCCTCAGTGGTTTTAAGGTTTCCCTTTTCGTCAACACTGGATACGACGGACAATTTACCCGCTTCCTGTTCATTCTTTACCTCCGTGCGGTCTTCCAGGACCAGCACGTAATTGTCATTACTGTTTGATTCCATTTTTTTGTATTTAAGATGAATAAATAACTATTTTCTGCAAAAATACATGTATAAAACAAGCCTTTTATAAGGCAAGGATATAGCAGGAAATGATGGGGAAATATTGGAAATATGAAGATTTTTCGGAATTTCTGTGAACGTTCTTGCTTAATCTGATCAGAAAAGAGTACCTTTGTGTGGAATTTAATCATTGTCCAGATAAATAAAATCATCGTATGGCGATAATAAATAGAATCAAAATTGTGCTTGTTGAAAAACAACGAACAAGCAAATGGCTTGCAGAACAACTCGGAAAGTCGGAAAATACTGTCTCGAAATGGTGTTCCAACAAGGTTCAACCCTCTTTGGAAAATCTTTACGAAATTGCTAAGCTGTTAGATATAGAAGTACGTTCTTTAATTTGTTCTTCAAAAGAATAAGTATGAATCTATTACGTATTCTTTTGATAATAGATACTAAGAAATCTATTAGTGATAGACATTTTGCTAAAAGCTTTAATTGTAATTCTAACTATGGTTATAACTAAATATACATTTTCAGGACACGAATCATTCCCCTGTAAGACATTGTGGCTTAAAAAAGGATATGATTTTGTTCTAGAAAATAATGATTGGAACAATCTTTACTCTGTTGTTAAACTCGGAGTTGGGAAAAATATGGTAGCATCTATACGTTATTGGATGCGATCTTTTGGTCTAATAAATAATGATGGGGTAACTGATGTTGCTCATCTAATTTTTGATTCAAATAGTGGTACAGATCCTTTTATGGAAGATCTAGGTACATTATGGCTTTTACATTACCAACTTGTAAGATCTAATGAAGCAACCCTTTATAATTTATTTTTTACACGATTTCAGCGAGAACGTATGACTTTTGACAGAAATCATGTTGTTGCATTTGTCAAACGTTTTATGCTTGAGAATGGGAAAATAAAACAGTTTAACGAAAATACTATAAAAAAAGACGTTGGCGTTCTTTTGCAAAACTATTCTCTTTCACGCACACCCTCTTCTATGGAAGATTATTCTGTTCTATTAGCAGATTTAGATTTAATATCGTTATCAAGTGATGAAAAACAATACTCTTTTAATATTGAAGGAAAGAGACAATTACCTATTGAGATACTCCTTTACGCTATCGTTAAGGAAAAAGGTAATACTGATAGTGTAGACTATGATACACTTCAGATGATAGGCAATGTATTCTGTCTTAACGATATGGGGCTCATCAATATACTTATGAAACTACAGACAAAATTCCCAAATATATTTCGTTATACCGATACAGCAGGATTGAGACAAGTACAATTTCTCAAGAGAGTGCTACCCTACGAAGTTCTTAAATATTACTATAGAAATGAAGAATTATAGTCCATCGGCCAATATAGAATCCGGGGTTACAGGTAATGAAAAATACATTATTACACCCAATGTTCAAAAAGTAGCGGGCGAAATCGTTAATCAGTATCAAGCAGGCATTCATTCTTTTACCATCATTGGGACATATGGTACAGGAAAGTCGTGTTTCCTTCTGAAATTAGAACGAGACCTAATTGGATTTGATTCTGAGGCTGCTTTGATAAAAAACCTAAGAGTCTTAGCTCCAGTTAGCGGAGTTGACATACTAAACATAATTGGAGAGTATTCTTCATTAGAGCGGCTAATAATTGATAAATTAAATAAGAAGGCGAATGGAGATACTGCGATAGAACTATTAAAAAACTATTACAATAGATTGAAAAGGCAGAATAAAATGCTAGTAATAGTCATTGATGAATTTGGTAAACTTCTTGAACACGCAGCAAAAAATGAAGTTGAGAAAGAACTATACTTTGTGCAACAGCTGGCAGAGTTTGTCAATATGCCTGAAAGAAATATTCTTTTGCTAACAACTCTCCATCAAAATTTTAGTTCATATGCATCCAAACTCAGTTCGGTTCAAAAGAACGAATGGACAAAAGTAAAAGGACGCTTCCAAGAAGTGGTGTTTGCAGAACCTGTAGAGCAGTTGTTGTATATGGCTGCGGAGTCTCTTAACAATGAGGTTATCAATGCTGACATGCAGGTATCTAGTATTTATGCAATGGCTCTAAAGTGTAAGCTTATAGTGCCGACACTCAAAAAAGAGACGATACGAAAACTCTTTCCTTTAGATGCATTTTCTGCAGTAATACTCACAAAGGCTATTCAAAAATATGGCCAGAATGAACGTTCTTTGTTTTCATTTCTGAATGCTAATGGATCTCATGCTCTGAATTCTTTTGAGCCTACGCCTACTTGTACATATAATTTGAGTATAGTTTATGATTATCTTGTAGCTTATTTCCATTCATATTTGTCTGATGCAAATGCAGATTCAATGGGATGGAGAGCTATCCTTGTAGCCATAGAACGTGTGGAAACTGCCGACTGGAAGACTACTCAATTAATGGAGGAAGCAATAAAGACAATAAAAGCAATCGGTCTTCTCAATATTTTTGGAGGGGCGGGATTCTCTATGTCAAAGAATGAGCTTGTCGATTATATGAAACAAGCTATGTCAATAGATTTTGCAGAAAATTTACTAGATGAACTGATTCGACGTCGTATTATAAGGTATGCAGAGTACAAATCACGATTTATCCTGTTTGAAGGGACTGATGTAAACATTGAAGATGAAATTATAAAAGCTTCGACTATTGTATCTATTCCAACGAACCCTGTTGATTCTCTTAGAGACATTTTAGGCAATCATATAGTTCCTGTTAAGGCATATTATTACTATAGTGGTACACCTCGCTATTTTGAGTATCTTCTCTCTGAAAGTCCTTTGGATTTAATTCCAGTTGGAGAAGTTGATGGGTTTATTGAATTAATTTTCTCAACAAATGAAAATACAACAGATGAGGTACGAAAGTTTAGTGCAAATTGCGAATATGCACGTGTATTTGCAGTTTTCAACAATACAGAATCTTTTATTTTACATTTGCACAAAATACAGATTTATGACTATATCATTCAAAAAACTTTGATAGATAAGACTGATCATATTGCCTTACGTGAAATTAACAATCTAAAGTCATATGAACATAACTTGTTAAAAAAGAGCTTAAAGAAAGCCTATTCTCATATAATGGACACGTCGTCTGGTTCTACAAGGGAGAAGAAAAGATAATAAAGAATCAGCGAGACTTCAATTCTTTATTATCTTATGTTTGCAAGGATGTTTATCCTCTTAGTCCTGTTATAAGTAATGAACTTATTAATCGTCATAAACTGAGCGGAAGCATATCTGCCGCACGTATAAAATACTTACAAGCCCTTATTGGTGAATCAGAAAAAGACGATTTTGGATGGGACAAAGAGAAATGCCCTCCAGAGAAATCAATCTATTACACTCTACTCAAAACGACGGGCTTACACAAAGGCGGAGAATTTGCAGAAGAGCCGACAGTAGATAGCATTATGCCCTTATGGAATGCCTGTGAGAGTTTTCTTCGTAGTACTCAAGATAAATCGCGAAAAATATCTGAACTGATTAAGATGCTATCCGAAAAACCCTACAAGGTAAAGATGGGAGTATTGGATTTCTGGATTCCTACATATTTGTATATGAAGCGGCTTGACTATTCTCTATTTGGAAGTAATGGTATGTATATCCCGGAAGTCAATATGGAATTCTTTGATTTATTAAAGAAGCATCCTTCAGATTTTAGTATAAAGGCATATACAGAAGATGGTGTAAAAATAAAATTCTATAACCAATATCGAAGGTTTATCAATGTAAGTGAAGACGAAAAGATTAAAGGAGACAAGTTTATAGAAACAATAAAACCTTTCTTTTCTTTTTATAGCCGTCTGAATGATTATGCTAAATACACACGTAAATTTGACAATATTACAACTCTTCGTTTTCGAGATGTATTGGCTAAAGCCAAGGATCCGGAGAAGACGTTTTTTGAGGATTTACCTGAAGCTTTAGGATACGATAAAAAATCTCTTGACAATGAGGTGTTTGTAAAAAATTATTGCAATCTCATCCAAAAGGCTGTGAGAGAACTTCGTTCGTGTTATAATGCGCTAATAGATCGAATAGAAGGACAATTAATCGAAAGGCTTGAACTACAAGGATATGAATATTCAGATTACATCATTGAGATTCGTCATCGTCTTTCACATATAAAAGAACATCTCCTGTCGGACAAGCAACATGATTTTTATAATCACGTTATGACAGTATTCGACAATCGACAAGAATGGTTTCAAAGTATTGCATATGCTGCTCTGGATCAACCTCTTGAGCGTTTAAAAGATGACCAAGAGGAACAACTAATAGATAATATCGTATATCTCTTCCGTGAGTGTGAGAAACACTCTATTGTTTCTGAAGCCATGTCTTTTCAAATAAATGCTGAAGAGAGAAAACGCTCTAAAGAGTTAGAAACGAAAATAGAGAAGCTATTGTCAGAGGATGTTAATCTCAATATCTATGCTTTGATGAATTTATTGAAAAAGAAAATGAAATGACAAACGTAAGACATATACTCGGCATATCAGGAGGCAAAGATAGTGCTGCCCTTTCTATCTATCTAAAGCAGAAATATCCTCAGATGAAGATAGAGTATTACAATTCTGACACGGGTTGCGAGTTGGAAGAGACCGAGAGGCTAATAGATAAACTTGAAGCCTATTTAGGGAGTATTAAGCGATTACGTGCAGCAGAAAGGAGTCCCGAAGCAACTCCCTTTGACCACTTTCTGAAAGCCTGTGGTGGATTTCTTCCATCTCCACAAGCTCGATGGTGTACGCAAAAAATGAAATTAGCTGAATTTGAACAATATGTTGGAGATGATTATGCGGTATCTTATGTCGGCATACGCGGTGATGAAAATCGTGATGGATACATCTCCTCAAAGCCCAATATCCAAGCGGTCTTTCCTTTCCGAAGAAATATTTGGAGCATTGACATTATTAATAAGATTCTCCATAATGATCAGCGGGAACAACTAATTGAAATCTATAATCATTTTTATTCGGAGTCCCAGCAAGAAAAAATTATGGGAATATTAAAAAGACCACTTAGTAAACAGTTTTATTATTCTAAAACGCTTAATGCTTTACTTGACATTGACGTAAAATTATTCAACCGCGTAGTTTTTGAGTATCTAAAGACCACAGACTACCCAGTGGGAAAATTGGATTCATTTCCACTAATAGATAATGATGAAGTTCTCGTCAAGGAGGATATATTTCGTTTGTTGCACGAAAGTGGAGTTGGAGTTCCTGCATATTACGAAAAGATACCTTTTGAAGTTGATGGAAAGATTGGAACATATTGTCGAAGCCGTTCAGGCTGTTATTTCTGTTTCTACCAGCAGAAAATTGAATGGGTTTGGCTTTATGAACAGCATCCTGACCTATTTAAAAAAGCAATGGAATACGAAAAAGATGGTTACACCTGGAATCAAGGTGAGAGTTTGGAAGACTTAATTAAGCCTGAACGTATACGTCAAATTAAGTTAGATGCTATTAAACGACAAGAACAAAGAGCAAAGATGAACAGCAATTCTTTGTTGGTAGATATATTCACGGACGATGATAATGACGTTTTATGTGCAAATTGTTTTATATAGAAAGTATGGATGCGCAGAAAGAAATAAAGAAAGTCGGTTTTACTGTAGATGCTGGACTTATTCAAAGATTGGGATATGAATTGGTCGGTCGTGCAGAAACAGCTGTATCGGAGTTGATTAAAAATTCCTATGATGCTGATGCAACGGTAGTTGATGTAGATTTTATTGATTCAAATGAAATTGGCGGAAAACTATTCATCTCAGATAATGGTGCCGGTATGTCAGAGAGTCAGTTGATTAATGGATTTATGAGAATTTCATCGACTGATAAAGTGCATAATCCTACTTCTGCAAGATTGCATAGGACAAAAGCTGGTAAAAAAGGTATTGGTCGATTCGCGGCTCAACGATTGGGAGAAAAATTGGTTATTGTTACACAAACTAAAGAATCTAAAAGTGCTATCCGGATTGAAATTGATTGGAATGAGTATTCGATAGACAGAGATTTAACATCTATCACTTTCCCTATTGAAACTGTTCAAAAAGAAAAATCTGAAGGTACAGTTATTGAGATCCACAGTCTTAGAGAGAGATGGACCGAAGCTGCTATTAAACGCATTTATAGATATGTCTTAGATTTATTTCAACCGGATTATTTGTCTGAACGAAGTAAAATCGACAGTATTGCAGTTCAAAACGAAGAGTCGTTCAAAGTGAATTTCAACTTAGTTTTCAATGATAAAAAGTATCCATTTCTAAACGACCAAATTTCTGTGTTCGATAAATCCTTAGCTGTTTTTGAAGGCTATATTAATAAGGAACATTGTGGGCTGGTAAACGTAAAAAGTGATAGTTTACACATCAATGATATTCTTGAAATTGAACACAAAGAAGATGATAACAAGTTTTCTGCTCTTTCAGATGTTTATTTTAAAATTCATTACTTCATTTACGATAGACCTCAATATTATGGAGATAAGCTTTCTGGTCTTGAATTAAAAAAAATACAAGAATTATCAAAAACAATTGGTGGTGTTAGGTTATATAGAAATGGATTCAGAGTATTACCATACGGAGAACCAAAGGATGATTGGACAAACATTGACAAACGTTGGAGCACGGAGTCTGGAAAAACAAATATCCCTCTAAACAATCAGAATTTGTTTGGCTTTGTGGAAATAATTGACCCAACAGGTGATATATTTGAAGAAACAGCTAGTCGAGAAGGGCTAATAGAAAATGAAGCATTCCACCAGTTGTCTGATTTTATTAACAAATCTCTTATTGCCGTTAGAGGTCGGATTGCAGAGAAAATAAAATGCTTCAAAGGCAGCCAAAACAATGATGATTTTACTCAAAATTCAGAGAAAAAAGAGCAAACAACTCTGGAAATGTTCGAAAAATTAAAGAAGATCCTTGACTATAAATCTGATCAAAATACAGAAAAACAGAATAGCGAACAATTCTCAGAAAATGACAGAGAAGAAGGGTTGGAAATTATAAAAAAACTGGAAAATCTAATTGAAGAAGCAGGAATGCTTCGAGTATTAGCCGGTTTAGGTCTTACGATTGGAGAATTTACACATGAGATGAAGCAATTCCATTCATCTGTTTATGGATATATCAGCAAATTAAATCAGATGCAACTTGCGGTTGAGGTACAGAGCCAATTAGATGGAATAAAAACAGATTTCGACAACCTATTTAGTTATACTGAGTATTTTGGAACAACGATATCTCAAAATATAAATAGAAAGAAATCACCAATAGATTTGTTGGCAACTTTGGATAGATTTTGCAACATAATAAAAAATGACTTGGAAAAAAATCAAATTGAGCTCCAAATTACTGCATTTGACTTTGATGCTATCACAATACCTATGCACAGTTCTGAATGGAATTCAATTTTGTATAATTTATACACAAATTCAAGAAAAGCCATAAAGAGGGCAAAAGTGGCAGGTAAAATTTTGGTCGAAGTTGGCGTTGAAAATGAAGATACGTTTATCAACTTTCACGATAATGGAGACGGTATCCCAAAGGAAAATGAACATAGGATTTTTAATGCATTCTTTTCAACTTCTACACCTGCAAGTTTTGACGCTCCTAACGAAGAACAGTTGATTGGGACAGGTCTTGGACTAAAAATAGTAAAAGACATTGTGGTTTCATACAAAGGGAATGTCTGTGTTGTATCCCCCAATCAAGGATATTCTACGTGCTTAAAAATTACGATTAGTAAAAACAAATAAACATTTTCTATGACAACAAAATTCTATTATATTGACGACGATCCTAATTCTCAAAATAAAGTACAAGGTTTTGAGAATGAAGATTTAGACATTGTTGCAATGCAACATAAAGACTCTTGGGAAGAAGAATTTTCGTTCTTGAACGATGAGAAAGACCAATTTGATGGGATAATTCTTGATTTGAAACTTGATGATTTACCAAATAGTAATGGTAAAAGAGCCGATTTTCGAGGAACTTCTCTTGCACAAGAAATTAGGACGAGACAAAAAGAGGGAAGCATGAATAGTTTCCCGATTATCCTGTTTTCTGCGAATGATAAAACCCAACAAGCATTGGAAAATTCGGGAAAAGATTTGTTTGATATTCTTATCAATAAATCAATGTTGGATGATATTGCATTTTCTCGTTTTACTCCTCAATTAATTGATTTATCTGATGGCTACAAGCGTTTGACGGATTCTTCATTAGCAATAATAAACGAGGTCTTGCAAATTGATGAAATGATTCTTGACAGTAGATTTGTTGGCGAGTATAATAAAAACAAGGGGTGTCCAGTACATATTCAATCAAGATTCTTAATTACAGAATTTTTGACAAAACAGGGATTAGTAATTGATGAAGATGTACTTGCAGCAAGACTTGGTATTGATAAGTCTAATTCTGATGATTGGCCTAATTTGTTGAAAAGATTATCGGAAGCCAAGTATCAAGGTGTGTTTTGCAATGGGTGGCCTCGTTGGTGGATGCAATTGGTGGAACAATGGTGGACTGAAACTATCAAAGCTGAAACTTTTTTGCGTTCGACACCTGCAGCCGAAAGAGTTGAAAAGATAAAAGAAGTTACTGAACTACCAGGATTAGTTGCCGCAAAAAAAATAGACAAGTCAGAAAGTGACGAATTCTGGACTGTTTGCAAAGGTTTTGGTCAGCCATTAGATCCAATAGATGGAATGTTAATCCAAGGCCAAGATAATTTGTATTCTTGGCAAGAACCTGAATATATTTCAATTGAAGCTGCACTATGGAGAAAAAACATTGATAACTGGGTAAGCGTTGCAGATATTGAAAAAGAAAAATATGAAAATTTGAAAGTATTGTATTCACGCAAAAAGCAATAAGATATGGGAAACTATGCAACGGAAATACAAAATATTGCAACCATTCTCAAGAAGAATAGACTATGTTCTGACACTTCCCCATTAACTAATGGTTACAATAATGGAAAATGCAATGTCGCAAAGCTGAAATTCAATATAAGTAATGTTCCACGGAATACGAAACCCGCAGTAGATTTCTTGGCTGTTATTTTAGATGTTGCTTTCGATGAAAAAACGGGTACAGACATTCCCGTTACCAATTATTTTTTTAAGGTAACAGTTGAAGGACTAGATGGTAGTAATAAAGTAAAATCGTCTTGGCATTTGGATTATGATAGCAATAATGGGCAAGATTATGTTCATCCTTATTCCCGCCTATGGATATTATATTGGGGATAGATTTTGTACTTTCTAATTTTGTAAAAGCAGAAATTTACAAGAAAATTCAGAGTGATTCACAATATAAAGCTGCAGTGAAAAAGGCACAAGAAAAACTATGGAAACCTTATATGTTGTCATTAGCTCATCATTGGTGTAAAAATATATGTTCTAATGTTCATTTGAATACTATTACTGCTACGAATTTCCATCCAACATTGATATAGGTTAATTGCAATGCTAAAAGAAGTGATATTTCCAGCACACCGCCATTTTAAATCGCGGACAGAGTGGGAACCTATAGGCTTCTTCTCTGATTGTTTGTGTAATGCCACTAGATTTGATTTAATGTTAGGGTTCTTTTCCTCTTCTGCAATTAATATCTTAGCTGATGGTTTCGCATCGTTTCTATATAATGGTGGACGTATGAATCTAATTGTAAACGACATTCTGACTGAGCAAGATAAAAATGCCATTGCCAGTGGTGAACTTGATTTGTACATACCATTTTTCGATATAACTGACATCGAAAAACTAAAAAATATATTGTCAGAACGAGATACTCATTTCTTCGAATGCCTTGCCTGGCTTATCCGCAACAATCGGCTTGACATTAGAATTATTGCCCCAAAAGATGGCATTGGTATTTCGCACACCAAAACAGGTATTTTTAGTGATGGAGTGAATAAAGTCTGTTTCGATGGCTCTTGCAACTTTTCACGGTCGGCATTGATTGACAATATCGAAAGCCTTACGGCTTTCTGCGATTGGGACGGCAATCCAGCATCCGCTACCATAAATAAAATCAACGGAGAGTTTGAACTTGTGTTTACAGGCAAAGATGAGAATGTTGTTTTTGTTCCAACCGACAGAGTGAAAACCCATATTGCAGAATCGTTCAAAAATAAGGAACTGAAGGATTTACTGGAAGATGAATACAAGTTTATTCAGCAGGATATTGCTGATAAGTTATTGCCAAAATCTGTGACTAAGGCGTTGGAAAAAGCCAAAAATAAAGTTGAGTTCGAGATAGAGAGAATCAAGAAGCAAGGCGAAACTATTGAGTCAATTGATTTTGGTAAGCCTAGTTTCCCATACGAATCTGGTCCACGTGAATATCAGAAACAAGCATTTGAGAATTGGAAGCATAATAAGCAGAAAGGCTTGTTTGTAATGGCGACAGGTACGGGCAAAACTATTACCTCTCTGAATTGTCTTCTTGAGATCTACAACAAGTTAGGCTACTACAAAGCCATTATCCTTGTTCCGACCATTACACTTGTCGAACAATGGGAATCTGAATGTAAAAAGTTCAATTTTAGAACAATCATAAAAGTTTGCTCAAAGTATAACAATTGGAAATCGGCGGTGGCTAATCTTCGCTTGCTCGAAATGACGAACGCCAGCAATGATTTGTCATACATTATCATATCAACTTACGCATCGTTTGTCCGTTCCAATGTTTTTATGGAATTGAACCAATTCCCCAAAAATAAACTTTTATTTATCGCTGACGAGGCTCACAATATGGGTGGCGGATTGATGGCTCAGCGCCTTTCTGATATAAAATATTTGCGTCGCATAGGACTTTCTGCTACACCCGAAAGGCAGTTTGATGATACAAGTAACCGAAAACTGATGGATTTCTTTGGCTGTGCCAACAATTACACCTTTGAATATTCAATGGCTGAAGCCATTCAAAAAGGTGCTTTGTGCCGTTATTATTACTATCCACACATTGTTCGACTGACCGAAAACGAAATGGCTGATTATGTTGAACTTTCAAAAAAGATAGTCAAAATAATGGGCTTTCACGATGAGGAAAGTCTGAAACGATTGAAAATGCTTTTACTAAAACGCAAACGTATCATTCACAAAGCAGCCAACAAGTTGTCCGCTTTCCAACAGATTGTTCAACAGCGTATGGAAGAAAAAAACAGTCTGAAATACACGTTGGTCTATGTTCCAGAAGGCAACAAGCCCGACAATTTCGAGGCAGATATTTTCGATCAATCCGACACCATCGATTCCGACCCTGAAACAGAACATCTGATTGACGTTTTCACTCGCATTGTCCGTGATATGAATTCTCATATCATTGTCCGTCAGTTTACTTCTGAGTCAACCGACCGCGATGCCATGCTCAAAGGCTTTACCGATGGCAACATTGATGTGCTTACCTCGATGAAGTGTTTGGATGAAGGTGTTGATGTGCCGCGAAGCGAATTGGCTATATTCTGTGCAAGCACAGGGAACCCACGCCAATTCATTCAACGCCGTGGTCGTGTCCTACGTACACACAAAGACAAACGCTTCGCCATCATTCACGACCTCATCGTAATACCTGACAATGTGTTTGATGAAGAATGCTACGCTTTGGAGAAAAGCCTTGTGCAAAGCGAGTTGAGACGTGTCCGTGATTTTGCATTATTGTCAGAGAATCTGAATGATACCGACAACGAACTGCAAGAAGTATTAAATCATTATAATTTATCCATATTTAATTAGTGAAATATGAGTACATATAAAACAAACGGTGATAAGATTTTACAGGCTGTAATTGCTGATGAACAGCTTCTCAATTTCTATGGCTACAATCCCGATAATTTCAGGTCAATTTCAGAAGCCTTGGATTCTGAAATAGCAGTAATCCAAGCCATAGCACAAATTATCAACCGAAATGAGCAAAAAGCTACCGAAAGGGAAATCTACAATGAAGTCAGTAACTTTTTAAAAGCAAACATATGATTATCAAAGATATAAAAATAAATAACTTCCGTAGTTACTACGGAAGCAATAACCTTTCGTTATCAAAAGGTCTAACTTTGGTTATCGGAGATAATGGTGATGGTAAAACGACCTTATTTGAAGCGTTGGAATGGCTGTTCGACACGACGGGCGAGAACAGAAAAGATTCACACATTTCCGAAAAGCGTAAATCAGAATTAGAAATTGGTGAAAGTGATGAGGTCTCAGTAAGCATAACCTTTGAACATGATGGTGAGAAAGAGATAGAAAAGAGTTTCACTTTTGAGAGAATATCCAGAGACAACATTCGTACAAAGGATTACAAGTTTGTCGGATATTCCATTGTTGGTGCGGAACGTCATTCCATAGCCGGCGACAAGCTGTTGAATGGGTGTTTTGAGCCTGTCTTACGCAAATATTGTTTGTTCAAAGGGGAAAACGAACTCAATGTTTTCGACAATGACACTGCGTTGAAAACGTTGGTTGATACGTTTTCGGGAATCAGGGATTTTGACAAATTGGTTGATTTGACATCAAATTTTGAGCAAAGCTCTGCAAGAGCGGCAAACCGTGAATTGCAAAACGATAAGAAAGTATCGAAGCAAGCGAAAGAATTGAATACACAACTGAATGATGTTACAAACGACATTCAAAGCATCAAGACAGAACTCAATCAAAAGAAAATCTCAATCAATGAATTTTCGTCGAAGTTGGAATTGCTAGAAAAGAACCAAGAAACATCGGAACGCTACCAAGCCATAAAAGAACGTATCAAAGGGTTGAAAGACAAGCAGGCGAAGTTGGTGGCGTGGTCATCGTGCGAGTACAGCACTAACTTGTTGGATGAATATTGGATTTTACGTTCCTTCCCTGCAATCATAAAAGAGTTTTCCGCAAAAGTTTCTGCTTTGAGCAAAGAGAAACGAAGACTTGACAAACAGGAAACAGAACGTCGTGCGAAAGAGGCTGGAGAACGTGAGGCTATTTCAAAAATTCAAAAACTTGCCAATGATGCCGTTCCTTTGCCATGGAATTTGCCCGATGAGGCGACAATGAAAGAAATGATTGATGATGAAATCTGTAAAGTTTGCGGTCGCCCTGCCCCCAAAGATTCGGAGGCTTACGAATTTATGTGTAATAAACTGAATGAATATCTTGCCCATATAGCAGCGGAGGCCAATAAAAATTCAAGTTTAAAAGAGGATGATGATAAGCCGCTGTTTCCAAATTCTTTTATCAATGAATTACATTCTCGCCAAATCAAATTAAGTGGCGACACAGAGCAGGAGATTGCAAAGATTGCAACAACAATTTCAGATCGTTTGGAATTTGTTGCGAAAAGAAAGGCGGAATTGGCAGAGGTAGACAAACAGCTGCAAGAGTTGGAAATAGAACAAAATGATTTGCTGATGCAATCAGGTTTAAGCACAGATTTGCTAGATAAGACTATATCTGATTTAAGAGGTTTCTTTGATGCTAAAAGTCGTGCTGAAAGCCGTGTTTCAGAATTGGAAACCACTCTAAAATACAAGGAGAGTGCAAGAGACGAAATACAAGAAAAACTGTCGCAACTTGAACCGACAAGTTCTATGACACAGGTATATCAGCGTGTGCATATTGCATTTGAGAAGATAACCAAAGCATTCGCTAACGCAAGAGAGCAGAATGTTAATAATTTTCTTCAAATTCTTGAGAATGAATCAAATAAATATTTACAGAAGTTGAATAAAAACGACTTCTATGGAATAATTCGCATCAGAAAAACCCTCAACAGTTCTGCACGTATTGAACTCTATAGTGATAACGGAACTCGAATCGAAAATCCAAACGGTGCACTGAAGACAACTATGTATATGTCGGTCCTGTTTGCCATTTCTCAAATCACAACATTGAAACGCGAACAAGACTATCCATTGATCTTTGATGCCCCAACATCCTCATTCGGCGGTTTCAAGGAAGATACTTTCTACAATGTAATAGATACCATTGATAAACAATGTGTTATCGTTACGAAAGACTTGCTCAATATCGACAAAGTAACAGGAAAAAAGGTGTTGGATTTCGACACAATCAATATACTTTCTTGTTCTGTCTTCCGGATTGAGAAAGTAGAACCATTCAATGACAAGGATTTGTCAACCATTCAAACAATTGTTAAACAGGTAAAATAACAAATTATGGCGACAGAAAAAATATATGATTTGTGGGCAAACCGAAATCCACAATGGGAAAAAAGATACGAAGACAGCATCATCAAAAACTTTTGTGACTATGGCCGTGGTGCAACTTCTTTACGTGAAGACAGAGGAAAAGTCTTTGGTGGTGGTTATGAAATATTCATTGTCGCATTTTTTATGGGACTTTATTTCAACCAAAAGCGACCACTCATAGAGGACACACAAAAACGCAAGACTTTCGGACAGCCCATTCAGTATTGGGGCAATTTAGACTCTGTCAAAGGACGAAAAGCCTATCCGAAACTCCGGGAGTATATTTTCACCGCTCTTGTTTCCCGTACCGACATTGATTTCATTGCTTTGGAAAAAGGAGAAATGACATCACGAAAAGCGGTTGACATGCTTATGCAGACAATGGAGGAGTACGCCAATTGGGGGTTTCATTTTATGGAGGATAAACTGACCGATGCCCCTAATTATTTCTTTCGTGAAACTGCATTTTTAGAAGTATTTTTAGCTTTTGATGCCGCAGCTTCTGAAAATATAAATGAAGATGAACCAGAATCATTAGATTAAGCATATTCATATTGATCAAACACAGTAGAAGAGGATGTCTTATTTATTTTATATCTAATTGAATTTATTGTATATCAGATTCTATTACCAATACGGGATTCTGAACTTAGGCTTCACTAATCTCCATTCTTTATTAGATGACATAAACTTGGAGTGGTCTTAATTATTCTAATCTCATTATCAACAAGTGTTAGTATCTCTTTTTTTACACGTTTATAGTTGGCTTCGATGGTCTCGTTGAGAGCGTCGGAGCCATTTTCGTTTGTAAAGTCTGCTATCACAGGTATGGGTTGGTAGGCTTTCATCTCGGCAGATACCTTGACACTGTCCACCACAATCTCTGCATGAAAAATCTTCTGGTTGATGCGTTCATCAAAGTTGTCTGATACTGCCCCCACAAACATTCCTTGCGTAAGGTTACTGATTTTGGATGCAGGGATAAGGCTATCCATCTGAGTGGAAATAGATGTGGATTTGTCATTGCGGTTGATGGTCATAGACTGCCGTTGCTGGAGCACATTACTTGTCAAAGATGAACTCAATGCCTTTTCGATCGGCATTGACTTGCAAAGTTGCATCAAAGGTCTTACCACTCTTGGCAGTCATACCTTCCACCTTCACGGCTTTACCTTCCACAAGGTCTTTGTACTGTGCATCAGAAAGTGTCACGCCCTTGATTTCCTTGGGGATATTCACACGGTCGGCACGCAGGGCTATAATTTCGTTGGTCTGCGGATCGATAGAGACGTAAGCAGAAAAAGGTTCAGCGTTCTTGGGAGCAACTTCGATAGTTTTACCGAGATTGCCCGTAGTGAGAAGTGCCTCCTTTTCTTCGGGAGAGAACTTATAGCCCATATAGGGAAAGTCAAGCTGTGGCTCTTTTCTCAAAGGATGAATTGCTAAACCGATATTACCGCTATCGTCCGTGCGGAAGGCAAGTTTCGGTGTAGATAGTAGTGTCTCCAAAAGGTACGGCAATCGTCAAGAGATTGCTCTTCTGCCAATTGAGCATCTTTTCCAATTCTCCACTCTGTTCCAATCTTTCACGGGAAAGACCGAGATCGTCGAGTTGCTTCCAATCAATCTTCGACTCATCGATGGCAGTAGCATTCTTCTTGGTCTTTGATTTTTTCGTCCATATTACAATGTTTTTAATGACACCAACAGCGGTACACGGACAAAGGTAAATCAAAGAAATAGTATGTGTTAGCAATTGTAGATAACTGCGTACTTGTGGCGTTGATATGGATGGAAATGGCAAAAAAGAGGTATGGTTCAAATACCATACCTCCATATTTTTTATTGATTAGGTTATTGCATAGACAGCAATTTGCAGTACATTCCGTCTTTTGCGGCAAGTTCTGCAT
>QWCI01002136.1_pt1 | contig 16686 bp, 16 predicted proteins | sample 1972541 | NCBI WGS metagenome assembly QWCI01 (sample SAMN09866712, study PRJNA288562) | Human oral metagenome isolate term3_saliva, whole genome shotgun sequencing... | isolation source: mouth | host: Homo sapiens | place: USA: California | reverse complement strand
TATATTCCAGCAATTATAACAATTTATATTGGAAATGTGATTGAACTGGCATATTTTATAAGTTCAACTGAGAAAACAAAATTTACAGCAGAGTTTTTTAATTCGTTAAATGAAATTTTTAATCAACAATTTTTTTACAAAAATTTATTAATAATATCAGTAACTTTTATAATATTTGGGACTTTTTTTAGTTTTAGAGCAGTTACAGAATATATGAAGAAGAAAAAAGAAGAGCTGGAACAATAAAATAACCATTAAAGATAATTTATTAATAGAATTATTAAAGGAGCTATAATTATGAGTTTTATCACTGTAAAAAATTTAAGTTTTAAATATCCAAATGGAACTGAAAATGTGCTTAATGATGTTTCTCTTGAAGTTAAAAAAGGCGAAAAAGTTGCAATTATTGGGCAAAATGGAGCTGGGAAAACGACATTGGTAAAAATGTTGAATGGACTTTTAAAGCCAGTAAGCGGAGATGTGATTACAGATGACTGGAACACAAAAGATTACACAGTTGCTAAAATGAGCCGAAAAGTTGGATATGTTTTTCAAAATCCAATGGATCAAATATTTCACAATAATGTTTACGATGAAATAGCCTTTGGAGCAAAAAAATTAAAATATTCTCCTGATGAAATAAAAAAAATGGTAGAAAATGCCATAAAATTAACAGAGCTTGAAAAATATCAAAGGGAAAATCCATATAACTTGCCATATTCACTGAGAAAATTTGTTACAATAGCCGCAGTAATTGCAATGGGATCAGATGTCATTGTAATGGATGAGCCGACAGCAGGACAAGATTTTAAAGGAATGAAAGTTTTGCATAACTTAATTGATGAACTTCAGAAACAGGGAAAAACAATTATTACAATAACTCACGATATGGAATTTGTAGTAAAAAATTTTGACAGGGTAATCGTAATGACAAATGGAGAGATTATCGCTGATGGAGATAAACGTGATATTTTCTGGCAATTTGACACTTTGGAAAAAAGTATGGTAAAACAGCCGTATATTAGTGATTTAGCTAGGGAAATGGAATTGGATGGGAAAGTTTTATCTGTGGAGGAATTTGTGGGAAACTATGAAGATATGTGTTAGTTATTTTGAGATGAAATAAAAAATGATATGAATTATAGTAAAACTGATTTAAAACAAAACTCAAAAGTTAGGGATATTTTACTTAAACCCTAAATTTATATGATTTTTAATAGTTCAATTTTGAATATGTTTGAGTATAAAATAATCAAAATTTTAAAAAATAGATAAAGTAAGGAAATAATCTCAAATTTCTTATATTAACCTATGAGAAATTTGAGTTGTTCCTAAAATTTTTATTTTTCCATCAATATCTGAAATTTCAAAAAGCAGTCTATCATCAATTTTTTCATTAAATTTATTTTTTTCTTTTATTTAAAATATTTAATTTTGAGGAATAAGTCCTAAAGATTTTTCCATTTCAATTGTTCTATTTGTATCGTTTCTATAAATAACACCTAACTTATAATAAAGATTTTCTTTTATTTTTATAACTCCCCATTCATAATCTTCTTTTTCAATTATAAAATGCTGTCCTTTTTCATTAGATAAAATTACTTTTATTTTTGAATTTTTCAAGTTATATGTTCTTTTATAATCCCACAAAATTTCAAAATAATTTGTAGAATCTAAAATCCATTTTTTCACATCTTCTGTATTTTTAAGTTTTTTCCCATTTACATAAAGTTCTTTGCTATTTGAAATAATTTTCCTAATTTCTTTTAAATCCCTAATATAACTTGGCAACTGAAATATATTTATACTAATTGTGATTATTACAATTAAACAAGTGGATACACAGCTTATCTTTAAATAAAAAATTTCCTTTTTTAACTTTTCTTTTTGTAAAATTTTCTCAAAATCTCCAGCTTCTTTATTTTCTTTCTTATAATCATTTACAAAATCCTTTTTTGTTTTCAAATAAAACTTTAAAATTCCAAAAATAATTATTAACCAAATAGATATAATATTTTTACTAATTTTTAAAAATCCTATTGTAATTGGAAGAATTACATACAATAAACTATCAGTTAAAATAAACAACCGTCTTTTTCTATTTTCTTTTTTTAGTTTGTGTTCATCATAGATATACATATTCTTTAACCTCTTAATATTAAAAATATTCTTTCAAATATTTTACAATATTAACCAAAATTTTTCAAACTAATTAATAAATTTTTTTGTGGGAAAAAATGGACATATGTAAATAAAAAACCTTTTTCCTCCTGCAGATATTATTTGCAGTTTTTTCGTAAAATTTTTAATTACATCATTGTAAAATTTATTTTAAAATGTTATTATAAAATAAAAAGATACAAAATTTACGAAAAAGGAGAATATTTTTATGTTATATCCAATGAAATTTAAAAAATTTTTTGTGGAAAAAGTGTGGGGTGGACGTGAATTTGAAACAAAATTAGGAATGAAGCTGCCTGAAGGCAAGAAAATTGGTGAATCTTGGGAAGTGTCGGCACATCCGCATGGAATGGGTATTGTGGAAAATGGTGCTTTAGCTGGGCAAAGGCTGGATGATATTTACAAGGAGTATAAGGGGGAACTTACAGGAAAAAAGGTTTATGAAAAATATCCAAATAAATTTCCGCTACTTATAAAATATCTTGATGTAAATGACAGACTTTCAATTCAAGTGCATCCAAGTGATGAAGTTGCCTTAAAAAAACATAATGAATTTGGGAAAAGTGAATCTTGGTATATAATGGAGGCAAGTGATGACGCTACTTTGATTTTGGGAATGAAGCCTGGAATTACAAAAGAAAAATTTTTGGAAAAAGTGAAAAAAAATGATTTTGATGGGTTATTTGAAGAAAAATCTGTAAAAAAGGGTGATTTTATTGATATTACGCCAGGGACAGTTCATGCTTCACTAAAAGGGAGCGTAATTTTTGCGGAAATTCAGCAAAATTCAGATGTCACTTATAGAATTTATGATTTTGACAGAATTGATAAAAACGGGAAGAAAAGGGAGCTGCATTTGCAGGATTCGGCTGATGTGATTGATTTTGGAAAGGAAGTAGAAATTAAGAATACTGATTTTGATGAATCTGAAAATGAGAAAGATATTTTGAGAAAGAATATTATAGAAAAAGAATATTATTCGATTGATAAAATAAGATTTAATGGTTCTTTTGAAGATGTAAATAATGAAAGTATGACAATTTACTCGTTCCTTGAAGGAGAAGGGAAAATTGTGTGGGGAGAAAATGAAGAACTTTCGGCTAAAAAGGGTGAAACAATTTTAATTCCTGCTGGAATTAAGACAAAAACTGTTGGGAAGTTTGAAATTTTAAGAACAATAATTTAAATAAATATGGGCAAGGATTCTAGTATTCTTTTAGGCAAAAATTAGATGATTTGCCTTGTTTTTTTAGTGGGAATATGTTATTCTAATATTATACGAATGACATTTTTTAACAAAAAAATAACAAGAAGTCAAGTATTGAATTTTATAAAAAGGAAAAAAAAGTGAAAAGAAGGATTTTATTGTTTGGAATAATGTTGGGAACTTCATCTTGTGGAATTATTAGTGGAGTTGGAAGTGTAGTAGGAGGAACTATAAAGGCTGCTGGTGGAGTTACAGGAGCAGTTATTGGAACAACTGGGAAATTAATTGGAGGTATTATTGGCGGAAGTAGTGGAGAAATTAAAGCTAAAAATACAAAATATAAATTTTCAGATGCAGAAGTGGAAATAACTGGTGGAAAGACCATTGTTACAGGAATTTTGACACATAATGGAGTGACTAAAAAAAATTTGACCATTGAAATTCCATGTTTTGATAAAAATGGAGCGAAAGTAGGAGATGCTGTAGATAATATCAGTTCACTTGCAAAAAATGAAAAATGGGAATTTCAGGCGACTCTTAATACGAATGAAACCAAAACTTGTAAATTGAAGGATACGTATATTTATGAGGAAAATACAAATATGATTATCGAAGGCAATGATGAAGATAATGACAATATTAATAATGTTGAAGAAAAATAAAATAGGAGGGAATAGTTAATGATAGGAATTATTGGGGCAGTGGTTGAAGAGGCTGAAGCGATAAAAAAGGAAATTAAGGAAATTAAGGAAACTGTGATAAGTGGAATATCTTTTTTTACTGGGAAATTTAATGATAAGGATGTTGTTTTTGTACAATCTGGAATCGGGAAGGTAAATGCTGCGATTACAGCGACTTTATTAATTGAAAAATTTAAAGTGAGTGAAGTGATCTTTTCTGGAGTGGCTGGGTCATTGGATGAAAGATTGAAAGTTGGGGATGTTGTTATAGGGCGTGACATTGTTCAGCACGATGTTGATGCTACAGCATTTGGATATAAAATGGGACAGATTCCGCAAATGAAGGAATGGGCTTTTGAATCGGATAAGGAATTGGTTGAAAAGGCTGGAAATATAAATGATTTTGATCATCGTATATTTTTTGGAAGAATTTTGACAGGAGATCACTGCACAAGATTAGGCGTGAAATTTTTAATAATTCGTTCAATTTCTGATTCAATCACAGATGAGTCTGATATGGAATATGAGACTTTTGTAAAATTGGCGGCCAAAAATTCTACCAGAATATTAAAAGAGATTACTTTATAATATAAAAAATAGAATGTTTTAAAATAGGAAGTTGTAAAAAAAGTTATTTAATACTTGCAAAAAATTTGTTTGTATAATAAAAGTTAAGATTTTTTGTAAAAAGTAAATAAAAATAAGGAAATGAAGGGAGAAAAATATGAGTTTTCGATTAAATCCGTTTAAAGTTATGAGAGCTGTGGGAATTGTTGCAATTGTAGTTTATGGAGCAGTGCTTGTTACGGGATATAAAAAGTCAAAGGTAAATACGACTGAGAGCATTACAAAGGATATGAAAGTAAGAAATAAGAATTTTTATAATTCAAAGGATTATAAAAATAACCTGACTTTGCCAAAGCAAGTTGTGGAAAATAACAATGAAACAGTTGCAAAGGAGATGGAGCAGGCTAAACCGGCAGAAACTGTAGATTTACAAAAGAATTCTGCAAATTCTAATAAACAGAAGACTGATGCAAAAGCAGCAGATGAAGCTAAAAAAAAGGAAGAGCAGGCAAAATTAGAAGCGCAAAAATCGGAAATGCAAAAAGTGGCTCAACAAAAAGCGGCTGAGCAAAAACGTCAGGAAGAGGCAAAACTTGCAGCCAGACAAGCCGAAATAAAAAAACAGCAGCAAATAGAAGCGGTAAGAAAGGAACAGGCGGCGGCACAGGCAAAAGCAGAAGCGGCAAGACAACGTGCAAAAGAAGAGGCAGCTAAAAAAGCCAAAGAGGAAGCGGCAAAAAGAGCTAGAGAAAATGCAAAAAAACATCAAGGGCCTAAAAAGTACATTCAAGTGGCTTCAGTAACAACAGAAGCTTCAGCAAGAGGAATAGCAAAAAGGCTTGGTGGAAACTTTTATTATAAAAAAACGACTGTAAACGGTAAAACAGCTTATGTAGTAATGTCAAATATGACAGACAATCCTAATACATTAAAAGCTATGGAAAATCAAGCAAAAAGAGCAGGTGGCGGTTATATGATCCGTTCAGTTGGAAAATAGGAAGAATAAAAGTTTTTGAAAATAAAAATAAACTTAAAGAATGGAATAAAATAAATTTATGAATAAAAATTATAAAGGAAACATTATACCAAAAGAGATTGCAGAAGAAGTAAAGATTGCTAAAAATATCATTTTGACGGCACATGTTAATCCTGACGGAGATGCGCTCGGTTCAATTTTGGCATTTTATTTTATGATAAATGAATATTGCCAAAAAAATAATATTGAAAAGAATGTAAAAATTATTATTGATGACAAACTGCCTAAATATATGCGGCATTTTGAAGATACAAAGTTAATTTGGAATTATGAAAAATTTTGTGAGGAATTTAATAAAGATGCTCAAAATAGTAAAAAATTTGATTTGTTTATAAGTTTAGATTGTGCAAATGAGGAAAGATATGGAAAGTCTGTAGAAATAAAGAAATTAAGTAAAAAGTCAATCAATATTGATCATCATGTAAGCAATACTGAACATGCTGATTTTAACTATGTGGAGGATATTTGCAGCACAAGTGAGCTTTTGTATCAATTTTTAGAAATTTTTGATATTGGATTGACAAAAAAAATTGCTGAGTATATGTATCTTGGAATAATTAACGATACTGGAAACTTTAGGCATGACAATGTTACAGAACATACTTTTCTTGTTTGTTCAAAATTAATTGGAGCAGGTGTGAATAATCACAAAATTGCCAATATTATTTTTGAAGTTAGTGAAAAAAAGGTTGAATTAATTGGTGAAGTTTATAAAAATAAAAAAATTAATGAAAAATATAAGTTTGCCAGTTATTATTTGACACAGGAAAAAATGAAGGAACTGGGAATTGAAAAGGATGATACAGATGGTACGGCGGAAATGCTTTTGAGAATTGAAGGAATGGAAATTTCTCTGTTTGTAAGGGAAAATATTGATGGTTCTCTAAAGGGAAGTTTTCGTGCAAATGATAAATATGATTTATTTAAAAATAAAAGGCTTCTCAAATAATCAGCTCGCAGCGAATTTTCAAGAAATTGAGAAGGCTAATCAAAATATTAATGAAATTTTGGAAAATAATCCAGATGCTGTTTTGAAAAAAATAGAATATAAATATTTGGATAAGGAAAAAAAGCAATTACAGTTTGAAATTAAAATAGAGGTTGTGGATAAATAGTGAAAAATAAAATAAAAAGAATAGCAATGGTTTTATGGTTTGGAATATTGATAAGCTGTTCATCGGTTGGTAAAAGAACAGTTCCAGATTCAGCAGTCGTTTCAAGGGATGTAGTTGTAAATAATAGTATTGCTGAAATAAAGAAAAAATTTAGTGAAGATGTAAAATCAGAAAATGTTGGGCTTTATAAAAAGGGATTTAGAAACTGGAAGGTAATTTTATATGGTAAACAGGCATATTATCAGGTATTTGTAACAGAAGACGGTAAAATCGTCTCTAGTGAAAGATTTGAATATAAATAATATTTTTATAAAGCAAGTATTCTAAAGAAAGGGGGCAATACCCCCTGTGGAAACAAAAAATTAAGTTATTGAACAGGTCTTATTTATTAATGATCTCCATTTTTTATTTATATGAAGTTAAAACTTTTTACTAAACCTTATAAAAAAAGAAATTTATATTTTCTTTAAATTTTTATTTGTTATTATTTTCATTATTATCTTCAATTTTTTTTGAAGATTCTAAATTATTGAAGACATTAATTAAGCTGTCTGAATCAACATCATAGTAGATGTCATCATTAAAATAATTATTTTCTTCTATGTTAGAATTTTCAATTTTTCCAATTTCCTGATCAGCATTATTAGATTTTTGGGATATATTTTTTAGAATATTTTGAGAAATATTATCGGTATTTTCTTCGTTATTTTGAACATAAGGATTTTGATTTTGAGATTTCTTTTTTTTCTCCTTTTTGGCTTCTTTATTTTCATCAGCATCATTAATTATGAAAATCGAGTCAAAAATTACAAAGAAGTCATTAATTGCAGAACTTTCCTTTTCTGTTTTTAACATAAGAATAGTACCTTCTAATAAAGCAATTAAAATTCTTGCTATTGTTTCAGGGACAATCTTATCATATTTTTCAGGAAAAGCATACTTTAATGTTGTTATAAAAAATGAAAATCTAAGTTCGATTTTTTTGTATGATTTTACAAGCTCCTCACGGATATTTTTACTAATATCAGATAGCTCAAGAGCTAGATTTCCAAGTGGACTTCCTCCGTGAAATTTGTTATTTTCAATGTTTTCAAAATATTTTTCAAAAAAATAGTGAAATTTTTGAATTGACAAGTCATCTACATTATTGTTAAAAAAATTTATAAGATTTTCAGTATGATATTTTATAACAGCAATAAGAAGTTCTTCCTTGCTGGAAAAAAATTTATAGAAAATATCATTAGGCATTTCACAAGCCTTAAAAATATCGGTTAATTCCGTGTTTTTGTAGCCTTTGTAATAAAAAAGCTTTGCACTTTGCTGTATTATAAAATTTTTGCTATATTTTTTAGTCATTAAATTTACCTCTTTACAGTATTTTGTATATATTTTATAATTTAATTTGAGGATTGTCAATAAAAATAATTAAAAACTATAAATAAATAAAAGGATGTGATTTTATGAAATACAATTTTGATGAAATTATTGACAGAAAGAGCAATCATTCTGTAAAATACAATGAACTTATAAGAAAATTTGGAGTAGATGATGTAATTCCGCTTTGGATTGCAGATATGGACTTTAAGACAGCGCAGCCCATAATTGATGCTCTTGAAAAAAAAACTCAGCATGGAATTTTTGGATATGTTTACCGTCCTGATGAATATTTTGAGTCATTTATAAATTGGCAAAAAAGAAGATTCGGATGGGAACCAAGAAAAGAACTGCTTAGTTTTAGTATTGGAGTTGTTCCGACATTAGGATCATTAATACAGCTTTTTTCTGAAAAGGGTGACAAAATTTTAATACAGACACCTGTTTATTCAGAATTTTATGATATTAGTGAAGATAATGCAAGAATTATTATCGAAAATAAATTTATTGAAAAAAATGGAGAATATTCGCTTGATTTGGAAAATTTGGAAAATAAATTAAAAGAAAACCCAAAATTATTTATTTTCTGTAATCCTCACAATCCTTTAGGACATGTGTGGACACATGAAGAATTAGAAGCAATTGGGAATTTGTGCATAAAATATAAAGTTCCTGTAATTTCAGATGAAATTCATGCTGACTTGACATTGTGGGATAACAAGCATATTCCAATGGCAAGTGTCTCTGAAGAAATTAGACAAAATACGATAACTTGTACTTCGACAGGAAAAGCCTTTAACCTTGCTGGTCTTCAAAGTGCCACAATAGTTTTCAATAATTTGGAAGTAAAAGCCAAATTTGACAGATTTTGGAAGGATTTGGAAGTTCATAGAAATAATCCGTTTAATTTGGTTGCTACAATTGCGGCCTATTCTGATGGTGGAGAGGAATATTTAAAGCAATTAAAGAAATATTTGGAAAATAATATTTTATTTTTAAATAATTTCTTTAAGGAATATATTCCAGAAATTACGCCAAATATTCCGCAAGCAACATATTTAGTATGGCTAGACTGCAGAAAATTATGTGAAAAATTTGGATTTAATCAGGAACAGCTTGAAAAATTTATGCTGACAAAGGCAAAATTGGGATTAAATGAAGGGCGAGTATATCAAAGGGGATTAGAAGGATTTATGAGATTAAATACAGCTTGCCCTAGAGCAGTTTTAGAAAAAGCGTTAAATCAGTTAAAAGATGCAATTTCAAATGAAAATAAAAAATTAAAATAAAATAATTTTATTAATAATTACATACACCTACACCTTAATAAGCAACTACAAAGGAATAATTAAGTAATTTCTATTTATTAGCCTGTATAATTACAATGTACAATTATGACAATACATGAAAATTATAAAAAAACCGATTGTTATGATGGAATAGAAACGAAAAAGTAAATATATGGACAATTTTATAGTTGTTGCCATTTATAAAGTAAAGGAGGTGTATGTAATTTATGGCAAACATTAAGGAAATTTATTTGGCTGGAGGTTGTTTCTGGGGTGTGGAAAAGTTTTTTAAAATGGCTCCAGGTGTTATTAAAACATCAGTTGGCTATGCAAATGGACAAACTCTAGATACTAATTATGATATTCTAAAAATGACTGATCACGTTGAAACTGTGCATATAACGTACGATGCAGATCAAGTATCTTTAAATCAGCTTCTCAACTATTATTTCTCAATAATTGACCCGACAAGTATTAATAGACAGGGACTTGATGAAGGTCGACAATATAGAACTGGAATTTATTATGTGGATAAAGATGAATTAAATACAATAAGGACAAGGGTAGAAAATGAGCAGAACAGATATTCAAGAGAAATTCAAGTAGAAGTTAGGCCGTTAAAACATTATATCCTAGCTGAAGAATACCATCAAAATTATTTAGATAAGAATCCTAATGGATACTGTCATCTGGATCTTGAAAATGCTATAAAAATTTTTTCAAAGGAATAAAATAAGAGTATAAAATAATAAGTCGGGAAATTCCGACTTTTGCTTTTTTTGATTTTATCTATTTTCCATTAGAATAATGGATTTATTATGAATTTTATTTTTTAAATTTAAGTATTAATTGCTATTACTTGAATTACTTGAATTACCTGAATTTGATTTATTAGAATTTATAATATCTTTACTTAAAACAGAATATAAAAGATTTACATATCTCTTGGCTGCGTGAGGTTTTGGATGTGTTCCATCCTTGTAAAAATATTGCTGTTTTCCTTTTGAATATGAATACCAGTCGATTACTTTTATATTTGGATTTTCAGAACTTACTTTTTTAATTTCTGCATTAACGCTATCTTGCCAAGGATCAGGCATAACTGTATTTATAAAGTAAACATCATGACCTTGCAACGTTTGTAAAACAGATTTCATATCCTTTTCAAAAATTGTACCATTTGTACCAAGAGCAATAACGACTATTTTTTTCAATTTTCCATTTTGAGCAAAATTCTTTAACATGTTTGGCAATTCATAAAATTGGCGACCGACTTTTGTTTCTATAATGGCATTTGGATATTTTTTCTTCAAATCAAATTTTGTCATATGAAGTACCGAATCTCCAATAAACAATATTTCCCTTTCATCGTTTGGATATTTTTTCAAAATTTCATCTTGAATTTTAGATTCCGCTTCAATACTTTTTGAAGGTGTATTTAAAGCCGCCAGCAATTTATCTATTGTCAGTTCTTCATTTTGGGAATTTTGTACTGCTGCAGAAGCAGTATTTGCTGGAGTTTCCTTTTTATTTTCTTCAGCGGCTGGAGTCTCCAAAGCTTTTTGAACTTCCTTCATTTCTTCCAGATCTTTATTTTCATAAACTGGAGAATATACTAAAATTGCAAGAATAGCGGCTAAAACTGGATAGCTCGCATAATTTATAGCTTTCTCATATTTCTTGCTATTTTTTTCAAGCAGAATATAGCATAGTTCTGAAATTACAATTAGAATAACAACTTGAATGAAAAATTTCTGCATATTTGAAAGTTTTGCCCATTTAAAATATTCACGTGTAAATATCATAATAGGGTATTGCCATAAATAGTACTGATACTGATGCTGTCCTAATCTTATAATTGGATTAAAAATTTTTGGATGTTTTGAAAGACTGAATTTCTGTAATTCTGGCTTTGAAAATAGCAAGATTGTAAATCCAATTAAAATACTGGCTAAAAACATTAATCCGTAATAGTTATAGGCATTTCTGTAATTTATTCCAAAAGAAAAGAAAGTAAGAGATGCTAAACCAAGTATTCCTAAAATAAATATAATTTTCTTCTCGATCTTATTTGTGATTTCCCTATTTGCATAAAAACAAGCTATTCCAGCAGGAATGAAAAATGCAAATGCACGAGTGTCGGTTCCATAATATATTCTTGAAAAATCTGCTCCTTCTGGAGAATTTGAAGTTACATAAAATACGTAAGCCATCATTAAACCTGAAGCTGTCCCAATTACCAAAAGAACAATACCGATTATGTTATTTTTTAATTTAAGTTTTTTCAATCCTTGAATTAAAATTGGAAAAAATACATACATTTGAGTCAAGAAGGATAATGCCCAAACATGAGTAAGCGGTAAAATAATTCCAAAGCTATCAAAATAGGACATTTTTGAAAAAATTTGATAAATATTATTTAGTCCTAATATTGAAAATAATGCACTGTATTTATACTTATCTTCAAGTCCATTATTTACGAAATATAATGCTATAGTTGAAATTAAGATAACAATTAAAAGGCTTGGGTAAATCTTTTTTAATCTTCGATTAATTATAGAAAATATTGAAAAATCTCTTGAAAGCAGACCGCCAGTTACCAAATATCCACTTAATGCAAAAAATATAACAACTCCAATATAAGTTCCCTTGTAGGAAAACCAGTGATAGACACAAATAAGAACAAGTGCAACTGCCCTTAATATGTCAAGACTTTGTATTCTTTGTTTTTTCATAAATAAAAAAATTCCTTTCTTTTTTATCTTTTAATATAATTTATATAACGTTAAAATTTTTACTACTAAAAAAAATTAATATTGAAAAAAACTACCTTAAAACAAACATTAAAAATTGTTAAATCTATTTTTATGATAGCTCAACTATTTAAGTTTGAAATTAAAGTAGTTTTTGAAATTTTGTAATTAAATTATGAATATTTTGGAATTATGAAATTAATAGTTTTTTATTGTATCTTTTTTTAAATTTCTCAAGTCTATTATTTTTTCACTATTTCCATCATTATTTTGTGGATTTGAAGGATTATTTTTCAAAGAATCATTATTTTTTGTATCCTTATTTTCTTCTTCTTTATTTTCTTCAAGATAATGTTTTTTAATTTCATTTGTTAAAAAGTCTGCATAATATCTTTGTCCTTTATCATTTGGATGAGTTCTGTCCTTGTAAAAATATTGATTTTTACCTTTTGCATAAGAATACCAGTCTATAAGATAGGCATTTGGATATTGAGCAACTTTTTCCTTAAGTTTTTTGTTTACTTCCTGTTCCCATGGATCTTTATGTGCAGTATTCATAAAGAATACATCTTTCCCATTTGCCATTTTCATAACATAGTCAAAATCTTTATCTGTAAATTTTCCATTTGTTCCAAGGTGAACAACTAACGTAGTTTTTAACTTTCCATTTTCAACTAATTTTGTAACAATTCCTGGAAGTGTTGAAAATTGACGTGAAATTTTTGTGTCAAAATATGGATTTTTAAAATTAGGAGCAATATACTGCTTACTGCTATCCATTATTGAATCTCCTACAAATACAATATCTTCTGGAACTTCGCCAGCAACAATAATTCCAGAACCAAAAATTAATACAACTAGCATAAATAAAATTTTTTTCATAAAATTTCTCCCTTTTTATATTTTAAATTATAAGTTATTATAAAATATAATTTTACTTTTGTCAAATATTTAAAAAAATTTAGATTTCATTAATTATTATTTTAGAAAAACTAAAGATAAAAAAGAAGAGGCTAACCTTTAATAAAGTTACCATTTAAAGATAGCCTCTCTACTTAAATTAATTATTTAGTTTTCCAAATTTCATCTTCATATTGTGCAATTGTTCTGTCTGATGAGAAGAACCCTGCTTTTGCCATATTGTTTATTACTTTCTTGTACCACAAGTCTTTGTTTTCATAATCTTTAAACATTCTTTCCTTTGTATTGCAGTAATCTGCAAAGTCAATTAAAGTCATAAACCAGTCTTTATTTATTAATTCATTTTGAAGTCTTTCCAATCTTTCTTTGTTTCCAACTTTAATTAATTCATCTGAAGTTATGAAATCAACTACTTCTTTAATTCCTTCTTGTTCATAGTAATCTTTTGAAACATAACCTGAAGTTTCATATAATTTTATTATTTCATCACTTTGTTTTCCAAAAATATAAATATTTTCATCGCCTACAAGGTCATGAATTTCCACATTTGCTCCATCCATTGTTCCAAGTGTCAATGCTCCATTTAGCATGAATTTCATATTTCCAGTTCCGCTGGCTTCTTTTGAAGCAAGAGAGATTTGTTCTGAAATATCAGTTGCTGGAATAATTTTTTCAGCTAATCCTACATTATAGTTTTCAACTAGGTAAACATTTAAGTATTTGTTTACTTCTGGATCGTTGTTTATAATTTCTGATAGACAAAGTATCAAGTGGATTATGTCTTGGGCAATAATGTAGGCTGGTGCAGCTTTTCCACCAAATAATACTGTTATTTTTGTTTCAGGCAATTTTCCATTTTTAATATCTAAATATTTTTTAATTACATACAAAGCATTCATTTGTTGACGTTTATATTCGTGGAATCTTTTAATTTGAGTATCAATGATACTATTTTCATCTATAATGATTCCTTGTGTATGTTTTAAGTATTTGAAGTAATCAGCCAAGTCTTCATTACAGCTTTCAAGCCATCTTCTAAATGTAATTCCATTTGTTTTATTATTGAATTTTTCAGGATAAATTTCATAAAATTCCTTAAGTTCACTATTTTTCAATATTTCAGTATGCAAATAAGCAACTCCATTTACACTTGAAGAAAAATGAATATCCATATTTGCCATGTGAACTCTGTTCTGTTTGTCAATAATTTGTACTTTTTCATCTAAATATTTAGCTTTTATAACTTTATCCAATTTTTTTATAATTTCAACAATATTTGGCACAACTTCTTCCAAGTAGTCTAAAGGCCATTTTTCCAATGCTTCTGCCAAAATTGTATGATTTGTGTATCCTGTCATTTTTGTTACAATTTCTGTTGCTTCTTCAAAAGAAATATTATGTTCTTCTGTCATAATACGAATTAATTCAGGAATTACCATACTTGGATGTGTATCGTTAATTTGAACAAACGCATAATCTGCTAAATCATGAATATTGCTTCCTTTTTCAGTTGCTTCAGCAATAATCAATCTTGCTGCATTTGATACCATGAAATATTGTTGATAGATACGTAGCAATTCCCCTTTTTTTGTACTGTCATCAGGGTATAGGAATAATGTTAGATTTTTTTCAATATTTTCTTCATCGAATGAAATACCATCTTTTATTAAATTATAGTCAATACTTTCAATGTCAAATAAATTTAAGTAATTTTTTGTATCTCTTTCATATCCTAAAATGTCAATTCTTTTTAATTTTGAATGTAAAGTGAAATTTTTGAATTTAACATCATATCCGATATTTGTATCTCTTAACCAGCTTTCATCTTCAATCCAGTAGTTTGCTTCAGCCTTTTGCTCATTATTTCTAAAAACTTGCTTGAATAATCCGCAATGATAGTTAAGTCCAACTCCTTCTCCATTAATTCCCAAAGTTGACATTGAATCAACGAAACAAGAAGCAAGTCTTCCAAGTCCACCATTTCCCAATGAAGGTTCTGTTTCAACTTCTTCCACGTGGCTTAAATTTTTTCCTGCAGCCTTCAATTCATCTCTAACTTCTTTATAAATTCCCAAGTTAATCAAGTTGTTTGATAATAATTTTCCAATTAGAAATTCTGCAGAAATATAGTATATTTTCTTTTTAGATTCATTTTTAGTTTTTTCATCTGCTCTTTCTTTAATATATTCAAGCAACTTATAGTAAATTTCTTGATTTGTCATTTCGCTTAATTGCTTTTCATTTTTTTTATTTAAAAAATCTGTAAATTTATAACTCACTGTCTTAATTGTCTCCTTTTAAATTTTATTTTTATTTTATAATATTTTTTTATATCATTTAAACTGCTTCAAAATTGGAAAACTAAAATTAATGAACCTATAGCTTGAGTATCCATTCATAATTTTTGTATCCAATTTTAAAGTTGTTTTACTATGTTGATCCTATTATATAACTATTTTTTTAATTTGTCAAGACATTTACGTAAATGTAGACAAAAGGCTTAAAATATAACTTAATAGGTATCTTTACAAAAAGTTTTTTTTAAAATATCAAAAAAAAATAAAAAAACCCAGAAAAATTTCTGAGTCTTATAGGCTTTGGTATAAGCCGGATTCTGTATTAGTTAATCATTTATCTAAATCAATAATTGCTTATGGATTTTAGCGAGCTACCAATCAAGCCAAGACGGGCCGTCTCTTAACAGCTTTCTGCTTGCCCTTGCTTTGAGAGGGGTTTACCTAGCTAATTTAATCTCTTAAATCACTGGTAGTCTCTTACACCACCTTTTCACCCTTACCTGAAAAAAATCAGGCGGTTTCTTTTCTGTGGCACTTTCCTTAGGATTTCTCCCAGCAGCCGTTAACTGCCTCTCTTGCCCTGCAAAGTCCAGACTTTCCTCTTAAAAATTTTTGTTCTAAAAGAAAAGGAAAAGATTGATACGACTTTTACATTTCAAGGGTATTCTCCAACATCAAGCAGCAGTATAAGGGTCAGTCCTAGAACAAAAATTACGAAGAACTCAAAAATTTCTTATCCATCGTTTATAGGTGGCGCAAATTCTGATATTGTTAAGAATATGAATGCAATTATGGAAAACTTTATTTCAAGATATAAATCCACAAAGCATGTATCATATAGTACTTCTTATGAAGTTACAGCGGAAAACAGTTTATTTTTAAGCGTTTTGTTTACAATTAACTTAACAGATAACGATACAGGACAAAAGACAGTTCTTCATAATGCAATATCTTATAACTTAAAAAGTGGTAAACAATTACAACTTAAAGATTTATTTGTAGATGGATTTAATAGTGAACTGACAGATGTTGTAAATTCAAGATTTAAACAGTTTGGACTTCCACAAATTGATAAACTTGATGATATTGACAGACAACAAAGTTTTTATTTGGAAAACGATGCTCTTGTCTTGATTTTCAATAAAGGAGAAGCTTCTAACTTTGCTGATGGAGAAGTTTATATTCCATTCTTGCTTACAGACTTGATTGGTCTTTTGCGATAATTTACATAGAAAATATATATAAAAATACACTAAAAATAATTTA
>QWCI01000493.1_pt1 | contig 16790 bp, 14 predicted proteins | sample 1972541 | NCBI WGS metagenome assembly QWCI01 (sample SAMN09866712, study PRJNA288562) | Human oral metagenome isolate term3_saliva, whole genome shotgun sequencing... | isolation source: mouth | host: Homo sapiens | place: USA: California | reverse complement strand
CCCGTTCTGTATTGCGAGCCGGCATCGCCGCCTTGCCTGTTCAAGGAAGTCGGGTCGATGGCTTTAAAATAGAGTTGCAACAGTAAGTCCAAATCCACCTGCGTCGCATCAAATGTCACGCGCACCGTTTCCGCAAACCCCGTGCGTCCCGTGCAGACCTCCTCATAGTCGGGGCGTGCCCGATTGCCATTGGCATAGCCGGCCTGCGTTTCCACGACGCCGCGCACCTGTTTGAAATAATGCTCGACGCCCCAAAAGCAGCCGCCGGCGAAGTAAATGATATGTAAATCTTGAGCTTTCATTGGATCTCGTTTGTGTTAAATGTAAGGGCCGATGTTCGCGTTTTGGGGCAATGCCTACGGTTTTTCGCCGCTTGCGCCTGCGTTTTGAGCGGCCCGGGTTTTAGAATCTTCAGCAATATTACGACTTTTCTTTGGATAGCAGGCTACTCCGCCCGCGAAAGTTCACCCTTTGCATCTTTCCATAGAGAAAAAGACCCCTTCCGTACGCATTCCGTTGATGATAAGCGCTTATCCCTCGCTTTTTTATGTACCTTTGCGGCTCACAATATATATATAATAGCGCTATATAATAGCGCATTAAGAAGATGGAATTACCCAAAGATCCTGCGATGCTGTTCAGCGTAATCAACATGAAGCTGCGCGACGACTATGGCTCGCTCGACGAACTCTGCCGTAAGATGGACATTGATCAAGATTGGCTTACGCAAACGCTCGCCGCTGCGGGCTTTGAGTACAGCAAAGCAAACAATAAGTTTTGGTAAAGGTGCTGCGTAGTTATCCCTGCTCGCTTCTGTGCGTGGTGGCGATTTTGTGGCTCTGCCTTTGTCGGCCGCCCCACGTAAGTATGGGCGGCGTGAGTGGGCTCGACAAGGTGGTGCATTGCATGATGTTTTTCGGCCTTTCGAGTCTCATCCTCTGGGAGTATAAAAAGCGCCACGCGCGTGAAAATCTGCGTCTGCTCTTGCTGATTGCCTTTGCCGCGCCCTTGGCTTTTGGCGCACTCATTGAGGTGCTGCAAGGCACGCTTACCGATTATCGCAGCGCCGATCTGTTTGATTTCTTGGCTGATGCCTTTGGCGTGCTTCTCGCTTGGCTTTTGGTGCGCTTCTTTCTGAAAAAATATTATCGCGAATGAAACTATATCTCCGCCTCTCTGCCGGCAGCCTGTCGATGGCGCAGTACGAATTGGGCCGCGAGCCTTATTTCGCCTTTTCCACGTATCGCTTGCGTACGGAGACTTCCCTTACCGTCAATTTGCAGCACGCACGAGAGACCGAAGAGCTCCTAAGCAGGCCCGCATCCGGCATAGAAGTCTTGGTGACGGGCCCCGTGGTGGCGGTGCCTTTAGCAGATTTTCGCGAAGAAGACTGTGATGCACTTTACAACTATTGTTTTGCTTCGCAAGTGCGCCGCCGCGTTTTCTATGATACCTTGCCTTCGGCCAATGCCATTTTGCTGTTCGCCTTGGACGAGGATAAGTGTACCGCCGTTGAGGATGTCTTCGGTGAAGTCCATTACCGCTCGGCCCAGACGGCCGTTTTGCGCTATTTTGGAGCGAAAGGCATTGCCGGCGCGCGCAGTCGGCGCCTCTTTGTTCATCTGCACGAGCGCCAGGCCGACATCGCCGTTTTCGATGGTGGGCGTCTGCTCTTCGTCAATACGTTTGACGTGCGCGAGGAGGCCGATGTGGCTTACTACGTCTTCAATGCCGTGCGCCACGTCGGGATGGACGTGCGCCGCGATCCTATTTATGTTGTCGGAACGGCCGATTTGCGCACGCGTATGATCAACGAATTGAGCCGCTTTGCGCTGCGAGTGGTCAGCATAGACCCACACGAGGATTTTAACCACAGCATTGTGACGGCCAATGCCGCCGTACCTTACGATATGGTCTGCGAACTGCTTCGCTCAGAGTCGTGGAGCGAACAGATTCTCTAAGATTCTTGCTGCCGAATGCTTGTTTTACGCACCTCTTATCAGTAATATTCATGCGAGTCATTACCGGAAAATATAAAGGACGACATTTCGACGTGCCGCGCACTTTCAAGGCGCGCCCTACGACCGACTTTGCCAAAGAAAATCTCTTCAACGTCCTGCGCGCCTATATCGACTTCCCGTCGACCCGCGCGCTCGATTTGTTTGCCGGAACGGGATCTATCACGCTCGAGTTGCTCTCGCGCGGCTGCCCGCTTGTCGTTTCTGTCGAGAAAGACCGCCAGCATTTTAGTTTCATCAGTGCCGTACTTCGCAAGTTAGACGATCCGGCCGCCCGTCCTTATTGCGGCGATGCTTTGCGCTTTGTGGCGCGTTGTCGGGAGCAGTTTGACCTTATTTTCGCTGATCCCCCTTACGCCCTGCCCGAGTTGCCCGAACTGCCCGACCGCGTGATGCAGAGCAGTGCCCTCGCGCCCGACGGCATCTTCGTCTTAGAGCACGGCGCAAGGCACGATTTTTCGGCCCGCCCCGATTTCTTGGCGCACAGGGCTTATGGCAGCGTCAATTTCTCCTTCTTCCGCCGCCCGCAGGTGGCCGATGAAGCATAGCAAGTTAGGCTGACACTTGCCAATATTCAAAGTAAACAACGGCAAAAGCGGACTTTAGCATCCGTTTCTGCCGTTTTCTTTTTGTGCGCTTTGGTGGGCGTGCGCCTTTCTCCTCCTTTCTACCGCTGAAAGTCTCAATTTGCCTGCCGCCGTCTTCGTTTGCGCCCTTTTTTATCACGAGCGCAAACCTTTTCTCTCACGAGCGTACACGCTTTTTATCGTGAGCGCAAACCTTTGTTGTCGTGATAAAAAAGGGTAGCGTCCAATCTTTGTGACTTGCAAAAGGCGGTATAAACGGTGAAAAATAAAGTTGCGCACGCTCCATTTGTCAACCTTACCAAATCGGAGGTGAACTTGTAGACGAGCAATGCTGTATGCAGATAGAGCAGATCTTGTTGCGGATCAAAAGACATGGCACTTGTGCATAGCCTTTCTCCGATTTTCTCGATGGAAGATGAAATTTTCTTGTTAAAATATTTGTATCGGGGGGGGGGATTATTAACTTTGCAGGCGCGAAAAGACTATTGACGATTTGCGAAAGGCAGACGCCGATAGCTATTCGCTTGATTTAATGCACCATAAAACGCACTTTGATTAACCTTTTCTCCTTTGAGGAGATTGAGAACCAAGATAAAATGAAATATAGAAGCTTGCGCAGCGCCTGCTGCCTGATCCTGTTTTGCTGTCACTTCGCCATTCTTTTTGCGCAACGCATCGACGGACGCGTCACTGACGCGCAAGGCGTGGGACTGCCTTATGTAAACATCAGTATCTTGACCTTGCCCGATTCGGCTTTTGTCGTGGGGACAACAACCGGCGAGGATGGGCATTTCCGATTGGACATACCGGTTGGAAATCATACCGTAAAAATCACAGGCCTTGGCTACGCCGCGCAGTATCGCGCCTGCACACCGCAGGACTTGGCCCGCATTGTGCTGCAAGATGCCGACAACCAACTGGGAGAAGCCGTCGTGCGCGCAGAGCGCCCCAAAGTGTTGGTCAAAGGCGAGGGACTGAAAACCATCGTGGCCGGTTCGGTGCTGGAAAAGAATGCTACGATAGAAAGACTCTTAGAGTGTATACCCAATGTCAGTGTGCAGGGCGACAAAGTCGTCGTCTTCGGGCGCGGCGAAGCGTTGATCTATATCAATGGTCGGAAGATGAGAGACAAAAGTGAGTTGGACCGACTCACACCCGATAACATCAAAGACGTAGAAACGATCCTCAACCCCGGTGCACGCTATCCGGCGGCTACGAAAGCCGTCGTACGCATCACTACGAAAAAGCCGCTCGGCGAGGGGTGGGCCGTAGATGCTCGCCTGCACGCTGATGTCAATGAAAAAGGCACGTGGTCGGAATGGGCGCGCGTGGGGTTGAATTATAGAAAGAAGCGCTTGGATCTAAACTGGTATTTGATGGCTAATGATTATGACAACTATAGTGAGAAATGGTTTGAAATGGATGCTTACTTAGCGCATACCTGGCAACAGTCTCTGCCTATCTCCGGGCATAACGGCGGGAAAGCATTTCATACAAATTTTTCTGCAGCTTATCAGATAGCTCCAGACCACTCTATCGGAGGGCGTCTGACTTTTTCATCGGATCGTCCGTCGATGTCCTTTCTTCAAAGCAACCAAATAAGGCGAAACGGCGCGCTGGTTGAAACCGGTCTCGGCAAATTAGAGCAGGGGGCAGGAAGTTTTGAGCACTCGTGGGGGAGCAGCTTGTATTATGTGGGTAAAATCGGCCCCCTTATGATCGACTGGAGCGGCGATTGGTGGCAGAAAAACCAGCGTGATGCGCTTGACACGCAAGAACAGTTTACGCCGGCCGGCGGCGTGATGCAGCAGAATGAAGTAAAAACGCAAACTAAGACTGACAACAAACTGCTGGCTTCAAGGCTGGTCTTGACTGCGCCCATTTGGGAGGGATCTCTCTCTGTCGGCGGCGAATATTCCGGGACACGCCGCTCGACAGATTACACCATTCTGCCCGTAGGCTTGATACCGGAGACTCATAATCAGTTCAGGGAATATTATAGCTCGGCCTTTGCCGAATATGGACGCAGTTTCGGCCCGCTCGATGTAAACCTTGGCCTGCGCTACGAGCACGTAGACTTCAATTATTACAATGCCGGTGTCCGCGTGGCGGAACAAAGTCGTATCTACAACAACCTTTTTCCCTCCATTACGCTATCTATGCCGCTCGGAAAGCTACAAACGCAGCTCTCCTATGGGGCGGATATCGAAAGACCGCCTTATTATATGCTCGGAAGTGGGATTCAATATGACAACCGCTATACGTACGAGACGGGAAACCCATTTCTTGTGCCTGCAATCAGTCGCAACTTGTCGCTGACTTTGTCGTATAAATGGCTACTCTTTAACGCCATCTACCTGCATTTAACCGACCCGATACTGACTATGATGAAATCTTACGAGAACAACCCCGAGATTATGCTGAATCGACCCGAAAACGGCCCGAAAGCAGATCGTTTGTTTCTGTCGGCGACCTTGCAGCCCGTCGTAGGCATTTGGCATCCACAATTTCGCGCCACAGTGACCAAACAATGGTTTAATATGCCTACGCCTTTTGATGTGGGGCTTTATCGCGCCCAAGCTACGCTACGGATAGATAATGCTTTTGATACGAAATGGGGCTATTGGCGCCTTATAACCACGCTCCAGACGACAGGAAATGAAGATAACGGATATAATCCCAAGCCTTATTTCTGCACGTCTTTGTCTTGGTATAAATCTTTCTTGAAAGACCGGCTGTCCATTGAGTGCTACTTGTATGATCTCTTTGGTACGGGCGATAATTATGGGAGGATTTATTCGGGAGCTCTGTACACTGTGAAACAACATATTAATAGTATGAGCAATTTTTCCATCACGCTGCGCTATAAGTTTAATACGAGTGCCAGCAAATACAAAGGAAGTTCTGCCGGCTCGGCGCAGCGTAATCGTATGTAAGGACTTGGTGCGGGCGTTGGCGCAATGTGTGGTTGCGGGCGCTTGATGCGGCAGATCGAAGCTGGGCAGGAGGGCGTTTCGTTGCGAGACATGCCGGCCGGCATCTGCGTGGTGGTGGCTTACAACCGAAGCGGGAAGCGCTTGGCGAGCCTTCGCATCGCACGCTGATCCGTCTTCGTTTAACAAGCGCAAACTTTCAGCCTGATAAATTATGCTTTCAAAATGTTTGTAAAAGGATAGAGTGGTCGCAAAGTTTAAGTCGCTTAGATTTCTATTTGAAAGGCGGACGAAAAAAGTGCTTTTTCGTCCGCCTTTTTCCGTGTCTAAATTTTGTGTTTCCTGCACTATTCTACTATATTTGTGCCATTATTAACCCAAAACACGTTAAACACACATTAGAATGAAGACTGATTTTGAGATAGCCAGAGAAACGCCGCTCAAACCCATCACAGAAATAGCCGAATCAATCGGCGTGCCGACGACGGCTTTAGAGCCTTACGGCAAATACATAGCTAAAGTGCCTTATACGCTGATTGACGAGGCGAAGGTAAAGCAATCGAATCTGATCTTGGTCACTTCGATCACGCCAACCAAAACCGGTAATGGCAAAACCACGGTCAGCGTCGGTCTGGCTTTAGGTATGAACAGAATCGGCAAGAATGCGATCGCCGCATTGCGAGAACCATCGCTGGGCCCTTGTTTCGGAATGAAGGGCGGTGCAGCCGGCGGCGGCTATGCCCAAGTATTGCCGATGGAGAAAATAAATTTGCACTTCACGGGCGACTTCCACGCGATTACTTCTGCAAACAATATGATCGCGGCCTTGCTTGACAATCATATTTATCAACGTCGCGAGGAAGGATTCGGTATGCGCGAAGTTCTTTGGCGCAGAGTCTTGGACGTTAATGACCGCAATTTGCGCAATATCATCACCGGACTGGGCAGCAGAACGGACGGCGTAATGAGTGAGGGCGGCTTTGACATCACGCCGGCTTCAGAAATTATGGCGATTTTCTGTTTGGCAAAAGACGAAGCTGACTTGCAGCGCCGCATAGAAAACGTTGTGCTCGGCGTGACGCTTGATGGAAAGCCTTTGACGGTAAAAGATCTCGGCGTGGCGGGCGCAATCGTCGCTATCTTGCACGATGCGATTCACCCGAACTTGGTGCAGACGACGGAGAACACACCGGCGTTTATCCACGGCGGGCCCTTTGCCAACATCGCCCACGGCTGCAACAGTGTGCTCGCTACAAAAATGGCGATGACCTTTGGTGATTACACCATTACTGAAGCAGGCTTCGGCGCAGACTTAGGTATGGAGAAGTTCTTCGACATTAAGTGTCGCAAGGCCGGACTCTCTCCCAAGTTGACCGTACTCGTAGCTACGGCGCCCGCGCTGAAGATGCACGGCGGTGTAGATGAGAAGGAGATCAAGACGCCTAACCTCGAGGGCATCAAGCGCGGATTGGCTAATATGGACAAGCACATTGAGAACATCAAGGCCTTCGGCCAGACTGTCGTAGTATGCTTGAACCGCTTCCCGACCGACACTGACGAAGAACTTGATCTCGTTCGCCGCCACTGCGAAGAGTTGGGCGTGGGCTTTGCTATCAATACTGCCTTTGCGGATGGTGGAAAGGGAGCTGAAGATTTGGCACGCCTCGTCGTGGAAACGATCGAGAAAAATCCTTCTCGTCCGCTCACCTTTATGTATGAAGATGAAGACGACATCGAAACGAAGGTGCACAAGGTTTGCCAGAAAGTTTACGGCGCTAAGGACGTAATCCTCAAGCCTGCTGCCAAGAAGCAGTTGGCTCGCATTCGCGAGTTGGGCATCGAACATTTCCCCGTCTGCATCGCGAAGACGCAATATTCCTTCTCGGAAGACCCGAAAGCATACGGCATGCCGAAAGATTTCGACATAACGATTCGCGACTTTGTCATAAATTCCGGCGCCGAAATGATTGTTGCCGTAGCCGGAAGTATTATGCGTATGCCCGGATTGCCCAAGAGTCCGCAAGCAGAGCGCATCTACGTGGTAGATGGTGTGATTGAAGGACTATCATAACAAAGAGCAACGATTCGATTATTCGATATACAGATCCAAAAGATTGCAGGAGCGCAGCGCAAGCATTGCTCCTGCTTTTTTTTGCTCAAAAGTAGAATCGTTGGGGCGGTTTGCTTGTCCCCACGATCTTAGCTGCCGGTCTGTTGGCGGCCCTTCCGAAGTCTTCCGTCGCATTGTTACAAACGGCCGGTGAGGGCTTTGTTTCTTAAACATCCTATTGTGAAGGCCTCATCCTCACGCGTCATCTTCTCCTTCCGGTTTGCCTCTCACCTTGTCGCCGGCTTCGTCTGCAACGCGTGGAATAGTCCGTTGCTGCACTCTGCTTCAGTAGGCCTTAGCCTTGCTTCATTTATCGTTTGCTGCCGGCAAATTATCGTTTGCTCGGGCCAAACCATCGTTTGTTGCCACCAAACCATCGTTTGGCCCGAGCAAACGAAGCAAAAGCGGCAAGGCATAGCGCGAAAAGCTACCTTCAACGTTCGCAATGACGCGGCCGGCTGTTTGCAAGCTTAGCCTTGCGGCTCATAGAAAACGCTGTCGGAAAGTCCTGCAAGGTAGCATCTTGCAGAAGTCGTGTCTACGTCTTGCGTAGCCTTGTCAGCCTCTGCCAGAAAAGCCACGAAAAAGCCCGACAGCTGATGGGTCAAGCTGTCGGGCTAAATGTTGTAGTCGTTAAACTACCGGCTTATTTAGACAAAGCTACTTCCAATTCGTTCTGTAAGAGCTCATTGCCCGGGTATCCTCCTTCGTTGAGGTTATCCCACGCCTTGCTACCATCTTTATTTACGATCATGTAAGACGGAATGCCGGGTACCTGCAACAGCGTCAAGAGGTCTTTCCACTGCGCATCGGTCAAGCGGTAGTGATCCCCTGCAATGTTGGGAATCATTTGATCCCAGTTGGCCTTCGGACTGGTTTCGCCCGTGACATACACGAACTCAACGCCCTTTTTCTGGAGGGCCGGCTTAATTGCATCGACCTCTTTCATCGCCATACGGCACGGGCCGCACCATGTAGCCCAAAAGTCTATTAGCACTACCTTGCCGGCATAGTTTTTCTTGATGGCATCGAGAATCGCCATACCTTTCAGTTTGCTGTCGACAGACTTTATATTGTAAGGACCTGCATTCGTTTGTGCTTGTTCCGTCTTTGCGGGCGCTGGTTCAGCGGCCGGCTTGTTTTTTGCGCAACTCGTTGTCGCTGTGAGCAACATGGCTGCGGCAAGAATCATTGTTTTCTTCATATTCTTTTAACTTAAACTATATAGATGACGGGCGAGATGCCCAAATTACTACACGCGTTAATCAATTTTTTGGATCAATTCGCGGAAAATCTCAGCCATCAGGGGCTGAACTGCGTTGGCAGCCTTCTGTACTTCTTCGTGGCTCACTTCAACTATTTTGCCCTCGACGCCTAAGTCGGTGATGATGCTGATACCGAAGCAGCGGATGCCGCAATGGCGCGCTACGATTACTTCCGGAACAGTACTCATGCCGACAGCATCAGCACCCAGCAGGCGATACATCTTATATTCGGCCGGCGTTTCATAAGTTGGGCCTTGATCGGCCAAATATACGCCCTCTACAACCTTGATGCCCTTCTCGCGAGCTATGTTGCGCGCAGTTTCCAAAAAGGCGCGATCGTAGGCTTCCGACATATCCGGAAAGCGCGGCCCCGTCGGGATGTTTGGGCCGTGGAGCGGGTGCTCCGGTTGGAAGTTGATATGGTCTGTAATCAGCATCAAGTCGCCGATTTCAAAATCGGGATTTGTACCGCCTGAGGCATTGCTCAAGAAAAGGTTCTTGATGCCGAGTGCATACATAACACGCTCAGGGAAAGTTACCTCCTGCATCGTGTAGCCCTCGTAGTAGTGGAAGCGTCCTTCGAGCGCCATAATGGGTTTTCCGCCCAAGTGACCGAAGATTAAGCGGCCGCTATGGCCCTCCACAGTAGAGACGGGGAAATTAGGAATGTCCTTGTAGGGAAATTCGTCGACTACGTCTATTTCTTGGGCCAATTTGCCTAAACCTGTACCGAGAACGATTGCTGTTTGTGGGCGCAAGGCGGTGTGGGCTTGAATCCACTCTGCCGTTTCTTGAATTTGTGCTAAGTAGATCATATGAAAAGTTTTTATTGGGTTGTTATTGTCTTAAAAATTTTGATGATTGCCCCACACTTCTTTATATATTGCGGCGCTAACATTAGCCGGTCGGCTTCAATGCTTGGGGGCAGGCCACGCAATGCTTAACCGCTGATGGAGATCTTGCGTAAAGGCCTGCTCTTGTTCTAACAAGAAGCGTACCGTGATGGGTTGTACGAGCAAATGGTTGCGTATCTCGTCGCTCAAACCGCGTAAATGGCGCAATCGAGCGGCGTCTTTCTCAGTTGTAATCGCCCATTTCTCTTCTCCGGGCAAGTCCTCGAAAGCGCGATTGATGTGCTCTGCATCGCGCACAGAGAATCGGTGATGATCCGGATAGTTGAGAGCTTTTATTTGCGCGCCTTGGGCGGACAGGTGATGGAGTAGGGGTAAGGGATGAGCGATGCCACTAACCGCCAATAGTGCTTTGCTGATCAGCGATGGCACGACTTGCTCCGTAAAGAGCGCATAAGGTGCGCCATAGGCCATCGTCGTAAAATAAAGGCTTTGTTCCGGTTGCGGGGAAAGTAAGGTGCGGATGGCGTCGGCCTGCGCGACGGTCAACGAATCGGGACATTTGGTGACGAGGATCATATCTGCTCGCCGACTGCCCGAAATCGGTTCGCGCAAACGGCCCGCCGGCAGCACGCGGTCCAGCGGATAGAGGCGGGAATAGTCAGTTAGGAGGATATTAACGTCACGAAAGATGTGTCGATGCTGATAGGCATCATCTAATAATAGGAGTTGGGGCGGCCGATCCGTGTCCTGCAAGCGCGCTGCGCCGTTCACGCGATTTTCATCTACGGCTACGAGGATGTCCGGGTTATGCAACTTCAACTGCAATGGTTCATCGCCGACCAAGGCTGCATCGTCTTCTGCAGAAACCAAGCGAAAGCCGCGCGTTGTCCGGCCATAGCCGCGGCTTAATACGCCGAGGCGAAACGCCGGCTGCAGCAGGCGAATCAGATAATCGACGTGGGGCGTTTTTCCCGTTCCTCCGACGGCCAAATTTCCGACAGAGATTACCGGCACATCGGCTTTCTTGGTCGGAAGTAGTCCACAATCGAATGCCTTGTTGCGCAAAGTCATCACCCCACCGTATATTGCCGCTAAAGGCGCAAGCATCCCACAGCCGCGCTTTTGAAAAAGCGGTGCAGCGATGGGATGCTGTGGTGTGTGGGCCATAGGTGTGGGCATATGCGCAAATCTAATGATGCTATTAAGGCTTTCGGCGCAAGTCAGAAAGAAGACTTGCTCACGCCGCAGCAGGTCTTAGCGAATGTTGAGTGCGCTATACATGCGAGCTTGCAGGCAGTCGCGCCCTTGAAGAGAGGAGACAAAGCGCAGCGGATCGTAGTAGACGCCCAAACTTCGGCGCAACTTGCGGTCCATATAGTCGTCTTGTTGCCGTTGTATGTAATCTGTCAGCCAATCCGTAATATAAGGAACGCGGCGAACGTCATATTCGTCCAGTTTTGCCAAACGTGCGGCTTCTTTTACGGCATCATCTAAAGTGCCCAATTGATCTACGAGGCCTAAATTCAAGGCTTGTCGCCCTGTCCAAACACGCCCTTGCGCTACCTGATTGATCTGCTCCACAGTTTTGTTGCGGCCGTTGGCCACGCGTTTGAGGAACAATCCATAACCCCGATTGACGTAGTTTTGGAGGGCTTCCCCCTCAGCAGCTGTCATACCTCGACCCATCGCGCCAAAGTCAGACGCTTCGTTAGTCTTAACAATGTCGAAATGCAGTCCGAGTTTCTCTGTCATCAACCCACTGAAGTCAGGAATCATTCCGAAAATGCCGATGCTACCCGTGACTGTGGTTGGGTCAGCAATGATTTTGTTGGCCCCACAGGAGATATAGTAGCCGCCGGAGGCTGCCGTGCCGCCCATAGATACGACTACAGGCTTTTTCTTCTTTAATAACTCTACGGCGTGCCAAATCTGCTCGGAGGCATAAGCGCTACCGCCGCCGGAATTGACGCGCAAAACGACCGCTTTGATGTTGTCATCGTTGGCCAGTTCATCCAAATCTTGAATTACTTGATTGCCGACAATTTCATCGCTGCGCAAGCCGCCCGAACTTGTCGAAGCATCGACGATATCTCCGTAAGCGTAATAAACCGCTACCTCATCTTTGCGCCCTTTTTCAGTCTCGAGCATCGAAAGCGTGAAAGGATCTACCATCGAAACGCGATTTCCGCCTACCATATCACGCAGAATGTCGCGCACTTCTTCAACGTAGACGAGTTTATCCACAAGCTTTTCATTGATATAGACACTTGGGTCGGCAAAGTTTTGATACTGGTTGGCGTAATTATTGATGGCTTCAACCGGTAAGCGGCGCGACTGCGCCACTTCTGTGCACAAGTCTTTCCATAGTCCGCCAAGGAGGAAAGCCGTCTGTTCGCGATTCTCCGGACTCATCTCGGTGCGTGTATAGGGCTCAACAAAACTTTTGTACGTCCCGACGCGAAATACTTGCATCTTGACGCCTACCTTTTCCAGCAAATCCTTGTAGAAAATGGGGTTAGAACTTAAGCCGTGCCAATCAAGCATGCCGGCCGGATTCAAAAGAACTTTGTCGGCCACCGAGCAAACGTAGTAAGAACCCTGCGAATAGGAGTCGGCGTAAGAAACGATGAATTTACCTGATTTCTTAAAATCAATCAGCGCCTTGCGGATCTCCTGCAATGTGGCTACATCCGTCGAAACCACGCCGCCGTCCAAGTAGATTCCTTCAATGCGCTTATTCTCTTTAGCCACGCGGATGGCTGATAAAATATCGTCAAGACCTTGTTCGTCCGCCATTGGGTTGCCCAGAATCGAGGCGAGCGGATTTGCGCCTGCCGATCGTTCGGAGATCGTCCCGCTCAGCGAGATTTTTAAGACAGAATGTCGAGCTATGGTCGGCTTCAAGCTGTCAGAAAGAGAGACAACAAACAGCATAACAAGTCCCATCGCCAAAGTAAATGCCCCCATGATAAACATGCCGAGCATCGTGGCCAGTGTATATTTAAAGAAGTCCTTCATAAGGTTTTGTTTGAATCTTTTTTATTTGAGTATGAGTTCTACGGGGCAGTGGTCAGAGCCCATGATTTCGTTCAAGATGTTGGCTTCAGCCAAGCGCGGTTGGAGGCGTTCTGATACGAGGAAGTAATCAATGCGCCACCCCGCATTTTTTTCGCGAGCACGAAAGCGATAGCTCCACCAGCTATAAGCCCCCGTCAAGTCAGGATGGAAATAGCGAAAAGTATCGATGAATCCGTTTGAGAGCAATTGTGTCATTTTTTCGCGTTCTTCATCTGTGAAGCCCGCATTTCGCCGATTCGTCTTCGGGTTTTTAAGATCAATCTCCTGATGTGCCACGTTCATATCCCCACATACAATCACCGGCTTGTGCGCATCTAGTTTATGCAAATGCGCTTGAAAGGCTTCCTCCCACGTCATTCGATAGTCCAAGCGGCGCAGCTCATCTTGCGAATTGGGCGTATAGACGCAAACCAAATAGAAGTCATCCAGTTCTAACGTCACCACGCGCCCCTCGTGGTCGTGCTCATCGATGCCGAGCCCCAGCTGAACGCTGAGCGGCTTGTGCTTCGTAAAAATTGCCGTACCCGAATATCCTTTCTTCTCAGCATAATTCCAATACGACTCATACCCTTCAAAGGCGATGTCCAATTGGCCTTCCTGCATCTTTGTTTCTTGCAGGCAAAAGAAGTCGGCGTCTATTGAGCGGAAGATATCTCTGAAGCCTTTGCCGTCGACCGCTCGCAGGCCGTTTACATTCCAAGAAATAAATTTCATCTTATATATCTATTGAAGTAAGCGATAAGCGCCGCTTTATCTTGTTCGTTTAGTACAGCGCTATTCTTTATCTGTTCGGAGACCAATTTGGAAACATTCCATTCTCTCGAACGTAGGCAAAGATAAACAATAAATCCTGAACTACTTCCTTTTTCTGTTATTTCTCACCTCCTTTGCCGCCGGAACATATATCGCCGGCGCCCGCCGCTAGAGTTGCCTCGTGCGCCCATTTGGAGCAGAATAGAAGTTGCAGATTAGTAATGGCCAATACTTGAGTTTGCAAAGAGAATACGTACCTTTGCTTCCAAATCATAAATAGCAGCGTGAGTTCGAGAATGAAAATACTATACGACTATCAAGCTTTTTACATACAAGATGCCGGTGGTATATCCAACAGCTTTGTGCAGCTAATGCGCCATCTTCCCTCATCGTCGGAGGTCAAGCTGGCAATGCGTGAAAGCGACAACGTCCATTTGCAGGGGCAGCCCTTTGCGCAGGAAGTTCGCCCGGCCGGTTGCACGAAGCGCAATTTTATTTCTACCCGCCATTACCCGCTCAAGGGCGATTTGTATAAAGTTTTTAGCAAGTTAGCTCCAAGTCACACGACGCTCGGTCGCAATAAGCATTATGCCATCCAATTGCTCGATGCGGCCGACTATGATATTTTTCATCCCACATTTTTCGACGAATATTTTCTGCCGCATCTCCACGGCCGGCCCTTTGTGCTGACTATTCATGATATGATTCCCGAACTTTATTTCAAGCGCGGTGATATGCAGATTGAGCGTAAGCGCCATTTGGTCAAGCTTGCAGCCCATATTGTGGCTGTTTCGGAGCATACGAAGGCTGATATCGTGGAGCTGTTACACGTCGATCCGCATAAGATTAGCGTGATTCACCATGGGCCGCCCGCTTTGCTGCAGCCCGCACAGCAGAAGCTATTCGACTTCCCCTATCTGCTTTACGTGGGCAAGCGAACTTCCTACAAAAACTTCGCCGCGATGCTCCCCGCCTTGCAGATTTTTTTTCGCGAACATCCTGATTGGCGTATGGTTTGCACGCTTGTTCCGATTACGAAAAAGGAGTCGGCCGCCTTTTCTGCCCTAGGTCTTACGCAGCATTTCGTATTCGTCCGACCCGACGATGCGGAGTTGCTCGCCCTCTATAGAGATGCGCAGGCCTTTATCTTCCCTTCTCTTTACGAGGGTTTCGGTATTCCCATTTTGGAGGCATACCAAATGGGTTGCCCCGTACTTCTGAACCGAAAGAGCTGTTTTCCGGAAGTGGCCGGCGAGGCTGCGCTCTATTTTAATTTAGATGAGACGCAAGATAATCTCTTAGATTGTTTGCAAACTTTGGCCGCGATGTCAACAACAGCAAAGGAAGAACTCCTTTGCAAGCAGCGCGAGCGCTTGAAAATCTATGCTTGGCAAAAGGCGGCCAATGCACTGCACGACGTTTACCTGAAAGTGAAAGCACAGGGTGGCAGAGCTAAAAGATAAACGCTTGACGATAAAGCCTTTTGTCGGAAAAAGTGGCTAAAGAACACAAAGAAGCGAGCAGCTTACTTCTGAGAAGTAAACTGCTCGCTTTTACTTTTGTCGGAAAGAGGCGATTCGAACGCCCGACCCCTACGTCCCGAACGTAGTGCGCTACCAACTGCGCTACTTTCCGATTAAGCGTTGCAAAAGTAAGGAGAAAAACTTATACCGCCAAGATTTATCTTTATTTTTTTACGTTGATGTCAATCACCATCTTGGGTTGTTTTGGGTCGTTGGTGATTAGCAGGATGCGATGACGCCCTTTGAAAGTCTGTGCCGTAGCGCTGATAGTGATGCGCATACGCTCTTGTGCGCCGGCCGATATCTTCCGATGATTAAGCCTTACGCTGATGCCCGGATTGTAGACTTGCAAGGCCTGAATCAAGAGGGGCGCAGTGCCTTTATTCGAGAGCATCAAATCTGTTGTCACCTTCTTTTTACCCTGCATTGTCAAGTTGACTAGCGTACTATCGAGTACGGCTTCCGGCCGGCTGTCTCCTTGTTTTACAGCGCTCAGCTCGGGTAGCAATGTAGCCGATACGTTGATTTCGTTCGTCTTTCTGATGCGGTCGCCCGGATAGGCGGATAGGTAGACCGCCGTCTGTGTCAAACCCATATCACGCAGTTGATTAGAATTGAGGCGGAAGATGATCTTACCCGCTCTGTTCGGGTGGATTGACGTCGGTACAACCGTTGCACTCAGATATTTGGGCAGGTGCATCACGGTGGGCCGCATGCTCTTCGTTCCGGCGTTGAATATGCGCACGATGGCTTCGGGCTGGTCACCCCTATTCACATCGTCAAATTCTATTTCGTCAGCATTGAAGCACAAGTTGCCATCGCGGTAGGCGAAGTTGCTCACATCATCGACGTCCTCCATTCTCACCAAACCGAAGACGGAGAGGAGAAACGGTGCAGTTCGCTCGTTGGTATACACTTCTATGTCGCGCGTAAAATGGCCTAAGAGTTCGGCATCGTAGCGCACGCGAATCGTCGTCGATGAATCGGGCGCAATTGGTTTATCGTCCCATGCGGCGGCCGTGCAGCCGCAACCCGTCTCCACCGCTTTGATGCTCAGCGGCGTCGTGCCCTTATTGGTCAGCGTGAAGTTGGCTTCTTTGGCATTATGCCAAATCAATTTGCCCAGATCTATTTGTTCTTGCGCGAAAACGGTGCGCGGCTGTGCTTTTGCCGTCAAGCAGAGGGCAAAAACTATTGAGAGTAAGGAGAGGATTCGCTTCATCTGAAGTAGCTATTTTCGGCGAAGATACAAAAAAACAAGACTTTTTCGTTGTTTCAACCCTTTCTAAATGCAGGTCGGAGCAATTTTCTAAGTTCTCCGGCTTGCCCTTGCCGCCTTTCGTTGCTTCGATGGTAGCCCGCCGCAAAGAAGCCAAGGCGCATAGCGGGCGCAAACTATGCGAGCACTCATGTTCAGAGGGCTACATCTTTATATTCCTCCTCGTAACGTGTGAAATAAGTTGCGACAAACGAACACTCGGGGCGGATTTTCTTGCCTTTTTGGCGCGCATAGTAGACGGCGGCGGCTAAAAGTTCTTTTCCCAAGCCCTCGCCTTTATGGGCTTGGCTCACTTCGGTGTGGGTGATGACGAAGACGTCAGGGTTTTCCCAATGAAACTCCATAATGCCCACTTCTTCATTGTCGATCAGTAGCTTGAAAGCTCCCGTT
>QWCI01000454.1_pt1 | contig 16795 bp, 14 predicted proteins | sample 1972541 | NCBI WGS metagenome assembly QWCI01 (sample SAMN09866712, study PRJNA288562) | Human oral metagenome isolate term3_saliva, whole genome shotgun sequencing... | isolation source: mouth | host: Homo sapiens | place: USA: California | reverse complement strand
GATTTCCGTCTTGAGGGATTCACCTATAACCTTCGGGAGTAGGTCTACGTTGTTGTAGATGTCCTCTGCCTTCTTGACGTTAAGAGCCTCTACGATATACTCCTTGGGCTTAGCAGTGATACGCTTGACACGTCCCGTCTTGGTGTAGAACTCATACAGCGCAGGGATGGAGTCTCCATCATCACCACAGAGGAGCTTATTGATTAGGATGTCATGTGGGTTGATGACATCAAGGTTGTACTTGTTTGAACTCATGCAGTTGCGGATATACACAAGCTGACGGCTACTTGTAGATAACCCAACCGAGAAGAAGCTCCCCGTTTGCTTTGACGCTTCGTTCTGCTCTTCGCTGATATAGATGGTACGCTTCCCTCTTCTGCTCACGTCCTTCTCCTGACTTGATACGGGATTGACCGCCATGACGCACTGCCCCGTCTCGTGCTTGTATCGGATGAGCTGGCGGAGGTCTTCATCGGTAGAGACAATAACAAGGCTGTTGCAGTCCGTCTTGTTGATGAGCGTATCAGCAAGGAACGCCATCATATCATCAGCCTCAGCGTGCGGGATGGAGAGGATGTTATACCCCTTCTCACGGAGGACACTGAGAACCTCCTGCATCGTGCGGTTGATGCCATCCCAATCAAAGTCCTCCTTCTTCTTTCGTCCTTCCTTATAGCCAAGACCCGAGAGGCGGTCAATCTTCTTGATGACATCCTTTCTCCAAGAGCCAAGTGTGTCTACACAGAAGACGACATCACATCCCGTAGCAAGGTCTTTGATAAGCCCTGCAATCTGACATAGGACGACATTACCGAGAAGGCGAAGGTCGTCATCAGCCGAGAAGAACAGCCCGTTAGACGCACGCTTAGAGGTGCAGGTGAAGAGTCCTCGGTAGAATATGTTGGAGTAGTCAAAGGCGACCACTACACGACTTTGATTGTTGCTCATTTGATTATATTCTGATTAGTCGTTAATGCCATTACTTGCTACAAAGGTAAAGCATTCGCAGATAAAAAACAAATCCCCACAACGAGAATGTTGCAGGGACTTGTCTTTATTGATATTGCCTCCTATTAGCGATAAGGCTTAGGTGTGGAGTGAACGACACTATCAATCACAAGTGTGAATGGGTCGTTAGCAACACGACCTGGGTGGAAGGCGCATGAAGTTGATGAACCGCTGATGTGTACACGTACATTTGTCTCAACAGCCCAAGACATTATAGGTGATAGATACCTATTGTTAAGATTAAATGATTTCTTTTTTCTTGGTGAGACACGGAATACGCTGGACATCACCTCGTGTATGGAGGTCATTAGTTCGTAGAGGATGGTGAGATGCGTCTCGGCTACGAAACTTGTCTTACCTACATTGACATCGTAACACTTAGAGAAGGTCTCAGAGAATAGGTCAATGATATGAGCGACTGATACGTCTTCCGAACTAACATCTTTACTCATTACGAGTTCATCGTCCTCGGGGAAGAAACTTACCCAATCAAACGAACATATATCCGAGCCTGAGATTTTCTTATATGCTTCCAGCTTGTTACAAACACTCTTGACCAAGTCCTTTTCTACATCAAGAAGCATTTCATAGCTTATCTCGGAGATAAGGGGTTCATTGCCTATCTCCAAAGCATAGCCCTTAAGGCGTTCAAAAACGCTCTCAGGCAGAATTAATGCGCCTAATTCCTCTCGGTCAAGGGTTTTGATAGATTTCAGGAACGTTTCGTCCTCAAGGCTTCTTAGCGAACTCATGTCGTAATTCGTTTCTGTCTTACTCCATCCAAGATAACAACCCACCTTTGTTGTCTTGTTCTTAGGAATATCACCATTGAGCTTTATCGTGTAGAAAGCTCCGTCATCGCTTCTATCGTACATATCAACACTCGTCAGTTCAATGAACTCCCCCTTGTTGCTTACTGATGGGTCAATGTAGTCTGTGAATGTGTAGTACCTCGTTGAGATAGCGATAGGGATAAGAGTCCCCTTTATGTATTGAGCCGCTGAGCTTGCCAAAGATAGTCTATCTGCATCCTTTGGGATGTACGACAAGTCATCAATAAGACAGAGGGCAACCTTCCTGATTATAGGTTCAGCACTCTCCACCCCGTCAATGCCTGACTTCAGACTGAGAGACTGAATGGTACTATAAGAGAGGCGACCCAACAACTCTTTGAGAACTCTGAAGCCATGTTTCTTGTAGGCTTCTTTCGTCATATCAACGAAGCTGTTCCACGATGTTCGTGCGTCAGGCATAAAGTCCTGAAGGACTAATGACGTGTACTTGAAGATAGTCTTCCTCAAGTAGTCGTCTACCTGCTTCTTCATCTCCTCCTTCATAATGCTTTGAAGAGTGATGTTCGTAAGAGTAGGAGACTTGTAAGTTAAATTCTTTTCTTCCATGTCTATACGTATTACGGATTAGAGTGATTTGTATCACACGACAAAGGTAATAAAAAATCCCCTTACAAGGTATACCTGCAAGGGGATTCATTTTACTTATATCCGACTCTCATTTGCACTTTGGCGACACCGCTCTGCTGTATCTCCTTAGGAGCGTCTGATGGGAAGTGGTCTGTTTGGGTCTCTACTAAGGCAAATGTAGAATAAGACTTTGAAGGGTATGACATCACCAAGTTGTCAAACCTATATAGTCTTCCACTTTTCGCTTCAACCTCAATAGTGTATCCACCACTATTATTTGGCATCAGCTCCGTAAGTATACTTCTCCAAACGTCAAACTCTTCTGAACAAATGACATCAAGCTCAGGTCTATCGCTAAGACCGTTGTATATGACAGGGTCTCCATCGTTGGTTATGTAGACTGTTTGATTTGATGACAGCTGACCATTACGATACACCTTACCCGATGGGAATACCACGGGAACGTTGTCCTCTGTAGCCTTTATAAACTCATCCTTATACTTATCAAAGACTGCAAGGATTTCTTCATCAGAGTTCACAAACAAATTCGATACAAGCTTTTTAGTGTCACTGATTATCCTATCTATCCTATTCGTGTTCGGGTGCGATATAAACTCATCTTGAATATCTTTAAGCATAGAATCTACGTTCTCTCTTATGTCAATAAGTCTATCCCTATTTTTATACACATACCTAAGGACATACCCGAACCAAAGCAAGATGTCAAATAGATGTGGACACATATCATCCAGCGTGTCTCCATTACCTTCTATCGGAGATAAGTCGTAAACACCATACGAGGAGGTATCTTGCGAATAACCCATAACCATATCCCTTGTATATCGATGTCCAAAGGATGGGCTATATTTTTCGTTGTAGCATTCGCTCAGCTCCCTTTTAAGTCTACCAAGGAGACCCGTCTTTAGACTTTGTGTCGTGATAGGTTCACAGATTGCATTCAGGAACAACGAGAAGTCCAAGTCGTAGTCGTATTCTGACTTGTAAGCCTTGACGGAGTTTATGCAAGCGTTCCTAATTCGGTTCTCATCAATCTCAAATTGAGCGTATGTCAGCATATAAAGACCAAGGTTTCTCCTTACAATCTCAGCGAGTGCTGGTACATCAACTCCTACGAGGACATCGCTTTCCTCTATTATCTGTTCAAGGTCAGCCTTTAATCTGTTCTCGTTTCCTATAATGTCAAGCATATCATTCAAGGTAGCAAGGCTGTGATTTCGCCCCCATTCCTTAAAGTACTCTTCATCCTTAGAGATGCTGACTATACGAGACAAAGAGGTGTAGTAGGACGAAGCCCCTGCAATGTCTCCTACGCTCCTTTTTGTTATCTTACTTATATCTATCAACGCCATTACCAATACCCTTCAATAAACAAACCAAACGTAACATCCATAAAGTACCCATTTCCCGAATCGTCTAATCCGTATGACTGATGAATTGATGTTGATACGCCAAATATGTATGAAAATACGGGATTCTTAAATAAAGCCTTTCCTTCCGTCCCATCCAAATTGATGTAGTAGTCACCCTCATCGTTCCCATAAAAAGACGAAAAGAGGTTGTACAACGGAGCGAAATTGTGAATTACAACAACTCCTGGCGGAATTGAAGTACACTCCTTGTTGAGAACAGATGCTCTATAATCAAACTTAATCTTAGAATTGACCTCTATGATATTCTCGTTAGTACTTGGGAAAAAGAGGCTACATGCTTTGTTTAGGAAGCGTGAAAACTTATTCTCCCCAAAAAGCTCATCATAGTGTTTCCTAATACGAGAGAATATGATTGATATTTCTTCATCAGACCTGCTAAAGAACTTGTCAAACATAACCACAGTATCAGGAGTTATGGTTAAAAAATCGTGGAGGAACATATTCTCTATATCAGAATCATAATCATGCGAATCAAAATCAAGATACCTATCATTGATTTCCGACAGAACCTTCTCTACACCCATCTCCCTCAACTCGGACAACGTTCCTTTACGCTCTGCGGACTCGGAGATGTTGATAAGCTCATACATGAAAACTAATATATTGTTAAGCTTTCGTACGGTATCGTAATCAAAACTGTCTAATAACGCTTTACATAAAGATGGAGCGTTTGGCTTATCAACGGAGTATGAAACGACCAACCTGGAACTATCCGTGATGCTATCTGCGTCTAATTGGCGGTTCTTCTCGCTATACAAGTCTTGGATTTCATATATGACATCTCCATCAAGCACCTCATCAATAATCTTAGACTGCTCGGGTGCGCTCAAATAAGAGAACTCGCATGCACTTTCATCAAGCGCATCTATTACGACATCTCTAAATTCGTCAAGTTTACCGCCAAAATAAGAGTGAACGGCAAGAGCTTCTGCTATAGGACGGGCATTGTAATCTTCAGCTACATCTCCCATCGGGAAGTCGAGCTTGTCCTCTATATGATTAAAATTAAACTCTAATCTCAACTTGATGCCATCAGCCCGTTCTTTTATGGCATCATCAATACCGACACGAGACAAGTAAACGCTCATCTCGTCATCGGTCATTGGTTTTATTATCTTGGACGAGTCCTTCTTGGGGTCATATACTGCTTTTACAGCAGCCCCATTACGACTGATTTTACTTATATCTAATAAAGCCATACTATCTATAGGTACGTTGAGTGTTCTGTATATACCTCTGTATTGTATATATTCTCACTATCACCAAGAGAATTAACACTTGAACTTCCACGAAGTATCTTTATAGTCGGAGTGAAATAATGCTTTGCAATAAACGGATACTCAGGGTCTACCATGACACCTCCATCACCATTCTTTCCAAACACTTCTAATTGCCTTTTAGACCCGTCACTCCTTGAGAATATCGCAAGTACAACATCGCTGAACTGAGTTATAACATCAGCGTGAAAGATAGGATAAAAGACCTTTCCTATTTCAGGTATCGCAACATTAACAACAGCACGTTGGCTATCGCCTGAATGGATAGACTTATACTGAGCAAAATCCACCTTACCGCAAGAGTATGCGTATCCATCTGTATCATTTCTCGTTGTCGCATTAAAGACAAAGTGGGAGAAATCCTTAGCGTAAGATTGGTCTTTATAATCCAAAGATGAAGCTCCTGAGTCTGCTATAAGCTTTTGGACTTCATTGAACTCCTCCTCACTGATTTCTGAAGCAAGTCGTTTCAAAAATGAAGCTACGTTCTCAGCATTCCTTCTGCTAAGCTCTCCGAGTAATGGCAGTTCATTTGAAGCATGGAATACCTCATCGTCTGCGAACTCAAGCATATACTTCTTGAAGTACTCTGCCTTATAAGTTCTTCGGAGCATAAGGATAATCGCATGGATAATGGTCTGTATCGCACAGTTGTATTGCATCGCCATATACAAGTGTGAGGACTCTTCAACGAGTGATGACACATTACATACCTCAAAGCCCCTACTCTCTTTATTGAACTTATAGGCAAGTAGATTCCCAGAGTCCTTTAGGTTTATTTTTTGGTCAAACAAACGCTCCGCTTCGGCTCTTGCCTCTTCGCCCACCTCATCGTTGAACGCATATATATAGCTTGCGAACTCAGAGCTGGAGTAAAGTTCATCCAATATGCTTTGAGTGTCATGTTCAAATTCATAGTCCTCTTCATCAACATCCTCACCAAACAATCTTCTCCCTATGTAATCGGTGTCTATATCGTAAGACTGACCTATGAGCGGTTTCAGTTCTGCGGTAAATTCAAAGTCACTTAGATTCTCAGTTCTCACGCCTCCATTTGGCATACTAAAGCGTGGCATTACATATGAAAGAAGCTGGGTTGTAAGAATATCATCGTCTATTCCAAGGCTATAAAGGACTTCGCTAAAATTGTTGTTTTCATTGAACTCCTTAATTTTGTTTAGGTTGAACTCCGCAAGCTCAGAGAAGACTTTAGGTATAATCGGAAGTCTATCTCTATAAAGGTCTTCAAGATTAGTCTTCTCCAACCCCTCAAAAGACCTTACGACTGAATGGCTCTGAGTACTTTTTACGACAGTCGCTCCGCTCTTTATTTTGCTTATATCTATTAGTGCCATATGATTCTAAATGAAGTCAAACTCAACCTTAAAGGTAGCTTGACATAGCTGGTTATCATAATCAGTGTATGAGCTGAAATCGTCATATAATACGGATGGTCTTATGGACAGATAACCAGCCCCATATACGTTCTTGAAGATATATCCCTTGTCCTTAACGACACACGAAGTGACGAACTCTCCATCCCGTCCAAAGAAATCAGCAAGCATCTCCTGCATATTTGCAAGTACGTTGGCGCACTTAGCCGTAATCTCGTTAGTGACGGGAAGACCTTCTTCCATATTGCATTGTTGGTTGATGATTGTATGCACACGGACATGAGGCATATCATTCGTATTAAAGTCTACATATACGCACTCGTAAGGGGTGGTCTTATATTGGAAGTCAAATCGGCTGATAACCTCTTCATGCTTATCAAGGAGGTTCAGCACCTCCTCCTTTCCCTTGTTGGCTATCAGAGGGAGCACGTCATTCACAGACTTACGGAATTGCTCGGAGTCAAACCAAATTGGCTTTGTGTGTATTTGGTCTTCCAGCTCGTCTGCGAGTCTATCCCTCTTGTAGTAGTCCTCAAAGTTATTCTTATGCTCATTTATCAGCATGACAATGGTGCAACAAGCCAAGATGATATGACCTATGGAAATTGCTATTTCAGCCTGAGTGTCATCGTCTTCTTTATATATGTCATAGTAGACAACCTTTCCGCTTTCCTTATCAACAGAAGAGATGGCAGGGACGATGTTATTGTATCGTGCATCCTCAGGTAGAGCCTTCTCTCTGAAATGGTCTTCAAGATTATCAATGACGTTAAGAATTTCATCCATTGTATGATTCTCATCGTTAAGTTCCATTAGCTTTCCGATAACCTCATCCACATCTTCATCACCTTCCTCCCATTGGATTCGTTGAAGGAGTTTGTACAAGATGCCATTAAGCACGTCATCGTCCCATGAAGTCTCAGGCTTAGACAGAGCGAACGCAATCATTCTGTCGGCTACCTTAACCGCAAAGCTATCTCCTTGTTCGTGCGTTATCCCAAGAACTTCATTAACCTCGTCTTCATGGGCAAGAAGAACATACTCGTTCTCATGACTAAACAAATCCTTGACGAAGTCACGTAATATCCACTGTATATCGTTACTTAAATAGCGACTAAACCCGTCCGATGAGACTTCAACAGAGGATACTATTTGGGCGTTTGAGGCGACTACACTACCTCTATTTGAAATCTTACTTATATCTATTAAAGCCATATTAAAATACTGCGCTTACTATAGAACGCACATAACAACCCGTTTCATAAGTTCCATCGCTTGGGTCTTTCTTCATATACGCACTCGTACTATTTTCTCCTGACAAATTGAATATAGGTGCAACGGATATATTAGAGATGATTGGAAAATCACCTTCACATCTTATGATAGCATTGCCATTATTGCTATGGAACTGTAAGCTCAATTTAGACCCATCATCATTAGTGAATATGGTTTGTACTACATAAAGATACGCTTCAAACTCAGTTAGTTCATCTTCTTGTTTTGGTTGAGGAATAGTTTCGGATAGTGAAACATTAGAACCACCTTCTTCAACAGAAATATAGGCATAGCACGAAAGCGACTCACTTGAACTCAATTCATTAGTGTATGATTCATTAGACCCTTTAATAAATTCACTTGGGAACTTGTAAATATACCAACTCTCAGTGCCCGAGATTACATCAATAATCTTACGAGCCTTATCCTCGGTCATAGAATCAGACAAAACCTTCAAGAAAGAAGCGATACTCAATTTGGTGTCACTGCTTAAGTATTCCATTTTTAGTATACTTGCATCCTCAGTGAATAGACCGCATTCTTCAACTTGCTCGGCAAGAACAGCCATGAATTTAGATGGGTCTTTTTTGACAGATAGCATTACATTCCGTATGTTGGTTAGTATGTAATCCATAGCCGAGGCTGACTGATGCGATAAGTCAATCCAGGACTCATATGTAGACGCATTGGATATGTCTACATATAATATACTATTATCATCATCCATATCAACTGCATACAGCTTGGACATTCCATCAGCCAACATTCTACTCTTTATCTTATTGACTACACTTGGAGATAACGTTTTGTTAAATTCTTCTATAAACTCTTCGGATATGTAGTTGTATTCAAGCTCTGCGAGGACATCCGAGAAGTCTACATGTTCGGGTCTTACATCATCTTCGTCATCTTCCTCCTCATCGCCATACATAAACCTAACGAACCAATCATCATCAAGCGAAGTGCCGTCAGACACATTGGAAGTTATAACGTTCTTCAGGTCGTTGTAGTTAATCTTCCTTTCAACTAAGAACTTTTCATCGCTGATATATTGATACGTATAGCTTGCAAGTATAGCTACAAACCTTTTCTCGTCCCAATGTATTTTGCTGAAAAACTCAGACATGGTTGAGTTGGAGACGAAATCATATGTCATATCAATAGATAGCCCAACCATCCACGAGAGTGTATCTTCAAGGTTTTTTTATATGCTCCCCAAAAGCTCCTGCGAAATCAATAGACTTATTGACATCAATAACAGTTACAGTCGTGTCCACATAAGTCGGTTTGACTACGAGAGACTTATTTTTAATCTTACTAATATCTATCAGTGCCATATACAATTTAGGAAAAAGAAAACTCCACGACACTTTGGTTAAAGGGTAGACGTGGAGCATTTGGTTGTTAGAAGTATGCGAATTTCAAGTCAAGGTTAGACTTAGCCAAGGTTGTATTTTTATCCAATAGTCCACCTCCATGACGAGGAAGACCCAAGAACAGATTCACGCACATAGACATCGCTGGGTTCTTCACCTTGTATTTGTTGCCATTGACCTCAAACGTTATGTAGTAGTCGCTATCACCATCGGCAGAGTATGCACTTCTGAATAGATTAGAATACGAACGACACAATCCTACTATTTGCTCGGTAAAGGTAATACCACCTTCAGATGTAACCCCACTTGAAATCATACGACATTCGTCATCAAGCTTAAACGGGACTGAAACTGACTCCATAAAAGCCATGTTCGGTTCGATAGAAGTAAAGTCGGACTTGAGTTTTTTTAGGTCGTCTTCGGAATTGACGATTCTTTCTTTAATGTAGTCCTCTGACTTATTGAGTAGCATACGAAGTGGCTCTCTAATGTCTACATCCTGCCAAATATGAGGTAGCTTTCCTCTACTATACTCAACCATTGAATTATGATAGTCAGCCACCTCTTGTTCAAAAGAGGAAAGACTATCAGGACGAGCAGGGAAATTCTCAGCCATATATAGAATAGCAGACCTCAATAGGAGCATCTTACGAGATAGCTCTATGTCAAAATCATCCCAATCATCCTTAGGAACAGAACTAAAGTCAATAAGGTTAAAACCATTTGACGGGCTATCATCCCGAACAATCACAATAGGGGCTATCCTACCTCCGTATTTCTCTTCGTAGGTATTATAAATGTTATCCTCAAGATATGTACTATCAATACATTTGGAAAGGTTATTGCATATACCTACAACTTCTTCCTCCGTAAATTGAGATGCTACCCCCATCTTGCCCAAAGCGAACATTACGGCTTCTTCATAGAAGGAAGGTCGGAATGGATAATCAGGCTTCTCCTCATCAACATGGGATGCGATGCTCTTAAAGGACGCATACTTGGAGATATAATCAACAAACTGACTTTGTTTGAAACCATCCTTTCCACTGAAGAGTGAGGTATCCCAATATAAGCAACCGACTATATCATCATACATCTTTGATACAGCTTCTCGAATGATATAACCCATACTGTCTGAAATCACATCTCGGTATGCCCCAATTCCATCTGAAATAGGGTTGAGTTGGATATACGATGACGAATTGAAGTCTGAGCTTGCAGAAATATCCCCTGAAGTACGGGTCTTAATCTTGCTAATGTCTATTAGTGCCATAATCAAATAAACGATGAATGCGCTATGATTAATTTCGCCTTATATATGGTTTCTTCGTTAGTGCTTTCGTCATCATCTCGTTCCTCTATGCCATAAACACCTTGTTCTATACGTAGGATTGGAGCAATATGATGTCTTCCAATGAACGGGAAGTCAGGGTTCACTTGGAGTATCGTACGACCTCCATCAACGTATATGGATAGGTCTCTAATTGACCCATCTTGACGTTTGAAGACGCTAAGCACAAACTCAGAGAATTTAGATATATACCCTACGAATAGGATGCCATTGAAAAGTTCCAACGTATCAATAGGCTCAAAAGAAACCTTGTGCTTTACGACTCCGTTCTTGCTTGATATATACTTAGCTTGGATGGTGTCAGTTTGTGAATATATATATGCTCTCGGACTACCTGGCTTGACGCATTTGCATATATATTGCAATGCGTTTACGTCACCCTCTAACTTCGCTTCAGACCAATCTTTATCCACCTTGTAATTCAGATTACGTATGCTCTTAAATTCCTCTTCTGTGAGGTCAGACGCAAACTGCCTCAAGAACAAGGCTACCGTTGCTCTATTTCTCGGGCTCAGTTCATCAATCAAAGGCAAATCGGATGAAGCCATAAACGTGTCCTCATCAGCAAATTGAAGCAAATCCTCCTTAAACGTATCAAGGTGAACAGACCTGAACCTGACGTGCGCTATTGCATGAAGGACAGTTTGAATGGAGCAGTTGTACTGAAGTGAAGTGTCAACATAGGAAGATTCACTCACCATCTTGGACATGTCAAACACGTTGGGCTGTTCTCTGTATTCCTTATATCTACCAAAAGCGAAGAAGTTGTCACGGCTTTCAAAGTTTATTTTTTGCAAGAACAGTTGCTCCGCCTTTTCCTTCACAGCATTGCATACCATATTTTCAAAGTCGGAGACGTATTCCTTAAATTCGTCTGACTCGCATATCCGTTTAGCTACTTCGGTATTGACTTTGAGGTCATTAGTTAAATCCGCTCCATCGTCGAAAAATTCATCTCGGATGAAGTCTTCGCCCCAATCTCCCGAGAAGCCAATTAAACGAGTCAGGTCTCCCTTAAACCCAATCTTTAAGAACTCTCCTGACGCAATTATTCCTCCACCATTAGGTATTCGTGGCAATGCCCGAGCAAGGAGCTGTGTCGTCATTACATCACGGTCACACCCGAGCTTGTAAAGGACATTGATAAACTCATGCTTCTCGTTGAACGTCTCAATCTCACTTAGCGCAAAGGACACAAGTTCATCAATGACTTCACCGATATTCCCTATACTATCTTTATATAGCTCGCCAAGACTATGGACATCCGATAAACCTATTTGCCGTATTGTAGGTGATTGGCTAATGCCTGGGACAGCAGGCTTGCGCCCTGAGAACTTACTTATATCTATCAATGCCATAATTAAATGTATGAAGAGTTCATCAAACGAAACTTCGCCTTGTAGGACACCTTATTACTATAGAACGCATACACTCCACTCGCTCCCGTGTTAATTTCTAAACTTGGAGCTATAGCATGTTTCGCTATGAAAGGGTACTTAGGGTTTACTCTAAGTAATGTCTCACCTCCTTCAACTGATACGCTCAACTCTCTAAAAGACCCATCTCCTCTTCGGAATACACTAAGTACAGAGATACCCATCTCGGAAATGAGGTCATCTCTTATTATATTGGAAAATGAAGCAATCATATCAATAGGCTTAAATGACAAATGCGGAGCTGAGCTTCCATCTGTTGGAGATTCATATTCGCCTTGTTTATACGAACTGTATGAACGTATAAAGCTACTGCGATTTTCAGGTTTGAAGAAAAGGCACATATACTCCAACGGGTTTTCTGAGTAACTCTCCCAATCACCAAGCCAATCCTTAGATACCTTGTGGTTTAGGTTCTTAATGCCATTAAATTCTTCCTCCGTGACGTTCTGAGCGAATTGCCTTAGGAATACAGCTACTGACGATTTGTTCTCCCTATTAAGACTATCAACCAAAGGTAGATTAGACGAAATCAAGAACGCATCATCATCTATAAAATCAAGCAACTCAGTCCTAAACGATTGTAAGTCGGTAGTCCTAAATCTGATGTCAGATATTGCATGTAGAATTGTCTGAATGGTGTAGTTGTATTGCGTAGCCGCATCCGAATGCCAATGCGGAGCAATCATCTTTGATATATTGCTGACTTCTACTTGTCCGCTTTTTACACTTTCAAGATTAAATGCGAACAAGTTGTCTCCGTCATTAAGGTTGAGTTTCTGACTGAATAGCTGATTTGCTTTCTTCCTGACAGATGCGCATACTATATTATTGAAATCGGATACATACTCATCAAACTCATTGGACGACTCAAATTTACGTAGTATATCATATTTTACACCGTCAACATAAGTTAAGTCATAATCCTTATCAAAAAATGCGTCTCTAATAACCTTTTCATCCCACCCATCGGGGTAGCCTATCAGATTATGTAAGTCTGTCATGAGTATATTATCTAACAATACACCACTTTCCCGTATCATTGCGTTTACGGAGACTTTCGGCAGAGCATATGATAGGAGTTGCGTTGTAATCACATCATCATTGCACCCGATGCTATACAACATCTTGCTTGCCTTGTGTTCTTTGTTGAACTCTTTAATCTCCCCAAAGCGAACGATATAAGCTCTTCTAACACTCTCCAAAAACGCCCAGCCTTACCTTGATACAATTCAGGGAGAGTGGACATCTCTGTCAGGTCTATGTCTTTTGTAGTCGTAGGGTTAGACTTACCCTGAATAGTTTGCTTACGAACTGCTATCTTACTTATATCTATTAGAGCCATACCTTAATGTTCTATAACTAAACGAGCCTTAATGTCTATATCGGTAGACCATCCGTCATCCCCTTCGTCAAGGAATCTTTCGTTGTCGGTGTATATCTCTGATGCGGCTTGTATTTTTGCGGTAGCAAACAAAGGATACTCAGGGTTAAACGAATACGTATAGGTATTCTTAGAGTCTTTAAGTTCAAACGTCCTCAGAGAACCGTCTTCTTTCGTGAACACAGCATTTACTGCTTTAAGAAGAGCCTTATAGCGATTGTCGCTAATACGAATAAGAAAGTTGAACTCAATCTCATCCTCATCTTGAACTTCCGCATCGGGCATTAAAATTCTCGCCCCCTTAGACTTCTCTATTGCCGTGAATATAACATCATCATCTTGACGAATCCATGAGGGTATCCAGCCAATCCATTCATTGCTACTGCCGAAAGCACTCGTGATTTTTCTAAGTTCTTCGTCCGTAGTTGAAACTGATAATGAGTGCATATAATCGTGTATAATCCTCTTTGATGAGCCATCAATCATTTCGGACACTGCATTATCATCCCTTAGATGCCACTCTTCTTCTTCGCATTTTTGGAGCTCCTCACGGAAAGACGATAATCTACCATCAGAGCGAGAGTAAGCCGTATGGATGTCAAACAAAATAGAGTGAAGGATGACTGCATTATTATTGGCTATAATAGACCATTCCTTATCATCAAGGTCGTCAAGGAGGAGACCAACAGTTAGTAGGTCGCTATCATTTGCTCCGAAAACAATACGTCTTGGGGTCAGGTATCTTGATAGAAACTCAAGGTGCTTTTCGTAGATAGTGTCGTCACATAAATCTCGAAATTTATCAACAAACTTATCATATCCATCACCATGCTCCATAAAGTCAAGGACTTCGTCTGCGTCTATCTCCTCAGGCTTATCTTCTTCGTCTTCACCATCATACCAAAAGTCCATAAACCAATCGTAGTCTACATCGGTTGCGATGGTGACATTATCCTTTGTGAGCTTTACGAACCTATCTTTATCCAGGGCATATGCTGAACTAAACATACCGTCTTCATCAACGTATGGAATAGCGTATGCTGTTAATTGGGTGAAGAATTTATCATAATCATAATTTATGTGATGCAGTGGCTCAAGCTCGCCTGATATGTCGTACAGCCTTTCTACTTCCTTAAAAGCATACTTGATTATATCTGTAACGGTGTTTAATATACCACTATCCCTATACGGAAATATGTCGTCAATATCTTCTATAAAGCTGGGACTAATGTAAGTCCTATTGTTGTCTATTACGGATGAAGTAACAGAAGGTTTCCTATTACCGAACTTACTTATGTCTATCAGAGCCATCTTTTCTTGTTATACTTATATATATAGTTATAGCTACCATCTTGCCGAAGCGAAACGATAGCTATAATCAGATGTATGTCGGGATGTTTAGTATATTTCTAAGCTCCCATCTTCATCAATATATGTTTCAAAAGTAGGGTATGTCGCTCCCGTCTCGCACACAAAAGTTATATTTTCTATTATGGGGAGAACATGCTTTCGCTTTGCGCACTTCCTGAAGGACGCAGACATCGCACTCGTTAGCCTTGAAGCTATATTCAATGTACGGAGTGCTCGGAACAATTTGAAACGCTTTCGTATGGTTGGGTTATAGCCCAATAATTGGAATGCGTAATCACTTATGTAATCATTAAGGTGGAGGAAGAAGAAAGCGCAATAATCTGCCTGCGACCTAAGAAAATTAAATCCCAAGGACTTGAACAGCTCAGATGTTGAGTGCATAAGTGCATCACGGATGACCGCTACCGTTTCTTCTTCGGTCAGTATGCGTAGCAGTCTCTTATACAGCTTCGCATTATTCTCCTTGAAGTAGCCAAGCATATCAACAGCCAACGGCTCAAACGCCTTTCTGATGCGCTCCTCTCTCTCCATCTGCCGTATCTCAAATTCCGTATATTCGTCTCGGAAGAAGCCTGAGGAGACTTCAAGATTGTTCTTTCTCTTCATTATAATCTATTTCCGTTAGTGGTCTAATACAATACCAAGTATCCATTCTCATCAACGTACGACAAAAACCTTGAGGACACCCCACCTAAGACGTGGTCTTTTATAGTTGCGCATCTTAGAAGACGGAAGAAGTGTTCACCCGAGAAGGCTTTCCATATGTGTCGTTCTATTGCATTCGTCAGCTCACAAGCCATTTTACGTGTGCTTCTTCCTCGGAAGAAGATGAACTTACCCCATATCGTATGATTGTCCTTCAGGACTTCGTGCGCCAATCTTCTTGTATATGGGTCAAGATTACGTAGAATAACACCAAATCTCTCCACATTATTCGGAGACGTTATGAACTCAGGGTGAGTGAAGAGGTGCAGGAAGAGGTGCATAAGGGCATCACGTATGATTTCATGCAGTTCATCTCTATCTAAAATGCGAAGTAGCCTATCGTAAAGGTCTCCGTTATGTACTTCAATGCGCATAATTACGTCTTCGGCTAATGGCATAAATGCGACCTTCACATCATTGACACCTTCGGTTCGGTAGACCTTGCTACTACGATACGGCTTGTCGTTGCCTAACTCTTCCATAGACATTACTCTTAGTTATACATACTCCACTTTGGAATACGACACAAAGGTAGCGAGAACGTTTTAGAAAAACAAATCCCCCAAGAAGTTTCTTCTCAGGGGATTGTTCTTTTTTACTTGTAGAGTTCTAATCGGAGCTTCTTGCGCTCGCTGTTAGTAGTATCCTCGGAACGTAGTCCTTCAAGGATTTCATTCACTCGTTCATTCCCGAGCTTCTTTCGCTTAGCCCCTACGAGAGTCGAGTGCGAGAGGTGCGAAGCGATGAGTGTCTCGGTCATGTACTTCTCAAAGCCTTCGCTGAGGCGTTCTGAGATGGCACTACCATCATCACCGAATGGGATGTTAAACTTCATCTTCTTGCTGAGCTGGGTGTAGAACTCCGTGAGGTCACGCTGGGTGTTGTTCCTATCAAGGATACCTTCAAAGGCATCATCAAGGTTGTAGTCCCCATTCTCGTCCTTCATATACATACGTGCGCTCACCTTACCTGCTCGGGTGTTCCCTCGCTGAGAGTGGTCAAACTCGCAGAAGATGAAAGACTCTTGTCCGAACTCCGTTGCGATGTCCTCTGCTTCAAGGTAGGACATATTGTAGATGACGAATGAAGGCTCTACGCTCCCGTACTTACCAAGCACCTTGACGTAGTTGTACCCACCTTCCTTGAGTTCGTTACGGAGCTTCCATTCAAGTCGTGCAACACGCTCGTCATTCTCACGTCTTGTAAGAACCTGAGGTGCAGGATTAGCTGGTGATACGATGGTAATCGTATTGATGTTTGGGTCAAGACCCATCACTGCCTTAAACGCCTTCTTGGCTCTGCTGTTCTCAAGGATGTTGCGAGAGAAGAACTTTCCACCTTGGAGACCC
>QWCI01000730.1_pt1 | contig 16808 bp, 20 predicted proteins | sample 1972541 | NCBI WGS metagenome assembly QWCI01 (sample SAMN09866712, study PRJNA288562) | Human oral metagenome isolate term3_saliva, whole genome shotgun sequencing... | isolation source: mouth | host: Homo sapiens | place: USA: California | reverse complement strand
CACTTGTCTATGCCGATAAAGGATATGACTCGATGGAGAACAAAGAAACCCTCAAACGTATGAAACTCAAAAGTCGTATCATGCACAAAGGAACAAGAGGACATGAAATTACTGAAAGGCAGCAGCGTATCAACGTTGCGATAAGTAAGATACGCTACAAAGTAGAACGTACCTTTGGTTCTATGCATAGATGGTTTGGTGCTGGAATAGCAAGATATGTCGGACTTTCAAAAACACATGCGCAGCATATTATGGAATCCATTGCTTACAACTTATACCGAACGCCAGGGATTATTGTGTCAAATTCTATCAGATAAGGGGAAAATACGCCAAAGAAAGGGTCTATTTTGCAATAAAGTAGTCTTCTATAGCATCAGTTGCGTATAAATATGCACTCATTTAAGGTTATAGAGATGAAAATTGAAAATGTGGCAGGTTTTGCAGAGGTCTCGAAAAAGTATTCGGCGAGGGTCTCGACAGCAACTTCAATCAGAAAAAAGTATTCGGCGAGGGTCTCGACAACAACTTTAATCAGAAAAAAGTATTCGGCGAAGGGGTCGGCAGAATATAAAATAAGCCCATTAGACAATACATGTCAAAGTAGGCTAACTTCAATAATTTTACAGGCAAAAAGATTGTAATGATGCAGAAGAAAATTAATAGAAGGCCGAGATTAAAACTAAATTTCAAAGACCGAAATACGAGTTCTATAAAAATATATCATAATTTTGCAGTTGTTTGTTGGCTCTATAACCTTACAGAAGGCTATGCAATAATTTTGAAATAAAAAGGAAAATGTTTGCAAGGAAACTAAAAATATAGTACATTTGTGCAACTTTTAAAAGATTAACGCTTAATGAGACGGCTGAAAATCACGAAATCTATCACGAGCCGAGAAAGTGTTTCGCTTGATAAGTATTTACAAGAGATTGGGCATGAAAGCTTGATTTCTATGGAGGAGGAGGTGGCACTAGCTCAGCGGATAAAGAATGGGGATCGTGAAGCTGTAAAAGAATTAACGCGTGCCAATTTGCGGTTTGTCGTTTCGGTGGCTAAGCAATTCCAAAATCAAGGTTTGGCGCTCTCAGACTTAATAAATGAAGGGAATTTGGGGTTGATACGCGCGGCAGAACGATTTGATGAGACGCGTGGTTTTAAGTTTATATCTTATGCCGTTTGGTGGATTAGACAGAGTATATTTCAAGCGATTGCTGAGCATAGTAGGATTGTGCGCTTACCTTCAAATCGTATAGATTCTGTCAATAAAATACGGCGTGTATTGAATAGTTTTGAACAAGAGCATGAGCGCCGTCCCAATCTCGATGAGATTGCCGATAGAGTAGGGATGACAAAAGAAAAAATCCTGGAAGCATTCCACGATGACAGTTATCAGCTTTCGGTTGATGCACCATTTTCAGAGGGTGATGATGCATGTTGTTTGCTTGATATTTTGCCCAATGAGGCAGCTGTTATGGCTGATAAGCATCTTGTTTTAGAATCGTTGCGTGCAGAAATTATTTCAGCATTGAGTTTGTTGAATGAAAAAGAGCGCAAGATAATAGAAGCTTTTTTCGGTATAAATCAGTCTGAAAAGACATTGGAAGAGATTGGGAATGAATATGGATTGACACGTGAACGTGTGCGGCAAATAAAAGAAAAAGCAATTAGGAAATTGCGTAACAATACAAAGAATAAGGGTTTGAAGTCTTATTTAGGACAATAAAATGCAAGAAAATAGTTAATATAAAAGTAAGGATAAAGAAAAAATGAGGAAAATATTGTTTTTATTAAGTCTTCTTTTTTGCAGTGTAGCCAGTTATGCGGGAAGACAAACCGTACATCTCTATGGTTTTGCAGCCTCTTTTAATGATTCAATTGTTTATTTTACGGATTTGCAAACAATTGCTCAAGCGGCGATAGATAGGAATAATTTTTTGTATGGACGTGAAGAGTATTCCAACCAGTTGCGTGATTATTTGGCTGCACAGGGATACCCACATGCTACTTGTGTCACAGTTTGGGCAACTTCACGTGCTGCTTTAGAGAAGAAATATCAACGTATGCGTAGCCGCTATCTGATGCTGGCTAATCGACGTGCGAAGAAGAATGGTACAGCTTCTTACACCATTAAATATCTCACACCAGAAGAATTTAGCTATACTCCTGTCGCTATCGAGAAAGAGGTACAGACTAAATAGTATGGAAAGGTGGTCGTTTGGATATTGCGGTTGTCTTATTATTGTTCTACGTTTTTAGTGATGCATGGATTATTATTTTGAAATAGCAGAGCATTTCTTGTGTATAAAGTCATCTTATGAATTGCAAGATTTATTCGAAGTGTTTCCTTCTTCGAGGAACTTTTATTGCAAAATAACTCCGTCATGCGAATTACTTTTCACACTAACAATAGATGAAAATTTAGATACTGTAGACGAAGCACTATGTCATACTATCCGGACCTTTGATACTGGGAACGGCGATACGGTGGTGGATAAAATCAATAACGACGATTATCAATTCACCATTAAAGACATTTATGGTGAGACTTGCGCTCGATTGTTAACGGGCGCACAATTTACAGCTTATCGATGTGAGCTTTATGGCGATATTCATAAGCGATGTTTCGGTTTGAATAATGTTTTGATGTTGGCGATGGCCTTCGCTGGAAGTTTTAAAGACACCTTGTTGATTCATGCTTCAACGGTGCAGAACGGCGACTATGGTTATCCCTTTATTGCAAAAAGTGGAACAGGGAAGAGCACTCACGTAGGGCTGTGGTTGACTCATATTCCTGGAAGCGAATTACTCAATGATGACAACCCTATCATTCGCATTATTGATGGGATGCCTTTTATCTATGGTAGTCCATGGAGTGGAAAGACACCTTGCTATCGCAATAGAAAGGCAAAATTGGCAGCCATTACGCGTATTGAGCGGGCGGACGAAAATAGATTGGATCAGCTTCAAACAGTACAGGCATTCGCTTCATTATTGCCCTCGTGCTCTTCAATGAAATGGGATGAAGTTATTTTTGATAACATCTGTAATGTGGTGAGTAAGTTTATTAAGCTTGTTCCCATCTGTACGCTACATTGCCGTCCCGACAAAGCTGCAGCTGAGTTATCCTATCAAATGTTGAAAAAATGAAACAAAAGACCTTCTCAAATGCACAATTACTGCCCGAAGTGGTCAAAATGTTAAACGAAGGGCACACCGTAACGCTTCCTCTGAAAGGCTATAGTATGCGTCCTTTCTTAGAAAATGGGCGTGACAAAGCACTATTAATAAAGGTGCAACACCTTAAGAAAGGAGATCCCGTTTTAGCCGAAGTGCGACGAGGGCATTATGTGCTCCATCGCATTGTGGCTATCCATAGCAATCGTGTGGTGCTCTGTGGTGATGGAAACCTCGCAAACGAATATTGCCGACAGGAAGATGTCCGCGCTTCGGTAATTGGATTTTATCGCAAAGGGCGCACTACATTAGATCGTATTGATGGTTGCAAATGGCGTATTTACTCTATGATTTGGGTAAATCTTCGTCCTTTCCGCCGTATTCTTTTGGGCGTTTATCGCCGTTTTTGGATAAAATATTTTGGAGCACTTTAATGAAGAAAATTAGATATGAGAACAAAGAAAGGTTTTAATCTCAGAAATGTGTGCGGTGAAAACATCATCGTTGCTGAGGGTGAAGAAAATATTGATTTTAGCGACATCATTAGCATGAACGAAACGTCAGCCTATCTGTGGAAGCAAGTGCAGGGGAAAGAGTTTACCCCCGAACAACTTGTTGAATTGCTAATGCAAGAATATGATGTTGCCGAGGGTGAGGCGCTACGTGATGTAGAGCAATTGATAAAAGTCTGGTGCGACGCAGGAATTACAGAGTAGGTTAAAGTGTTTTTCTACTCTACAAAGCTGATAGGAACTCTTCAGTTCGTTTCCTCAATAGGTTTGGCACTGCCGGGAGCTTCACCACTATATTGCTTCTGTCAAGCTTTAGTCTCCTTCTATCTATTCTGAGCTAATTCTATAAAATTAGAGAAATTTTATCATTCGAATACGCTTAAAACAAAATATGAACATCTCATTTTTTTAGTTTTCTTTTCATTGGATGGACAAGATTTCCCTTTCCATTTTTTTATAAAGACCACAAAAAATGAGTTGTTCATTTATAACATAATGTCAAATGCTTAACTTGAGGTTCGCTTCTTTGATATAAATCAATAGAGGTGATGAAGGAAATGAAAAAGATAGAGATAATTTTGTAAGTTTCTTGTATTTTTATACCTTTGCAGAAGTTTCCAATCAAAGAAAATGTTTAGAATACTCATTGTTTTATTTATAGGTGTCATCTTAGGTTATGTATTTCGCAATGTGCGTCATATAAAAGTTGTAGAGAAGACAGAGCATTACACTGTTTTGGTTTTGCTTTTTGTATTTGGCATTTCCATTGGCTCTAATCATGATTTGGTGAGCAGCATTGGTTATTTTGGTTGGCAGGCTATCGTCATAGCAGTGTTAGGCATGATAGGGAGCTTTGGTGCTGGTTATCTGTTCAATCGTTTTATAAATAAGAAAGAAACAGCAAATGAAAAATAATTTGTCATTATTATTAGCGCTGATTGGTGGTATTTTTGTAGGTATGAGCGGCATTGCACCCGATTGGATGCATGATGAATCACTTCCTATGATGGTGCTCTGCGTGTTGATTCTTCAAGTGGGAATCGGTGTAGGCGCAATGGACAACCTCACGGCGATGTTTCGTTCTATTGATATTAAAATGCTACTCTTGCCATTGTTTACGATTGTGGGTACCTTGCTTTTTACCTTATTTGCTTTCTTCATTTTTCATCACGAAAGTATGTTCGATGTAATGGCTTTGGGGAGTGGCTTTGGTTACTACTCACTTTCTTCTGTGCTGATTGCGCAGTTAAAAGCGGCAACGGTAGGCGCAACAGCAGCTACACAATTGGGCACAATCGCTTTACTGACCAATGTTGCACGCGAACTCTTGTCGCTATTTTCTTGTCAAATATTGACAAAAAAAGGTGGTTCCTTGGCAGCTATCTCAACAGCAGGAATAGGTTCAATGGACGTATGCTTACCATCAATCCTTCATGCTTCGGGTGATCAGCGTGTCGTTCCTGTAGCAGTCTTCCATGGGTTAATTTTAGAAATTAGTATCCCCATGCTCATCACTCTCTTTTGCTCTTAAGTTGTTTTGAGTTTTGTCTCGATAAAATTCTTGAGTACGACTGCTTGATTGTGCACTTCATCCTTTGCACCATAGAGCAACGTAACATTGTTTTCCTTCAGTTGTCTTTCACACAGTGCGATGAAGCCTTCTGTTTCAGGATTGTCCTCCAGTTCTTCAGTATATTTTTGCACGAATATAGGGAAGTTCTCGGGCTTATGTCCAAACCATTCTCTAAGTTCAGTCGAAGGGGCAATAAACTTCGCCCAAAAAGCTATATCTGCTTTAGCCTTTGCCATACCTCTTGGCCATAGTTTATCGATTAAAATCCTGAAACCATCAGTGGTATCCTCTGGCTCGTAAACCCTTTTTATGCTAATTGTATTCATGAAGACAAAGGTACTAATATATATTAAAAGCGCGGAATTAACGTATTTAAAAATTGTTTTTCTTTATACTTTTGCAGCAAAATTAATGTAGTAAGATATGATAAATATAAAGAATAAGAAGGTTGCTCAGGCGTTATCGCTATTTTCATGTTTCATGGTTATGGCCACTTTGGCTGTGGTACGAGACGGGTGCTTGTTTGGAGTTTCAGTGCATCGCCAAATACCGAACGTAGTGCAGCGTAATGTGGTTTCCGATACCTTGCAGCGTTTACCCGATGGAATGTTGGTTATTCGCACATTGCAATTGGGTAAGAATATCACTGGATATGGTGGTCCGGTTCCGTTGAAGATTTATATTAAAGACAAGAGGGTGGTTAAAATTGTTGCTGAAAAGAATCAAGAGACTCCCGAATTCTTTCATGAGGCCTGTCGTTTATTATCTGCCTGGAATGGTAAGAAAATCGATGAAGCACAACGAATGAAAGTGGATGCCGTGAGCGGCGCAACATTTTCGTCAAAAGCAATCATTGGCAATGTTGAACAAGGATTAGCCTTTGCTGCAAAGAATGCACACGAAAAAGATATTTGGGAGCTAATAAATCTTGACATAAAAACCACAGCTGGACTGATTGTGGTGTTGATGGCATCAATTTTACCACTCTTTTTGCACCGAAAGAACTATCGCACATTACAGTTGGTGCTCAACGTAGCCGTATTGGGCTTTTGGTGTGGTACATTTATCTCCTATGCACTTATGATTGGTTATTTGGCTAATGGTGTGAATATTTGGGCTTCACTCATCCCCATAATTATGCTGATTACAGCTTTTATCTATCCGCTGTTTGGAAAGAAAAATTATTATTGCACAAACATATGCCCATGTGGCTCGTTGCAAGAACTGGTAGGAAAGGTAAACAAGTGGTATCGCTGGAGAATGTCAACAGAAGTTGTGCAAGCGCTAAATCGTTTTCGCGAAATTCTTTGGGCTTTGTTGCTCATGCTGATGCTACTTGACATTACGTTTAAATGGATGGATTATGAGGTATTCTCTGCCTTCATCATTCAAAGTGCTTCTTGGATTGTTCTTACATTAGGTATTGTATTTCTACTTTTTTCCTTCTTTGTGCCGCGTCCCTATTGTCGTTTCTTATGTCCAACAGGGACACTCTTTAAGATTGCACAAAATTCAAAGTTTTAATTATATCTCGGGGCATAAGATTCATTATAATAATATATGACACGCCAGATTACGTTTTGATATAAATCAATAAAAATCAAATTTTATGCTAAAAAGCATTTAAAGAGTTGCTACATAAAGATGAATATGCTATCTTTGCAAACACAAAAGGTTAATAGATTGTTTAGGTTTTTAGTTATTAGGTTTAAAACATGTGATCGAAAGGTGTTAGGCTTTAAAGGTAAAGACTAAGATTGTTGGATAACCCGGCGAGTGATCGTCGTATTTCAATGAAATTTCAATCACAAGATATAACAGTTTTGGAAGTGATTCCGGGGCTGTTTTTCTTTTATGTAAAAGTTAGGCTTATATGACAAAAGTGTGCTTATAAAGTTTCATTCTGGTAGTGTCTAAAAAAGTGTGTAAGCTCACCATAATTCTTATCTTTGCATTAAGTAATAAAAAACAACAAGAATATGGAACTTACACAAGGACAAATTTCGGAAATTATTTCGAATTACACAAGTAGCAGTGAAGGTTTTGTCACGCTTCAATCGTTGATTATGAATTCTTTAATGGCCCACGAGCGCGAGTTATTCGTCAAAGCGAATAAAGAATGAGCAATGCAATGGCTTTCGTCCTCGTCGTTGGTATTGTAAGGGCTATACGTTTGTCTTGCGCATTCCACGGGTTGTGTAATTTCAATTGTGTCAAGGCTCTAATCCATAATCTCTTATCCTTCCTACATATGGATAATACAATTTTTATCATGTTTGATTCAATGAGAATCTTTCTTTCGTAGAAAAGTTATATAATCTCAGGCTAAAAAGTAAAAAAGTAGACTATCTGTTAGCCTACCCTTTTACTTTTATGGACACTGAACCTTTCTAATTATAAAATGTCCAGTACGTATGTTTGTAATTAAAACATTATTTCTTAAAGAACTCTTTTACCGCCTCATTAGGAACCATCTGTTCATCGAAGATATAGGCACCAGTCTTGGGGCTCTTGACCATTTTGATAACTTTCGAATATGCACGCCCATCCGTAGAACCTTCGTGGAGGGTTGCGACTGCTTTCTTTGCCATTCTTATTGCAATTAAGAGGTTATTTTACTTAATTTCCTTGTGAAGCGTCATTTTCTTCAAGATAGGATTATACTTCTTTAATTCAAGACGCTCAGGAGTATTTTTACGATTTTTTGTTGTAACGTAGCGACTAGTTCCCGGCATTCCGCTATCTTTCATTTCTGTGCACTCTAATATAACCTGCACTCTATTGCCTTTAGCTTTTTTTGCCATGATAATTATTCTCCTATGACTTTAATATCTTTCCAATCGCAGAAGCCCTTAGAAACAGCTTGCTTCAATGCTGCGTCAAGACCAACTTTATTAATGAGACGAAGACCAGCAGCACTGATCTTGAGACTAATCCAGCAACCTTCTTCTACATAGTAAAATTTCTTGCTGAAAAGGTTAACGTCAAAGCTTCTCTTTGTGCGGTGCTTTGAGTGCGACACATTACAACCTAATTGTGCCTTCTTACCTGTAATCTGACAAATCTTAGACATTGCTATCTTTAATTTTTTGTTTTCGTTTATGATACTTATTCCAAACAGGCTGCAAAATTACAATTATTTTTGAATTATACAAAATAATGAAATGAAGAATGGCTGGAATTAAGTATTTTTTTTATTTTTCATCCTGATTGTGAGAATATTTCTCTTTAAGGAAGTCAATAAACAGGCGTAGGGCATGATTAGTAGCTACAGCAAGATTGATATCGCGGCCATAGTCCGCTTCAAGTTTCAAAGTGTGCACTTCGGAAGCATTACCACATGCAATCCAAATAGTTCCTACAGGAATTTCTGGAGTTCCGCCTGAAGGCCCTGCACAACCTGTGACAGCTATAGCATAGTCTGTATGGAGTGTAGAGCAAGCACCTGCAACCATCTGCTTGGCCACAGCTTCGCTGACAGGACTCTCTTGCTCTAATGTTTCATGACTCACATGAAGTAGATTCTCTTTTACTTCATTGGTATAGGACACTATACCTCCTTTGAAATAATCGCTTGCACCAGGAACTGCAATAATTGCTGTGGCAATGCGCCCCCCCGTACAACTCTCAGCAGTTGACACTGTACAGTTAATGTCGTAGAAATATTGCTGAATCTCTTTACTTAATATTTTAGTTTCTAATTCCATAACTATTGGATTTATTGAAATGTTACTTTTGAAAAAGCAGGTGCATTAAGCGCACTAAACTCTTGGTGTACAAATTTAAATTGGCCGACGATAGCTATCATAGCAGCATTATCTGTCGTATAGCTAAACTTTGGAATATAGATAGTCCAGCCATACTTCTGAGCATGTTCATGAAAAGCACTACGTAACCCATTATTAGCTGAAACTCCACCAGCCACAGCTACATGGGTAATGCCTGTCATTTTCACTGCTAAGCGTAGTTTCTTCATTAATATGTCTACGATAGTGTGCTCTAAACTGGCGGCCAAATCGTTTTTATGATGTGCAACAAAGTCAGGATCTTCATTCACCCAATCACGTAAATGGTAGAGAAACGAAGTCTTCAGTCCGGAGAACGAATAGTCGAAGCCGGCTACTTGTGGCTCTGCAAATTTATAAGCATGTGGATTGCCCTGTCGCGCTAATTTATCGATGATAGGTCCACCAGGATAACCTAAACCCATAACTTTTGAGCATTTATCTATCGCTTCGCCCGCTGCATCGTCAATGGTTTGTCCCAGCACTTTGATGTCGTTGTAAGCATTTACTTGCACGATTTGTGAATTCCCGCCCGAAACGAGCAGGCAGATGAAGGGTAGGGGGGGCGCATTGGTGTCGTCGTCGCTCTCTTTAATGAAATGTGCCAAGACGTGGCCTTGCAGATGGTTCACGTCTAACAAGGGTATGTTGAGCGCGCGTGCAAAACCTTTGGCGAAATTCACTCCCACCAGCAGCGATCCCATGAGGCCTGGCCCACGCGTGTAAGCCACAGCGCTGAGTTTTCCTTTGGTGATGCCTGCCCGCCTGATGGCTTGATCGACCACAGGAACAATATTTTGCTGATGGGCACGCGAGGCCAATTCGGGCACTACACCACCATATGCACGATGCACATCTTGCGAAGCGGTGACATTGGAAAGAATGACACCATTTTTAAGCACAGCTGCAGAGGTGTCATCACACGAGCTCTCTATACCTAATATATATATATCCTTATCCATAGTCGTTAATACGAAAGCACTTCAACGCCAGTTTCGGTCATGAGGTATGTATGTTCCCACTGTGCGCTTGGTTTCTCATCTCCTGAAATTACTTCCCATCCATAAGGGTCGTCTGCATCAATAAAAACTTTCCAAGTACCCATGTTAATCATAGGCTCGATGGTGAACACCATTCCTGGCACAAGTAGCATACCTGTACCTTTATGACCATAATGCAAAATTTCGGGTTCTTCGTGCATGGCCAATCCCACGCCGTGGCCGCAAAGGTCGCGCACCACACCATAATGATATTTCTCGGCATGTTTTTGAATGGCATGTCCAATGTCGCCCACAAAACAATAGGGTTTGGCAGCCTCGGCTCCAATTTCCAAGCACTCTTTAGCCACGCGCACTAACTGTTCCTTCTCGGGCGTGGTCTTTCCGCCAACGATAAACATGCGCGAAGCATCGCCAAAATAATTGCTCACGCTCAAGGTCATGTCGACATTCACGATGTCGCCCTCGCGCAAGATGTCCTCTTTCTTGGGAATGCCGTGGCAAACCACCTCGTTGATGCTCGTGCACACGCTTTTCGGAAATCCTTCATAATTCAGACAGGCCGGAACAGCCTGGTTATCCTTGCAATATTGCATGCAAACGTCATCGATATCTTGGGTCGAGATGCCGGGGCGGATGATGGCTGCCACAGCATCCAAACAGCCCGTGTTCACTTTGCTGGCAATGCGAATGCCGGCAATCTGCTCGGGTGTTTTAATCATATCGCGCGTGGGCACCAACTTCCCCTTGTTTTCCCAGTACATCACCTGCTTATCGAGCTCTGTAATGGGCTGCCCCGGAAGGCAGTGCCATCTTTTTTTCTTGAAATTCATATCCTGCTTTTTAAACTCGTGCAAAAATACAACATATATCCGAGAAGAACATCATTTGTCCCCAATATTTTCGGTTCCTTACATCCATATGAGATTTATCAACCATCACCAATATTAGTATTAAACAAAATTACATCTAATTTTCTCATATTCTATCATAATCTCTCTCTGGATATTGTAGCTTCCTCCCATAGTTGTTTTTTTATAAAAGAGACTCTTTAGAAGCCTTAACTGAACCTTATGATATAAAAAAGGTCCAAAGATTTGTGTATATCATTAAGAAATACTAAATTTGCAAGCGTTTTAGAAAATGACTATCGGTTCCGTAGCTCAGTTGGATTAGAGCAACAGCCTTCTAAGCTGTGGGTCTTGGGTTCGAATCCCAACGGAATCACGAAAAGGGGTACAGGGGATGTATCCCTTTTTAGTTTTACCAGCCGTTTTTATTCTTCCGTTTGATAGCGGACAACTTTATTGCTTAGAGTTAAGGACGTTTGCTTCTAATACGGAGGTCAACTCTTACAATTAACTATGAAAAAATTACTCTTCTATCTTGAATATTTAAGCAGCCCTGAACCTACAAACGGAGTAACAAAGGGTGGAAGTCGTAAGCATTGGCCTACGAATCAATAAAAAGTCCAGAGTGAGACATGCTTAGAAATATATATGAAATCAATGCGATGCATTGGCGTGCTTTTTCAGACGTAGTAGAGGAATCTTAACCTCATCGCCTGCTTTTAGGGGTAGGTTGTGGCTATTCAATGCTTCTATATAACATTCCATTCCTGGGCCCAAATAAGCATCACTAATCGCATGTAAAGTCTGTCCTGCTCCAACCTTGACTATCGTCTTTATACCAATGATATTGTAGGCGCCTGTTCGTATACGGACGTCCCGTTGATTCATGGCTTCATATTCACTTGACTTAGCAATAACTTTAGATGTTACAGAAGGATACTGTACATCCTTGGTTGCCATTTTTCTTGTTTGGTGCTGTTGCCTATCAATCTGCTGAGCTCTTTCCACTAAAGAATCATTTTTGGCAAATTGTCGATTCATTGTTGTAGATGTGGCTGATGTTATTTTTGCTTTCGTATTTTCTTTCTTTAAGCGTTTTTGTTGCATTAGCGTCATGAGATTATCTATACGATGATTGCGAAGATGGATTTCACCCATGAGATAGAAACATATCCCCATTAGTACAATCAGTGAGCATATACAAAAGCCCATAGTCCATTTTATCCAGCGCTGTATTGGCTGATGAGAGGTTTCAAGTGCAACTTCGGTTTCTTGTTCTAATTCTTGTATTGGAGCAATCGTTTCTGACTGGTTGAAGGCTGTAGTTGGGGGATCGTTCTTTATTTGGGGAGTTAGAACAGCTGTTTCCCTTGTTAGTTTTTTTCCCTCTGCATTGATAGTTGAAGAAGGTGTAGGCTCTGGTTTATCTTTCATATCCGCCATAAATATATTTTCTCTAACCTCAGAGTCTTCCTTTTCTGTTACATCAGAATTTACAGCTTGATTCTTGTTCTCTTCTTCTGCAAGAGCTACTGCCTGTTTTTCATTGGCGATGCCGATTGAGCATTCCTTCTTTTCCTGGTTAGAAGGGCTAGCATTTTTTATTTCAGAGATATTGTCCTCCATCGCTTCGTCAAAAGCGACTCCTGCATTGAGCACTACAGTGTCGAATTGAGAAAATGGTCGATTGACTAAGTCTTTCATTGCATTATCAGGTGTAAAGGTAATCTTGTCCCGCCCTTCAATTACAATGCGGTCACCCGTATTTACATCTATACTTTCACGTGCACTGATGGGCGTAAGTTTGAATGCACCGAGACCTTTTACTTTAACCAATTTCTCGGACAACACACTATCTTGTAGTGTTTCGATAAATTGTGCTATAAAATATTCGGCATCGGCGGCCGTCAATTCATGCTTTTCGACCAAATGCTTTGCAATATCTTTCAAATTAGTCATTCCCTTCCTCTCCACTCTTTAACCGTTCTTTTAGTGTCGTTACCGGTTTAAAACCTAAAACTAATTTCGGTGGAACGAGCATACGTTGTCCCGTAGAGGGACTAACGATAATCCGCTCCAAACGTTTTTTTACCTCAAAAGTTCCAAAGCCAGTCATAACTATATTTTCTCCTATTCCGAAACGATTTCCCATACCTTCGATAAGGGCATTAACCAATTTTTGTGTATCAGCTTGTGTGTAGCCTGTCCGTTGCGCCAGCTCGGCAATAAATTCTTTGTTGTTCATCGAAAAATATTTTATTTCACCACACGTCCAAACCAATCGAAGGCTTCGCTATCAGTAATCTCTACATTGTAGAAACTACCTACGCGCAAAGGTTTCTCTGCAGCAATCAGCACCTCGGGGTCAACCTCTGGCGAACTGTATTGAGTTCTGCCTACATAGTAATCGCCTTCCTTTCGGTCTTGATAATGCTGAGCACTATAAGTTCCTTCTTCTTCTGAATAAGCGAAAGCCCCCATACGTTCAAACTTAGCCCATTTCACAAAGTCGACCAACTCGTTAAAGTCGGCTTCGGTTTCGCCAGGAAATCCCACCATAAGTGTTGTACGTAGGTAAATGCCTGGCACTTTTTTGCGTATATGCTTAATAAGTGTCATGGTTTCTTCCTTTGTTACGTGGCGTTGCATAGCCTTGAGCATGGGATTTGAAATATGTTGTAGTGCAATATCCAAATAATTGCAAACATTAGGCTTCTCACGCATGACGTCCAATAGCTCTAAGGGAAATTGATTGGGATAGGCATAATGCAATCGTATCCACTTAACACCTTTGATATCTGCTATATCACGAATCAAGTCGGCGATGTGTCGTTGCCCGTCAAGATCGACACCATAATAAGTGAGTTCCTGCGCAATCACTTGAAATTCTTTCACACCTTTTGCTACCAAGTCCTTCACCTCTTGCAAGATGTCTCCCTTCTGACGACTGACATGCTTACCTGTAATGATGGGGATAGCGCAATAGGCACAATGCCGATCGCAACCTTCTGCAATCTTGAGATAAGCATAATGGCGTGGGGTGGTGAGATGACGGCTGCCGTTGCAAGCGACAATATCAGCTTTACCTAAATCATAGAGCAATTGCTTATAATTAAATTTACCATAAAACTTATCAACTTCAGGGATTTCTTTCTCCAATTCGTTTTTGTAGCGTTGAGAAAGACATCCCATAACGAAAAGTTTATTCAGACGGCCTTCTGTCTTAGCTTGCACAAACTCTAAGATGGTATGAATACTCTCTTCTTTGGCCGACTCAATAAAACCGCACGTGTTGATAACGGCAATTTCACCATCAGGATGCTTACTATCGTGTACACAATGATAGCCATTGGCCTCGAATTGCTGCATTAAAATCTCACTATCAACCAGATTTTTTGAGCAACCCATGGTAACAATGTCGATTTGATTTTTCTTCATTATTTGTCCTTACAGCGTTGGTTAAGTAAATAGCGAATCGACAAATTCACGACAATTGAATAGCTGCAAATCATCTATCTGCTCACCTAAGCCAATGTATTTTACTGGTACTTTTAGCTGGTCACTGATACCTATCACCACACCACCTTTTGCCGTTCCATCTAATTTTGTAATAGCCAAGCTGGTAATTTGTGTAACAGCCGAAAATTGCTTAGCCTGTTCGAAAGCATTTTGTCCAGTACTACCATCTAACACCAGCATCACTTCATCTGGAGCGGTGGGCGTCACCTTTTTCATAACCTCTTTTATCTTTTTAAGCTCATTCATGAGGTTTACCTTGTTGTGTAACCGCCCAGCAGTGTCAATCAATACTACATCTGCTGCATTTGCCTTAGCACTTTGTAATGTGTCAAATGCTACACTAGCAGGATCAGCCCCCATTTGTTGCTTTACGACAGGAACACCTACACGTTCTCCCCAAATAGAGATTTGTTCCACGGCAGCGGCTCTGAACGTATCAGCTGCTCCAAGATACACTTTTTTACCAGCATTTTTAAATTGATGAGCCAATTTGCCTATGGTAGTAGTTTTACCCACACCATTTACACCTACCACCAAAATCACATAAGGCTTGTGATTAGCTGGCAATTCCCAATTATCATTATCAAGGGCATTGTTTTCAGCCATTAATGCCATAATTTCTTCACGAAGGATAGTGTTCAGCTCTATTGTTGAGACATATTTATCGCGGGCTACACGTTCCTCAATGCGATGAATAATTTTGAGCGTTGTTTCAACCCCAACATCGCTGGTGATGAGTACTTCTTCTAAATTATCGAGCACATCGTCATCGATTTTAGATTTTCCTGCCACGGCGCGTGTCAACTTACCAAATACGCTCTCCTTAGTCTTTTCGAGCCCTTTATCGAGCGTTTCCTTGCTCTTTTTGTTGAATAGTCCGAATATTCCCATTTTGTTCTTTAAAAAAGTATTGATATTGTGCAGTGAATGCGCTTTTATTGTCGTTTTGTCTGCAAAGATAATAAAAAAGTGGGCATGCTCAAGGTTATTTTTATCAATTTATCTTTTCATCCTCTTTTCTTTCAGTGTCCTTTACTCTTTCTGTTGAAAGCATGACCCTTAATAGAAAAATAACATATGATAGTGCTCCTTGAAAATAGCATCCACATTTTCAAAGTAGAAGGTATAAAATGCACAAGTGTTGCATGGCTAACTGAAAATTATTGGTTACCTTTGGCGCATGAAAACGAAAAATCATTCTCGAGAAGAAAAATTGCAAGCCTTTGCTCGTCTATTGGATATACAAGAACGATTACGGAAAGAATGTCCATGGGATCGAAAGCAGACATGTGAGAGTTTACGTCCCTATACTATTGAAGAGGTTTATGAACTCAGCGATGCGCTACTGAAGGGTGACGTACGAGAAATATGTAAGGAGTTGGGTGATGTGTTGGAACACATTGTGTTTTATGCAAAGTTGGCTGGAGAACAGGGGCAATTCGACATTGCCGATGTTTGTGATGCCCACAGTGACAAATTAATGTATCGCCACGATTTCATCGACTGGAATAAAGGAGGGATATGGCGTGTGGTCAATCCTGAAATGGAAATTAATTCCGCTGGACAGGTAGTCTATCGGACTGATGAGGTTACAGCAACACATGCCAACCCTACGACAGCATCAGCAGTGGAGGCATCCTGGGAGCAGCGCAAACAACGTGAGCACCATGGTAATGAAACTATACTATCGGGTGTACCGACTTCACTTCCCTCGCTCATTAAGGCTACACGCATTCAAGAGAAGGCGCGCAATGCGGGATTTGATTGGAAAAATCGACGCGATGTATGGCAAAAGGTGCGTGAAGAATTGGATGAATTAGAAGCTGAGTTTGAGCAGGGTGATACAAAACATGCACAAGCAGAATTGGGTGATGTGCTTTTCAGCTTAGTGAATGCAGCACGTCTCTACCAACTCAATCCAGATAGTGCCCTTGAACAAACCAACCAAAAATTTATCCGCCGTTTTAGCTATGTTGAAGCACAAGCTAAAGCGCAAGGTCGTGCGTTGAGCAATCTGTCGTTGGAAGAGATGGAGGCACTTTGGAATGAAGCAAAACGAAAAGAAGAAAAATAATTGGAGGACTGAATATGAAGAAAATAATTTTCCTTATGGTTACCATTTTGGCTGTTGTGATTGTTAATGGTTGTAAACCTAAAACAGCGCGTAACAATCAATCTACAAGCGAGATGGCACAAATGGCTCAAAATGACACCACAACCTATGGAATATGCGGGGAGGGCACCTCTATGCACCATCTTGAACTTATCACCGATATGGGAGATACGTTGCATTATACATTGTTAGAAGAAGGACCAGATTCAGCTGTGATATTAGGTGGATTGCTCTGTGGTGATCGCTTAGCTGTAATCGGGCACAAAATGGATGGAGAATCTTA
>QWCI01001383.1_pt1 | contig 16819 bp, 16 predicted proteins | sample 1972541 | NCBI WGS metagenome assembly QWCI01 (sample SAMN09866712, study PRJNA288562) | Human oral metagenome isolate term3_saliva, whole genome shotgun sequencing... | isolation source: mouth | host: Homo sapiens | place: USA: California | reverse complement strand
CATTCCACTTTGTATCTTTTTCTGATAAATTAATTTCCATTCCCTCTGCAATTGGCCATTCAATTCCAATAGATGGATCATTCCAAATAATTCCACCCTCATCGCCTGGATGATAAAAATCTGTACACTTATAGGCAAACTCTGCCTCATCGGATAATACCAAAAAGCCATGAGCAAAACCCTCAGAAATATAAAATTGCTTTTTATTTTCTGCCGAAAGCACCACGCCAAACCATTTTCCATATGTCTTTGAATGTTTTCTCAAATCTACAGCCACATCAAAAACTTCCCCACGCAGTACACGAACAAGCTTTCCCTGTGGATGCTCCTTTTGAAAATGCAGCCCACGCAATACTCCCTTGACAGACATACTCTGATTGTCCTGTACAAATTTCATATTCAGTCCAGCTTCCTCAAAATCTCTCTGATTGTAGGTTTCCACAAAGTATCCTCTTGCATCTGGAAACACCGTTGGCTCGATAACATAAAGTCCATCAATTTCACAATTCGTTACTGTAATCTTACCCATTCTTTTCTCCTATTTCTTGATTGCATTTTATTCCATTTTCTATGGTCAAGCCATAAATCTATCTTTTAAGTATAGCTTAAATCCTTCCTTTCGTCTAGCGTATCGGGAGATTGTTTTGCTCTTCTGAGATTGAAAAGTCCACTTACTATTTTGGGTTGTTCCAATTTATTTAATTTTTTCTTTCTTTTTTCTTAATAAATCATTGACTCCCCTGAGCAATCATAGTATTCTTAAGCTAATATAGAACATATACAATAAAAAGGAGGAAACCATTATGAGGAAATTAGCTTTATGTCTTATTTCAGCAGCTGTGACCATCACCACAACAACCAGCGTATTCGCTGCTAGCCCTTGGTACAAGGACGATGGAAAATGGCGCTATATTCAAAATGGTCGCCGCTTTGCTCAGGATGAATGGGTAAATGACAATGGCTCTTGGTACTATATTGACCAACTTGGATTTATGAGTACTGGCTGGAAGGATCTAAGAGGAACTTGGTACTACTTAGATGACAGTGGTAAAATGGTCGCCAATCGCTGGATTGGCAATTACTATCTTGGCTCAAATGGTGCAATGCTCACTAACACCACAACTCCAGATGGATACAAGGTTGGTGCCGATGGTGCATGGCTCTCTGGCAATACACAATCCTCTACTGGTCAAGTTAAGCTAGATGAAGCAAGAGCCGCTGCTGTTGTTGCCAAACATGATTATTACAAGAATTGCTCCAAAGAGCAAGCCAACCAAGCAGATGATGTGGCACGAAAGATCGCCATCCGTGTTCTCTCTGATTCTTCTTTGACTACAGATTTAGCCAAAGTCAGAAAAGCTGCATCCATTATTTACAGAGAATATATTCTCAGTAATCAGTATGGAACTGATGCTAACAAATACTATCGAAGTCCTTATGGTGTTTTTGTTGCCCATGTCTCCACCTGTGCAGGAGGAACAAGAGCACTAGGACGAGTTCTTGACTTTATGGGATACGACTGGACACATGCCAATCCAAATTCTTGGACACATCAATGGTGCGTACTTCAAATGGATGGAAAAACAGGTTATGCTGATGCCATGGGATATGGCTGTGGATTCGATCAGCATCCATATCTCTCCAAAGATATGAGTAAGGTCTATGAAGACGAACAAAATGGACTTTACTAATTAATGTCCTATTTATTCTAAAGGGCGTGAAAAAATGAAGATTCATTTTTTTCACGCCCTTTTATCCATTAATCGTTGTAATCTGTATCCATTACAATTTCCACATCAAATTCTGGATACTTTTCCTTGATTTCTTGACTGACATGATCATAGATTGCATGGCGATCCTTCGCCTCAAATCCCACAATCATATCAAATCGAATTTCCATTTTCTCAAAATCAATATAAAATCCATGCATCTGTAAGACATGCTCATGTCCCATCACAATGTCTCGTATCTGCTCACGAATTTCAGCTGCCTTATCATCCTTTGTGTTGACGGAATAAATGCCCACAGCCGCCATGACAATCTTACAGGAATGATATACCTTCTCATTAATTTCTCTTGTCATTGTATCAATCTGATCAGCACTAAAAGTGTCAGGTACCTCAATATGTGCTGTCGCAAGGATTAGATTTGGACCATAGTCATTAAAAATCAAATCATATACTGCTCCGACACCATGAACCGATTGAATAACCTCTTTCACCTTCTTTGAAGTTTCCGCATTGGCCCGCTGTCCAAGGATTAGACTAATGGTATGATTGAGCATTTCAAAACTTGATTTAATTAGCAGTATGGCGATGACTGCAGCCAAATAGGCCTCTAGTCGAAAACCTGTGAGCAAGAAGATGATTGCCGCCAATAGAGTAGTCGTTGAAATAATGGCATCAAATTTTGCATCAGCACCAGAAACGACTAGTGCATCTGATCCCACTTTTTTCCCCACTTTTCCCACATAATTTCCAAGTAAAAGTTTAATTACCACAGCCACTACCACAATCACCAGTGACACAGGTGTATAGTTTACCTGTGCTGGATGAAGAATAGATTTTATAGCCTCAATTAGTGCACTAATACCAGCATATAACACAATGACAGCAATAATAATTGCTGCCAAATATTCATACCGCCCATGTCCATAGGGATGCTTTTTATCAGGTGCCTTCCCTGCAAGTTTCGTGCCAATAATGGTAATCACCGATGAGAGGACATCACTCAAATTATTTACTGCATCTAAAGTAATGGCAATCGAGTGAGTCAAAATGCCCACCATAAACTTAAACCCAGCTAAAAAAATATTAGCGACAATACCAATGATACTCGTTCTGACAATCACTTGATCTCTCTTGTCAGAACTTCTCCTCATGCTCATAAAAATCCTCCTAAAAATCTAATTTTGTCAACACACGATCTAGTCTTGCCACTGCATCATCTACATTTTCTTTGGTAATGACTAAAGGAGGAATAAAGCGAATTACATGACTGCCCGCATTGATGAGCACCATCTTTTCTTCCAAAAGCACTTTTTGAATAATTTCGCCCACGGGAACATCAAATTCAAGCCCAAGCATCAAGCCACACCCTCTGCATTCTATAATATGCCCATGATGCTTTGACAATGTATTTAACTTTTCTTTGAGATATTCTCCCACCACTTTCGCATTCTCTGGAATTTGATCTTTTTCAAAAATATCCAATACCTTTGCTGCTGCCGCACAGACCAAGGGATTGCCTCCATAAGTACTTCCATGATCTCCAGGCTCTAATATATTTACTGCCTTTCCTGCCGCCAAAAATGCACCAATGGGCACACCATTTCCAAGAGCCTTTGCCACCGTCATTACATCTGGTCGAATACCAAAGTTTTGCCAAGCGAAATATTTCCCTGTTCTTCCCATTCCACATTGAATTTCATCAAAAATCAAAATCAAATCATATTGATCGGCAAGATCCCTAAGTCCTTGCAAAAATTCTTCTGTCGCTGGGTGAATTCCTCCTTCTCCCTGCAATGGTTCTACAATAATACCACAAGTTTTCTCTGAAACCAATGCTCTTACCGACTGAAGATCATTATATGTGGCAAATTTGACTCCTGGCAACAATGGCTCAAATGGCTCTCTGTAATGTGCATTGCCTGTGACCGAGAGTGCTCCAAATGTTCGTCCATGAAAAGAATGATTCATCGCAATCATTTCATAACAGTCCTTCCCATGCTTTTCCACACCATATTTTCTAGCAATCTTTAGTGCACCTTCAATCGCCTCTGTTCCAGAGTTGGTAAAAAAGACTCTCTCCATTTGAGCAACTTTTAATAGTTTTTCACTCGCCTCGATGGCTGGCTCATTATAAAAATAATTGGAGGTGTGCCAAAGTTTATCTACCTGCTCTTTTACTGCTTCCTGAAGTCCTGGATAATGATGACCAAGTCCCTGAACACCAATGCCAGAAAAAAAGTCAAGATAGGCATTGCCCTCAGTGTCATACAAAGTTACACCATTTCCTTGGTCAAATACTACGGGATAGCGATTATAGGTCTTTAACAATTGCTGTTCTGCCCTTTGAATATTTTCTTCCATTAATCATCCTCCCTCTCTCGCAAAATTGCTGTTCCAATTCCCTTATTGGTAAAAATTTCAAGTAACAGACAATGGGCAATCCTTCCATCCAGAATATGCACTCTGCTCACACCACTCTCTAAGGCATCGATGCAATTGGTCAACTTTGGAATCATTCCACCGCCAATGCCATCACTTTGAATAAATTTTCTTGCTTCTTCCACCGTCATTTCTGAAATCAATGAACTCTTGTCTGAAAAATCGCGATAAATTCCTTCCACATCCGTCAAAAAGGCCAGTTTTTCTGCCCCCACAGCCTTTGCAATGGCACAGGCAGCATCATCTGCATTGATATTATAGCTGTGACATTCGTTGTCATAGCCAATCGGACAAATAATGGGTAAAAAATCCTTTTCGATTAGGTCATCAATCAATTGTGGATTCACCTTGGTAATCTCACCAACAAAGCCAATGTCCTCGCCCTTACTCAATTTCTTTTCACATTCCAATAAATTTCCATCTTTTCCACTAATTCCGACTGCACGGATACCTAGGTCACTTACCAATTGAACTAAACTTTTATTTACACGATTTAATACCATCTCTGCAATTTCCATTGTCGGCTCATCTGTTACACGAAGACCATTGATAAACTTTGGCTCCATCCCCACCTTGGTAATCCACTTGCTAATTTCTTTTCCGCCACCATGCACAATAATCGGCTTAAATCCGACTAATTTTAACAAAACAACATCTTGAATGACTTGTTTTTTCAATTCATCATCAAGCATAGCCGAACCACCATATTTGACAACAATGACCTTTCGATTAAATCGCTGAATGTAGGGAATGGCCTCAATCAACACCTGTGCCTTTTGCATAATACTTAAATCCATCTTGCTTCTCCTCTAACTTCTATAATCTGCATTAATTCGAATATAGTCATAGGTTAAGTCACAACCCCAAGCTGTGGCTGTCTCCTCTCCCATTTGAATGTCCACCAATGCCGTCACTTCTTTGGCTGAAAGAATATTGGTGGCATCCTCCTCGCTAAAATCAACTGCATTGCCGTCTTTATAGATCAAAATCTTTCCTTCATTGCTCTCAAACCAAAGTTCCATATGATCAGGATCAAACTTCTCTCCAGAGTATCCAAGAGCACAGAGAATTCTTCCCCAGTTGGCATCATGTCCAAAGATGGCTGCCTTGGTCAAAGAGGAAGTTACCACTGACTTTGCCAAAGTTCTCGCCTGATCCTTTGACTGTGCGCCAACAACTTTGACTTCAAAAAGTGCCGTCGCTCCCTCGCCATCTCCTGCCATCATTTTAGCTAGTTCCACATTGATTTGATGTAGGGCTTCCTTAAATGTCTTATAATCCTCTCCCTCACTGTCAATGAGCTTATTCTTTGCCTGACCATTGGCAAGAACAATAAAGGAATCATTTGTTGAGGTATCACCATCAACACTGACCATATTAAAGGTATCCACAACATCTTCTCGCAGAGCCTTAAGAAGTAGAGCCTTGTCAATGGCAACATCCGTAGTCACAAAGCCAAGCATTGTGCACATATTTGGGTGAATCATGCCTGAACCCTTGCACATTCCGCCCATCTTTACCTTTGTCCCTGCAATTTCAAACTCAAGGGCAATCTCTTTCTTTATCGTATCCGTAGTCATAATGGCCTCTGCACTCAAGCTTGCACTCTCTAGACTATCCGATAAATTCTCTTTTAACTTGTGCACACCTGCCTTAATCTTTTCCATTGGCAACTGCTTTCCAATCACACCCGTAGAGGCAACCAAGACTTCTTCTGGCTTGATGCCAAGCACACTGGCTGCCTCATTGGCTGTCTGCTCGCAATAGTCAAGTCCCTCTTTTCCTGTACAGGCATTGGCAATACCTGCATTCACCACAATGGCCTGCACCATTCCATCGCCATCGGTAATCTTTCTGTCCCAAACTACAGGTGCGGCCTTGACTAAGTTAGTCGTATAGGTTCCTGCACTGACACATGGCAAATTTGAATAGACCATGGCCATATCCAGTCGATCAGTATACTTAATTTGTGCCATACAGCTTGCACTAAAAAATCCCTTTGCTGCCGTGACACCGCCTTCGATTTTTGTTATCTTTCCCATAACTTTTTATCCTTTCTCTATACTACTACACTGTTCTTGCAACATTGTCATCATTGATCATATAGTCGTATCCATTGCTATCTTTTCGAATATTCCATCCCAATTTCTTCCAAAATTGATTGCCAACTTCATTTTGTGTAAAGGCAATGAGACTAACTCTAGAAATTTCTTCCCCTTCCAATTTCGCCAGACAATAATTGACCATCTCTTCTCCAATGCCACGCTGTCGATATTCTTCTCTCACACAGACATGATAAAATGATCCCTCTCTGCCATCATGCCCACACAAAATACTACCCACAATTTTTCCATCCGCCACAGCCACACAGCTCAGTCCTGGATTTCTTCGCAAAAAGCGACAAATTCGCTCCTGTCCATCATCAATTAGGCGAATTTTAAACCCCTTTGTATTCACCCAAACATCTCGCACCTTTTGATAATCGCTCTCCTTCATTGCTCTTACTGTTACCAAAACACTTCCTCCATCAATTATGGAAACATCGGAATTTGCTTCAATCCCGTGTTTTCTTTGCATCCAAACAAAATATTCATATTCTGCATTGCCTGTCCTGCGGCACCCTTGACCAAGTTGTCCATTGCCCCCATCATCACAACTCGATTTGTTCTCTCATCGAGCACCACATTGACATCGACAAAATTGCTGCCCTCAACAAATCTTGTCTGTGGACAATCTCCTTCTTTGAGTACACGAACAAATTCTTCATTGGCATAGGTATGTTCATAAATTTCTCTGATTTTTTCAATGCTCACCTTTTCTGTCAAGCTCGCATAGGCCGTCACCAAAATTCCTCTCATCATCGGCACAAGATGGGGTGTAAAACTAATGATGGTCTCCTTTCCAGAGATCCTACCCAATTGCTCCTCAATCTCTGGCGTGTGGCGATGTGTTGTCACACCTGGATTGGCAATTAATCTTGCGTTCTTTATTTTTTCTCTATTGATCTCTGGCAGCCCGTACACCGCCTCCTCAATAAATTGTGGAGATAAATGCTCGATCTTATACCATTTTTCATAAGTCTTGACATCCTTAATTCGATAGTCTGCTGACAAATCAATGACTTTTGCCTTCCTCAAAATTTCTTCATCTAGTTTTCCTGCCAAAAAACCCTGTGGTGTTGCTGTAAAAATCACATCTGCAATTTCTGCAATTTGATGCAAATCATCATCTTTACAATCTTCTTCCACAATATGATATAAATTTTTATATATCGATGCAAAATCTTGATGGATGTAGCTTCTTGAACCATACCAAACAATTTCTATATCATCTCTTTGCATCAAGAGCCGAACTAATTCTGCTCCCGCATATCCCGTTGCTCCAACAATCCCTACTCTTATCATATTTGCCTCCACATCTTTTGATTGTATAATCATACAACTAATATAAATATTTATCAACTATAAATTTATAAAAAGGCAGAGCCTAAAAAGGAGCATAGCTCTAATACCTTATCTACATATAATTCTCTTACAAAAAATAATTATATAATGATTTTTTCTAAGTTTATAATGATTTTATATTGAATATATGATATATATTATAATAGCTAGAGTTGAATAAATCAAATTTCAATCTTATACACTATACTCGATATAATACAGGAAGGCTAATAATGAAAGTTAATTACAATGGTTTATGGAAAAAGCTAATTGATAACAAAATGAAAAAAAGGATCTTATAAAAAATATAGGAATTAGCTCTAATATTATTGCACGGATGGGTAAGGAAGAACCTGTATCACTTGAGACCGTTGCAAAGCTCTGTAACTATTTTTCTTGTAGTATTGATGAATTAATATCTCTTGAAGGAGGAGAAAATAGCAATGGTAAAATTGAATAAAAATATAAAAATTAACAAGAATAATCCAATTAATCATAAAAAAGCCTCCGAGGTATACATTGCAGCTGAATTTGACTATCCAGAGAAAGCATGGGATGGATGGTTGCCTATTGAGTATAGAAGAACTGGCGTAAGTATAGATTACAAAGATAAGCCAGCTTTATTTAGTTATATGAACAAAGTATATAATTTGATGGATCCAAATCAATTAGAAAAATGGAATGACGATCAGGATGACTTTTGGAATAATAGAAATGCACGGATTACACAAAGTATATTTGAGGCTCTTAGAGATGGAAGTTGGAAATGTGTAAATTGTGAGTTGCCATCAAACCCAAACTTTGCACGTAGAATTCAGGATTTAAAAGAATTCGGATATACGATTTCAACAAATACAAAAATGTATTGTCCCAATTGCAGAAAAAACACAACACATCTAATGATGCTTCATATTCCAAGGATTGAATTAGCTGGCAATGGATATGAGACCTGGTCTTCAACTTTAAGAAAAAGAATCATAAAAGTTTTAGGTGGAATTGATGTTTATGAGAATGTGCAAAGTAAGAATGTACTACCAGATCATAAATTTTCAGAAATAAGATGGGATGATAATACAAAGGCAGAAAATCCAGATGAAATGACAGATGAAGAGATTAAAAATAAGTTCCAACTATTAACAAACCAAAGGAATCAGCAAAAAAGAGAGGTGTGTCGTACTTGTTTTCAAACTGGTAGGCGAGGAACTATTTTTGGAATTAGGTATTTTTACAAGGGAGGTCCAAATTGGGACAACTCTATTCCCAAAAAAGGCAAAGAGGCTGAAAAAGGTTGTGAAGGATGTCCTTGGTATGATATTCAAGAATGGAGAAATCGTCTAAATGCCAAAAATGAAAATCATGAATAATGCTAAATAAATTTAAGGAGTAACAATATAATGATTAAAACGGTAGGAAGTGTTTGTTCAGGTATTGAAGCAGCTTCAGTTGCTTGGGAATCAATGGGATATAAATTCGAATGGTTTTCTGAAATTGCTGATTTCCCTGCATATGTTTTAAAAGAAAAATATGGAAATATTCCCAATTTAGGTGATATGGCAGACATCCCTCAAAAGCTTATAAAGGGTGATGTGCAAGCACCAGACTTAATATGTGGTGGTACTCCTTGTCAAGCATTTTCTTTTGCTGGTTTTCAAAATGGATTAAAGGACAATAGAGGAAATCTTACACTAAAATATGTAGACATTATAGACGCAAACGATAAAGTGCGAGAAAAACAAGGAAAAAATCACACCGTTGTTTTTTGGGAAAATGTAGAAGGTGTCTTATCTGATAAAACAAATGCTTTCGGTTGTTTTATTTCTTATTTAGCTGGATTAGAAAATCCTATTGAAGAAAAGAAATGGCCAAGAGCTGGGTTAGTGCGTGGCCCAAAAAGAAATATTGCATGGAGAGTCATTGATGCAAAGTTCTTTGGACTTCCCCAACAGAGAAAAAGATTATATGTTCTTGCCGGAGGTAAGGATTTTTCTCCAGAAAATGTTTTATTTGAAGATCATACGAATAATTTTGAGAATGGTATTGACTATTTTCCAGAACAAGAATTGGTTTTTGAAAAGGATGGACACCATTATGAGGTATTTAGATCCTATACTGATTGTCTATATGCATCATATGGAACTAAATGGAATGGCAATGCTGCCGCACTAAATGGCTCACTTTTTATCGTACAAGACAACAGAATACGAAGACTATCACCAGTTGAATGTGAACGCTTAATGGGCTTTCCTGCCCATTATACAGATTTGAAAGGTGCTAAACGGACAACAAGGTACACTGCTATTGGTAATTCTTGGGCAATTCCAGTAATCGAATGGTTAGGCAGCAGATTTGAAAAAGGATTTGATCATCCAAGGAATTTCGATAATACTCAAATAAATTTTATCAAAAAGAATTTTGATTACTATAATTTTGGTAAGGGTATTATTTCAATAAATCATAATGTGATTAACTGTTCTACTAGACCAGAAATGTGTTATTACGGAAACATGAAAGATATTATCTCAGCCGACGCACCAGAAGAAATTTATATTTCACCTGTTGCTTGTCAAGGAATAATTAGAAGAGCAGAAGCAAAAAATAGTAAGATAAATTCTCGACTTAAAGAGGTTTTGCAATCTATATCATCTACAATGAGTATGGAAGAGATTGAAGCACTATCATTAAGGCAACCTCGAGGAGCTGATAGTGGCATGGCCAAATCTACACAATTAAATAAAATGGCATTTAGCGAATAAACAAAAAGCAACACACTCAGTATGTTGCTTTTTGTGCAAAAATGCCTCTGCATCTTAAAGGCGTGTAAAAAATCAGAAATCATTTTTACACGCCTTCTGTCTATTTCTTTCTTACTTATTCATCTTATCCACAAAATCAACAATGTCGTGGTCAAAACTACTTCCTGTAATCTGACTATGTGTAAATTGTGTTGCCTCCTTTACATTTGCTCCCTTAGCTAAGTCTTTTACTTCCTCTGTGGCCTTCTTTCCTTCACTCGCTGTATAGTATGGCACAATGGTCTTTCCATCCCACTTGTGGTCCTGAATAAACTTAGCCATCACACGCTCAACTGAGTCATCCGCTCCCTGCATACCAACATAAACCACAGAGTAATCATTCCATCCGTCGACATCACCATAATAAGCTGGCGTTGCCTTCTCCTCTTTTTCACGCTTAACCTGTGCCGCATATTCTGCGTAGGTCTTTGGATAATCAGCCTCTGGCACAACCTCAAATTGATCGGCATTTGCCTTTTTGCTAATCATCTCTGCCACAGCCTGTACATCCTTTTTTCCACCCTCTGTGCTCGTTTCATCAACTCCAGGAAAATAGACAACCAATGCCTTTCGAATGCCATTGTCATCCATACTCTGTGCAACTGTTGTCTGTGCACTGGAACTTGCCTGTGTTGTCTGTGCAGAACTTTCCTTTGAACTTTCTGCACTCTGTGCATTACTTGTCTCTGTCTTCTTTGCCCCATTGCCACAAGCCATCAAAGAAAAAGCGGCCATTCCTGCAACCAATAAGGTTGCCAAATTTTTCATTTTCATCCTTACACCTCCACATCCTTTTTTCCTATTTTATCATATTTTTCGACTTGTTGTATATATTTTCGACTGCGTTCCCCAAAGATGTGCAAATAGATGCCTATATAATCCTCATAACTAATCTGCTCCGAAAAAGTCAATAATTCCATCTCCACTCCAAAGAGTTTGACATAGACTTTTGTCTCCTTTAAGCCATTGCCTAAGTAAAATTTCTTTCTTCTCTCCTTCAGCTCATCTTCTCTTGTCTCCACTTTTTCTGGCACAATCTCAATCTCTAAAAATATGCGTTTTTTTGCATAATAATTCCGAAGCATACGAATTGCCCTGCTGCCATAACCTTCTCCTCTTTTTTCCTTTTTCATTGCAAAATAATCAATTAAAATAAAATCTTCATCCATCATTACCATTGCCATTCCAATAAAATTTTCTCCTTCTTCAAAGGATAAAATTTCCATCTGTCCAGATTTTACCTTCTCTTGAATCAGAGCAAAAGGTTTTCTCTCATTAGCCGGAAAAGCAGCTTCATATAAGTTTTGAATCTCTGTGATCCTCTCCTTCGTTTGCACATTTTTTAAATTCATTCTTTTCTCCCTCAACCCATAGTATTTCCTATAATTATACCACAAAAACTCTTTGACAATTTGCATTCATAGATTACAATAGAACTATAGACTTTTCAATTACTGGCAGAAAGAGGTTATTATGAATATCACCATCAACAATCCCTATGCCTCCTTTACCTGTACGACCAAAGGAGCAGAACTTATTTCCTATACCGATCAAGATGGTCACCAATATATCTGGCAAAAAAATGACCAATATTGGGATAAAGTTTCTCCCATTCTCTTTCCCTATATAGGCTCAGATATTGACTTTATCAATTATGGAACAGAAAGTTATCCTATGCTCCATCTTGGTCTCATTAAAGATATGGACTTTCAAATTACAAAAAAGGGGGCACATTCTGTCACCCTCTCCACAATGAGCAATGAAGAAACAAAGCAATATTATCCCTATGACTTTGAATTTTCTGTCACCTTTCGACTGAGGGAAACGGAGCTTGAGATTAGTTATACAGTCTCAAATCTCAACAAAAGTGATATGCCATTTTTAATTGGTGGACATACAAATTTCCTCTGTCCAATGGAAGCCGATGAAAAATTAGAAGAATATTGCCTTTCTTTTGCTGACACAGACAAAGAAGATATCCCACTCACCCATCAGATGTTTGACAGTGGAACAAATCTCTATGACCAATTTACCGAGCGAAAAGTCAAACTCCACAAAAATTTTGAACACGGTGTTGTCTTTCAGTTTCCTGACTTTCCTCAACTCGGTCTATGGAGTCCTCCAAAGAAAAATGCTCCCTTTATCTGTTTTCAGCCTTGGTGTGCTGGCACTGTTGACGAACTTTCCCAAAAAGATATTGCAAAACGAAAGTATGTACAAATTCTCTCTAGTCATCAATCAAAAATGTATCGCTTTAGCTTTATGCCACTACAGAAAGAAGAAATTGAAGAAGATATAGAAGCAACTATCGAAGAAAACATGGAAGAAGATATGGAGATTGTTATTCCAAAATTTGACGATATCAAACCTTCGGGGGCAAATTCGGATTCTGAATCTACTGTGGATACAAAACCAAATAGGGATGTAGATACAACATCTAGCAACAATACAGAGAACAAGGAAAATGGGATAAAAAAGAAAAAGAAAGCTTCCTCCAAGCCAAATTATAACAAAAAGAAGAAAAAGAGGAAGATGCGCAAAAAAAAGAAAGGCTAGGGCTTACTATGGACAATATAGAACAACTTTTTCAATGGATTAAGGCAAGTAATAACATTGTGTTTTTTGGTGGTGCAGGAGTCTCTACGGAAAGTGGGATTCCTGATTTTCGCTCTCAAGATGGTCTTTACAGCCAACACTACGCTTATCCACCAGAGAAAATTCTTAGCCATTCCTTTTTTATCTCCCACACTGAGGAGTTCTACCGCTTTTACAGAGACAAGATGCTATTTCCAGAGGCCATGCCCAACTCAGCCCACATTGCACTGGCCAAGCTCGAAAAAATGGGCAAACTAAAATCCATCATCACTCAAAATATTGACGGCTTACACCAAAAGGCAGGAAGTCAAAAAGTTTTCGAACTCCATGGCAGTGTCCTTAGAAATACCTGTATTCGATGTGGGAAAAAATATGGGATTGAAAAAATTCTTCACTCCTTCGGCATCCCAAAATGTGACTGTGGTGGTACCATTAAGCCTGACGTCGTTCTCTACGAAGAGAGCCTGAATGAAGATACCATCAATGATGCCCTCCACGACATCCGCAATGCCGAAGTATTGATTATTGGCGGAACTTCACTTGTTGTCTATCCCGCTGCTGGATTTATCCAATATTATGATGGCAATCAGCTTGTTCTCATCAATAAATCAAAAACAAATGTGGATAACCAAGCGAATCTTGTCTTGCATGAAAGCATCGGCAAGGTCCTCAGCGAAGTGGTTGAAAGATTATAAGATGATAACTGTAGAAAAATTTAGGGGGTTGCAAGAATTCTTGCAATCCCCCATTGATGATCGAGCCATTTTATTTTTCTAAACGAATGACTCTATCATGTCGCTTGGCCATATCCAAATCATGTGTTACCGTAATGATGGTTGTTCCAAATTTTCGATTCATCTCAAATAAAGAATGAATAATTCTTTCCTTATTTTCTGTGTCCAAAGAGGATGTAGGCTCATCTGCCAATAAAACCTCTGGTTTCATCAAAATTCCTCTGGCAAAAACTGCCCTAGCTCGTTCTCCTCCCGAACAGTCGAGTGGTTTTTTCTGCAAGATAGATTCAATTCCTATCTCTTTTACAATCTGAGTAAAATTTTCAAGCAAAGAATTTCTATCCTTAGATTCCATATATAAAAAAGGCAGTTGAATATTTTTCTCCACAGTCAGACTATGAATCATTGCTGATTCTTGCAAGACAAATCCAATTCTTTGATTTCTCCATTTTGCGAGCACCTTCTCATCCAACCCATTCGTCTTCTCCCCAAAAAGATAGTATTCTCCACGATAATCCCGATCCAATAATCCTAAAATATTGAGCAAAGAACTCTTGCCCACACCAGATTCTCCCACAATGGCCAATTTTTCCCCAGCTTCAACTTGCATTGAAAAACCTTTTAAAATCGAAAGTTTTGACTTTGTAAATGTTTTCTCCTCAATCTGAATATCTATCATACTTCTCATTGCATTACTCCCAAAGAAATTGGAATTTTTTTGATTTTTCTCATCATCAATTCTACAATCATCACTGCAAGTGCGATATCAAATCCCATCGTTACCAATAAGGCCAACCAATCCATTCCAATTAATCCAAACACACCATAAGTAATAAAAAATGTAATTTTTTCCGCCCAAGCTCTATAGCGATCAGCTACTGTACACAAAAAAACTGCTACCCAACTCACAAATAATAACAGTCCAATATATCCATACAACATAAATCTCAATCTTGAATAACTCAATCCAACAAACAAATGAATAGAAAAATCCTTAATCATCAATCGAATACTTGCCAATGTGTTCCAAATTGACAACGCAACAACAACAATCAGTATAACGAATGTAATAGAAAAAATAATTTCCAAAGATGCCACATAATAGTTGAAAAACTCATAGTTTTCATCCTGAGTAGAAAATTTAAATCTTGCCTCTAAATTCTTTTGAATAAGCTCATTAAATTTTTCCAACTTTTCTCTTGTCGAGTCAAAAATAACCAAATTCATTATTGCATTGACTCCAAATCCCCTCTGTGCATTTTGAATAAACTCCTTATTCACTGGCACAAGTATCGAAAAATTATAGTACTTCTTCGAGCTTAGAGTATAAAAATTAGAATGACTTGTATTTTTCTTTAACACTCCACAAACTGTAAAAATCACATCTCTTTTTAGAGATGGCTCCTTCAATCGGATTTCTGTTCCTATAGGATAATCTCTTCTTAATCCTTCACCAACAAGTACAGGAATTTTATCTTTTATTGAATAGTCAAAGGATAAATCGACTCCATCTGATATTTTAAACAAATTTTGTTGATACAAAGCTTCATTAATATAATTAAGCGAAACTTCTATGCCATAGCGATTTGATATTGACGCTATCGTTCCATCACTATACAGTCCATAGCGAAAATGATTATCTAAATATGTATAGATATCATGCATTTTTTCGTTTGTAACAATATCAAAATTTATCATGTGATCTGCATCTTCTCTTCCAATATAAGTTCCTTCTTGGTTGAGCTTTTGCATTTCTTGGTATCCTTGAACTGTAGACATAAATGAGCGAGCTACAATAAATACTAAGTAATTCGCCACAAACAGAAATGGAATAATCGTAACAATAAGAATCCATCGCCGTAAAAATATCTTCCTAATAAAAAAGCTAAAATTTTTCATAGTCTCTTCACCTGTATTGTGCCAACAAATATATAGATTGCAAAAATACCAGCAATCATTTTATCAAATAACTGCTGGCATTGCCTACAAATATTCTATTCCACAAGAAATTCCCTTGCCACTTCTACCACAGCATCTGGATTCTTTTTGTTCCACTCATAAAAACTCAAATTACTCTGGTCTACGGTCTGACCGAGTTTAACCAAAAATCTAGGAACATCTTCCTCAAAGATATCGCCAACCACATCACCAAACCGCTCTTTTCCTTGGTAGTGATCGCCATTGATGGTCAACTGATAGGCAGGTTTTCCCTTCTTTGCAGCACCTCGAAATCCAATCACACCAATCTGATGTGTTCCACAAGAAGATGGACAACCGCTGATATGGCAGAGTGGAAGTGCCGTTTTTGAAAGCTTTGCCTCTCGAACAGCATCGACACAAGCTCGCAACAATGCCTGTGAATTCCGAAGACCAACCTGACAAATAGAAGCACCAATACAACTTACTGAATGCTCAAACTCACTCACTACTGCACTGTCCTCTGTGGCCTCCAAAACTTTTTTTGCCTCAGATGCGGTCAAGTTAATAATATAGGCCGTCTCATAGGAGCCAAGTCTCACCTCGACATCTTCAAAGTCCTTGATGGTCTCATATAATTTTTCCAATTCATCAACCTGTGGACAGCCACCAACGGTATGCCATTCTACCGCATAGAGCCCTTCTTGCTTTTGTGCAATGACTCTGTCTCCTTCAATTGTTGTGCCATCACCTGTCTTTGTCACTACACTTGGCTGAATATGAAGAGTCAAATCTTCCCTTTTCCTGATATCGGCCAAATTTTGATACACAACCTTTTTATATTCTTCCTCGCCTCCACACAATTCAATGAGATAGCGAGTTCTTGCTCTTCCTCGGTTTTGGTAATTTCCATGTTCACTAAAGGTCTTCCACTGTGCATAAATATAGTAGCAAATATCCTTTGGATCAACTGCCGTGTCAATCAGCACGCCCATTCTTGGATTTGGGCCAAGACCGCCAGAGGTATAGACATCAAACTTTCCATCACTTCTTGCCACAAATCCAATGTCGTGAAAGGTGGCATGAGAGGCATTCTCTGGCGAATTAGAAAATACAACCTTGTACTTTCTTGGAATCTTTCCCTGATGAATTAGGGTGAGAGCATACTC
>QWCI01000453.1_pt1 | contig 16849 bp, 9 predicted proteins | sample 1972541 | NCBI WGS metagenome assembly QWCI01 (sample SAMN09866712, study PRJNA288562) | Human oral metagenome isolate term3_saliva, whole genome shotgun sequencing... | isolation source: mouth | host: Homo sapiens | place: USA: California | reverse complement strand
GTTCCCAGTATGTCAACGAGCAGGTGCAGGCCGAGCGGGCCCGCCTGCAGGTGCCCGACCAGCAGACGGTCGAGGTGGTGGTGGCCAGCGCTGCCCTGGTGCCGGGCGACACGATCAGCGCAGCCAACATGGCGGTGCGTTCGGTGCCGGTCGATTATGTGCCCAGCGGGGCCGTCACCCCCGACCAGTTCGAGGCGCTGGATGGCCAGCGGCTGATGCAGCCGATGCATCCCGGAGAAATCCTGTCTGCCCACGCACTGGAATCGGCAGACCGCCAGATGTTCTCGTCGCGGGTGCGTCCCGGCATCCGTGCCATGACCATTTCGGTGGACGAGATCAATTCCATTTCCGGCATGCTGCAGCCCGGTGACCGGGTGGACCTGCTGCTTACGGCGCGGCCACCCTCGGCCGATGGTCGCGGTGAGGCCGCGCACGATGCCACGGTGCCGCTGCTGCAGAACCTGCTGGTGATGGCCACCGGGCGGCAGGTGCGCCCCGGTGATGCGGGTGAGGGCGAGGGCCGCAGTTTTTCGGCGGTGACGGTGGAGGTGACGCCCGAACAGGCGCAGCGCCTGATCGTGGCGCAGCGTGCTGGCCGGCTGACGGCCGTACTGCGCAACCCGGGCGATGGTGAGCCAATGAATACCGCAGCCATCGATGTGCGCAGCCTGTTCCCGCAGCCTGCCCGTGCTCCCGTGGTGCCGCGTCGTGCGGTGGTACGGCGCGATGAGCGCCCGCAGATGATCGTCGGTGGCATGGGACAGGCGGCAATGGGGCGGATGCCATCGTACAGCCTGGGCGGTCGTGCAGCCGGCCTGCCTGCGCAGGAAACCGGGGCCTCACCATGGGCCCATGCCTATGGGGTTGCCGGAAACATGGCGGGTGGCAGTGTTGGCATCGCACCTGCGGCGGGGGCCGTGCCTCCGGCGGGTTCCACGCCTTCTTTGGGCGCCGTGCCCGCTGTCGGGGCCGCATCTGCCGTGGGTTCCACGCTCTCCGTGGGCCCCAGGCCGGCAGCTGGAGCCGCGCCTGCGGCGGGGGGCGCCGTATCCCCGGTGGGGGCCACACTGGGGCGGGCCTCCGTGTCTGACAGAGGTTCCGCGAGAGGACCGGCTGGAACACCCGCTGCCTCTGCCGCGGCTGGTGCTGCATCTGCGGCATCCGCCCTGGCCGGCCGTTTCTGAGCACCTGGCCGCCTGACTGATCCTGGCGCGCGGGAACGAACACGTCCACGACTCGCGCCAGTTCCGAATACCTGCCTGTCCGGGCTGCTGCATGGCCTTGTGTTGTGTTCCGCGCATCCCGACAGCGCTTCTCCAATCCAGATTTCATTCAACGGTGTTTCCCATGTTCCACGCCACACCGGCCAGCCACCTGTTCTGGCCACGTACCCTCTCTGTGGCCCTGCTGGCCGCGTTCTCCCTGCAATCCACGCCTGCCCTGGCGGCTTCCAAGCCGGTGGGGACGGCCGCCGCCGGCGGCACCCCGGTCCGTTCTTCTGCCGCGGTGTCTGCTGTCGCCGGACATTCCGCGGCACGGTCTTCGGCACAGCCCGGTGCTCCTGCAGCGCCGGACGCGCTGGAGGGACTGCTGGCACGGGTGACGGCGCGCACGCCCGCCGCACCCGCCGCGCCTGCTGCTGCCAGCGACCGCCGGGCGATTCTGCTGGCCGCGGCCGAGCGGCAGAAGGCGCTTGCGTCGGCGCCTGCCGCCTCTGCCGCCGTTCATGAAGCGCGTACTTCGATGCAGGCAGGGCCGGTTGCACCGGGCGCGACATCCGGGGTGGAAACGCTCACGCTGTCCATCGGCCAGGGGCATTTGCTGGAAGTGGGTGATGTGAAACGGGTGGCGCTGGGCTCCGGCCGGGTGCTGCAGGCCAACTGGCTGGACAACCGGCAGATCCTGCTGATCCCGGAGGCGCCGGGCGACACCACGCTGCATCTGTGGCTGCGCAATGGCCAGATCCGTACCTTCCAGATTCACGTGACCAGCGCCAATGGCGAGCGTCTGGCTGCAGAAATGAATGCGGTACTGGGTGAGCGCAGTGGCGTGCGTGCCCGTGCCCTGGGGGATCGCATCCTGCTGGAGGGGGACAACCCGACGGAGGAGGGCGCCCGGCGCGCGGCCGAGCTGACGCAGCGCCATCCGCAAGTGGTCAATCTGGTGACGCGTCGCGGTTTCGAGCAGATGATCAGCCTCGAAGTGAAGATGATCGAGATCGGCCGCAATGCGCTCAAGCAGCTGGGGGTGCGCTGGCAGGGGGGCAACGGTGCTGGCGACTGGGCGGTAGCCGGACCGAGTTTTGGCGTGATCGGGGATTTCAAGCGCCACGCGGCCTTCCTGCCCGGCGGCGCAGCGCAGGCGCACGGCCTGCCCGTGGCGCCCTATGTGTCGCCCTTTGCGGCGACCTGGGGCATGGCCTCGTCGCTGTCGACCATGATCGACATGATGGTGCAGAACGGTGATGCAGCCGTGCTGGCCGAGCCGCGCCTGTCCACGCGCTCCGGCGGCAAGGCGCGCTTCGTGGCCGGCGGCGAGCTGCCCATTCCGGTGCTCGGTGCCAATGGTTCGGCCAATGTGGATTTCAAGGAATATGGCGTGCGCTTCGAGGTCGAACCTCTGCTCAATGACCAGGGGGTGATCTCGGCGGCCTTGCACACGGAGGTTTCATCGATCGATGAAGAAGTGCAGGTGATGGGTGTGCCCGGCCTGCGCAAGCAGAGCGCCAATACCGACGTGAACCTGCGTCCCGGCGAGACGCTGGTGATTGCCGGCATGGTGCGCAGCGAGATGTCCCGGGCGGTAACGAAAATTCCGGGGCTGGGCGATCTGCCCATTCTGGGTCATCTGTTCAAGTCCAAACGCTTCCGTCAGCGCGAGTCCGAAATGGTGGTGCTGATCACCCCGCGGCTGAGTGGCCAGGGACAGGGGGGTGTGGATGCACGTGCCCAGGCGCTCGAAACCCGTGCCCGCGACCTGAAGAAAAGCATCGACATGCTGGACTGAGTCTTGCAGAAACACCTGCGCTTCGGGTGCAGGGCGCGCTACCACCGGGCCGGATGCAGCGTTGAGGGACATGGCCAAACGGCCTAGGCCATCCGGCCAGCCGTGACAAATGTTCCACGACGCCGGCTTTCGCTTGCGCTGAAATGGGCGGGTGAACAGCACCATCTACACAGGGTGATACGAACATGCTTGAAATCGTGATCGAGGAAGAGGGTCGGGAAAGCCGGACCGTGCGGGTCAGCCAGTTCCCGTGCCAGATCGGCCGTGGCCGCGAGGCCGGAGTGCAGCTGTCGGGCTGGCGCATCGCCCGGGTGCATGCCGAGCTGCAGCGCATCGGCCGGGGCATCAAGCTGGTGGACCAGGGCACGCTGGTCGGCACACGCGTCAATGGCGAGCGGATCGTCGAATATGGTCCGCTCTCGGAGAAGGATGAAATCGAGGTGGCCGGCTACCGCCTGCGGGTGCAGGGCGACGCGCTGCGCCAGGCAGGGCCCCAGCCGGATGCCCGGTTGTTCGGGGATGAGGGGGCCGGAGGCAGGGAGGCTGGAGGCAGGGAGCCTCGGGCACTGCATGGCGGTGCGGGCGTGCTGCGGCCACTGCAGGGGACTTCGGGTGTGCCGGCTGGGGTCGGGGCGGATACGGATGGTGCTGCAGAAGAGACCTCGCGACAGCTGGCCGATGCGGTGATCCGCCAGGCCGCCTGGCTGGATAAGCAGGCACAGTCGGATGTGAAGGGGGGACGTGCAGGTTCCCTGCCCGGTGCCGCACACGCCATCCATGCAGCGGATGGCGCCCATGCCGTTGATGTCGTCCATGCAGCCGATACGGCCAGTGGAGCCGAGGCGGCCAATGTATCTGATGCGACCCGTGCGGCAGACGGCGCGGACAAGGCATATCGCGATGGCGAGGCGGGCATGATGCACCGTGCGGATATCGCCGCGCCGCATGATGGTATGGACGGGACCATGACACAGGTGCTGCAGGGCACTCCGGAACAGACGACGGCAGACAGCGTCGGCATCTGCCGTACCGTCGGGGGCAGCCGTGGCGGCAACGCTGATGGCAGCCATGCCGCCGGGAACGGATTCTTCAGTGACAGTGACAACGGCAATGGCAGCGGCAGCAGTAACGACAACGGCAATGGCAACGGCAACCGGGGCCATGACGGCAACTCTCGTGCCGGCAGCGCCCAGCGCCATGCAGGCAGCACGGGCAACCCCGCTGGCCATGCCGGCGCCCCGGGTACCGGCACCGGTTCCCGTCAGACCAGTGAAGACGAAGCCGAACAGGCCCGTCTGGCCGGTTACGCCCGGGCTGCGCAGGAGCAGACGAAGGCCCTGGGCTGGCGGCGGCTGGTGCAGCGCCAGCTGCTGGAGGTGATCGACCTGCGGCGCAGCAACCTGACGCAGTTTTCGGCCGACGAGGTGAAGGCCGAGGTGCGCTCGGCGGTGGAGCGGATCGTGGCGGAACTGAAGAACCTGCCGGAAGACATCGACCGTGAGATGCTGGTGCAGGACAGCGTGGACGAGGCCGTGGGGCTGGGGCCGCTGGAACGCCTGATGACCGATCCGCTGGTGAGCGAGATCATGGTCAACAGCGCGAGCGATATTTTCGTGGAGCGCAAGGGCAAACTGCAGCAGGTGCCGCTGGCCTTTTCCGATGACAACGCCATCCGCAATGTGATCGAACGCATCGTGGCGCCGCTGGGCCGGCGCATCGACGAATCCTCACCGCTGGTGGATGCCCGGCTGCCCGATGGTTCGCGGGTCAACGCCATCATTCCGCCGGTGGCACTGAAGGGGCCGAGCATCACCATCCGCCGTTTCAACCGCACGGTGATGACGCCTGCCACGCTGGTGCAGAATGCCAGCGCCTCGGCGGCAATGATGGAATTCCTGCGTATCAGTGTGGAGCAGCACAAGAGCATCATCGTCTCGGGCGGGACGGGCTCGGGCAAGACCACGCTGCTCAATGTGCTGTCCAACCTGATCCCGCAGGGCGAGCGGCTGATTACCATCGAGGACGCGGCCGAGCTGAAGCTGAATCACCCGCATCTGGTGTCGCTGGAATCCCGGCCGCCCAATGCCGAGGGGCGCGGTGCCATCACCATTCGCGATCTGGTCAAGAACGCGCTGCGGATGCGCCCGGACCGCATCATCGTCGGTGAATGCCGGGGGGCCGAAGCGCTGGACATGGCGCAGGCGATGAACACCGGCCACGAGGGCTCCATGACCACCGTCCACGCCAACACGCCGCGCGATGTGCTGTCGCGGCTGGAGGTGCTGATGCTGATGGCGGGGCTGGATCTGCCGGTGACGGCGCTGCGCGAACAGATTGCCAGCGCCGTGGACCTGATCATTCACCAGGCGCGGTTTTCCGATGGGTCGCGCCGCATCACGTCGATCACCGAGGTGTGCGGGGTGGAGAGCGGCAAGATCCAGTCGCACGAAATCTTCCGCTTCGAACAGACGGGAATCGGCGCCGACGGAAAGATCATCGGCCGCTTCAGGGCGTGCGACGAAGTGCCGTCGTTTTACGAGGCGCTGCGTGACCGCGGCGTGAAGGTCGATTTCAGCATTTTCGAGGACCACGACAAATGAGCCTGTTTTCCGGAAACTGGTTCTGGGTGGGGGCAGTCGCCCTGGGCCTGGCGGTGGTGATGGCGGTGCTGGTGCTGGCACCCGGCGCCGTGAAGGCAGGGGGTGATTACCGCCGCCACTTCAGCGGCCGGGTCGGCCACGGCATGAAGGAGCTGCTGCTGTTCGTGGACGTGGACCGGCTGTTTCGCGCCAACCTGCTGCTGTGTCTGGTGGCCTGTGCGCTGGTCTGGCTGCTGACGGGTTCGCTCTTTCTGGTGCTGGTGAGCGTGGCCCTGCTGGGCGCGCTGCCTTCCCTGCTGATTGCGCATCTGGGCGCGCAGCGCAGAAAGCAGTTTGCCCGCCAGTTGCCCGACGCGATGATGCTGATCGGTGGCGCGGTGCGTGCCGGCGCCAGCATGACGCTGGCACTGCGCCAGATGGCCAGCGAACTGCCGGCCCCCGGTGGCCAGGAGTTCGACCTGCTGCTGCGCGAGCTGCGGCTGGGGGTGACGCTGGACGATGCGCTCTTCAGTCTGGAAAAACGCATGGGCTGTGATGACCTGCGGCTTTTCGGAGCGGCGGTGCGGATTGCCAACGAAAGCGGCGGCAACCTGGCTGAGACGCTGGAAAGGCTGGCCGACACCATGCGCAAGAAAATGGCGCTGGAAGACAAGATCATGGCGCTGACCTCACAGGGGCGCATGCAGGGCTGGGTAATGGTGGTTCTGCCGCTGGGCGTGGGGGCTGCGCTGTTTGCCATCCAGCCGGATGCGATGGCGCCGCTGATCCACAGCTGGCAGGGCTGGGTCACCTGTGGGGTGGTTGCCATCCTGGAAGTGGAGGGGCTGCTGTTCATCCGCCGCATCATGGCCATCGACATCTGAACGGGTGCTGGCATCGAAATTTGAATGGCTGTATCGGGATCTGGGCGGCTGCATTGCCATCCGGGCACGCCTGTCGGTCCGCGGACATGTTCCCGGGCGCCACTGGCATATGCATACCTGGTATCTGGGCATTCTCATCGGTCTTCAGAAGGAATCCATCATGAGTCAATTTTTCTCCGGGGCCTTGCCCTTCCTGGCCATTGGCGCGCTGGTGCTGTGCGTCTGGCTCTTCATGCTGGCAGGCTCGCGTGTGGTGGCCGAGGTGCCACAGCAGCAGAAAAATGAATATCACGACGATCCACCGCGCTACTGGGTGCTGCTGGGCTGGTTGGGTCATGCCATGGCATTCTGGGTAACGCCGCTCATTTCCAGCACCACCCGTCGCCGCCTGCAGGAGCAGCTGCGCAAGGCCGGTCTGGAGTTTTCGCTGACGGTGGAGCAGTTCGTGGCCGGTCAGGTACTGGGCGCACTGATGGCACTGCTTGTCCTGGTGGTGCTGATGCTGCCGCATGGCCTGCCCAGTCTGCTCTGGTGCACGGTGGCCATGGCGGTGGGGGGCTTTCTGCCGGCCAGCTGGCTGCGTGACCTGGGCGAGCGCCGCACACGCCAGATCGGCAAGGCGTTGCCCTTCTATCTGGACATCATCACGCTGGCCATCGAGGCCGGGTCGAACATGACGGGGGCGCTGCAGCATGCCGTGGACAAGGGACCGTCCGGCCCGATGTGCGAGGAGCTGCGCCGGGTGCTGCGCGACATCCGTGCCGGCCGTACCCGTGCCGAATCGATGCGGGCCCTGGCCGAGCGGCTGCGCATGCCGGCGGTATCGAACTGGGTGGCGGCCATTCTGACGGCTGAAAAGCAGGGGGCCAGTCTGGGGCCTATCCTGCGGGCGCAGGCAGACCAGCGCCGCAACGAACGCTTCATGCAGGCCGAGGCCATGGCCCTGAAGGCACCAGTGAAAATGCTGTTCCCGCTGATGACGTGCATTTTCCCGTGCACCTTCATCATCGTGTTCTTCCCGATCGTCGTGCGCATCATGAACGAAGGACTTTTCTGAGAGTCTGGGCATTTCAGTCTTCTCCCTGACGATGGATGCTCCCCGGATGAAGGACTCTCTCCGGATGGCGGACTTTCCATGGATGATGACTTTCCCTGGGTGATGAGCTTTTCCGTGACGATGGACTTTTGAGAGCCTGGCACGACGGTTTTTTCAGACGATGGGCCTGTGCAAGCCTGACGTTTTTTCTTGAATCATCATGAACACTTCCGTACGAATCCATACCCTCGTGGCCCGCCGCTGGTGGCAGCGTGCCCGGGGACTGATTGCCCGGCCACAGCCGCGGGCCGGTGCCGGCATGTATTTCCCGCACACCTGGTCGGTGCACGGCATGGGTATGGCCCATGCCCTGGACCTGGTCTTTCTGGATGCGCAGATGCAGGTGCTGCGCTGCTGCCGTCTGCCTGTGCTGGGTGTGCGCAGCTGCTGGCGTGCGCATGGTGTACTCGAGATGCGGTGCGGGGAAATTGCCCGTCTGGGCATTCGGCCGGGAATGCAACTGCAGCTCGATGAGGTGGCGGACATTTTCTGTGGGATGCCAGAGGCCGCAAGGCCGGCGCTGTGACGATGGACGAGGGAAAAATGGTGATGCGTGAGCAACAGGGTCATTCGGTCGGAACGGCGGTGGCGGCAAACAAGGGCATGGGAGCGGGTATGGAAGAACGGGTGAATGAAGGTGTCACGGCAGGCATGGACGTATTTCGGATGCCGTGGCTTCACGCAAGGCGAGTGGGGCTGCATGCAAGACGGGCGGGCGCCATGTACCTGCGGGCGTCCGTGGCCGGGGCCGTGCTGCTGCTGTCGGCCGGCAGTGCCCTGGCGGGAGGTTCCATGGCGGGAGGCGTAACGGCCTCGGGCCGGATTGCCGGGGGTGCGATGCCTGCCACCCTGCGGCAACCGCAGGCGGCGCTTCAGCTGGGGGACCTGTCGCCCGCCACGCTGGCACGGCTGTACGCCGAAGCCGAGCAGGATTACCGCCAGGGCCGGGATGTACAGGCACTGCAGACGTTTTCGTCGCTGCTGGAGCTGGCGCCCCGGTACCGGGAAGCCGCCTGGCTGCGTGTGGGCAACATTCATCAGCGCAGCGGCGCAACCGGTGCTGCGCTGGATGCGTACCGGCATCTGCTGCCCAATCCGGCGGATCACCGTGTGCCTGCCATCTCCCGTACGCGCGGCGAAGGAACGGCCGTATCCGGTGGGCCTTCCGTCCGTGCATCGTCCGTACGGGGGGCTTCGTCCGGGCGAGCTGCGTCGGCAAAAGCGGCCATGGTGTCTGCGGAGCGCGACCGTCAGGCCATCCAGCTCAAGGGCATGGTCAACCTGCTTACGCTGTCGATGCAGCAGACACAGGCCGCACTGGACCATATTGCGCTGCTGCAGCAGGACCCGTCCGTGCGCACTGCGGCCGGTCTCAGTGCCGAGGCCGAGGCAGCGCTGGTGGAGGGACTGCTGGCGCAGGCGGCCCGCATTCAGCAGATGCTGGGGGCTGGTGTGGGTGCTGGTAGTGCGGCTGGCATGGCCACCAGTGCTGGCATGGGAGCGGGTGCTGGCACGGGAGCAGGTACTGGCATGGAAGCGGGCGCTGGCATCGGAGCGGGCGCTGGCATCGGAGCGGGGAACGCATCGGCTATGCGTGCCGCCGGTGGACGTGGTGCTGCCGCCCGGGCAGTGGCTGGATCGGGCGCAGGCCAGCACACGGGGGCTTCGGGCATGCGGGGGGCAGCCATGGGTCAGGCGGTGCCGGCACGCCCGTCCCGTCGGGATGGACAACCTCCGCAGATGCTGGTGGGGCATCCTGTCCTGCCCGGTGAGACGGGCCATCCCCGGGATTCCGGTGAGGCAGGCCATTTTCAGGACTCTGGTAGTGCAGGGAAATCCATGGCGCCGGTGCCCATCGAATATCTGGATGAGGCGCCGGATGCACACCCAGGGCGCTTGTCATGAACACGTCCGTTCACGCGCGCACCGTGCAGGACAGGGCGGCGGCGCAAATTTTCAATGGCTTTGGTTCGGTGTGCTTTCGTGCAAACTCTTTTTGAGTAGATGGTCATGAAATTTATTTCACGGAAATACCTGCCATCAAAAAGCATGCCGGCGCAGCATATGCTGCCCTTGCAGAAAAATCTTCCGGTGCAGAACATGCCGTCTTTGCAGAAAGATCCGCTGGCGCAGAGCATCCCACCTTCGCAGCGTAATCCGCCCGTGCAGGGCACACCGTCTTCGTCAGAAGAATTGCCCCGGTACGGAATGCCGCCCTGGCGGGGGACAAGCCCGGTACGCCGCCTGCCGGCAGCTCGCCGCACCATGGCCGGCATGTCGATGGTCGAGCTGGTGGTGGCCGTGCCGGTACTGCTGGCGGTGGGGATGGGGCTGGTACAGTTCATCATGGTCTACCATGCGCGCCAGTCGGCAGAGTACGCGCTGCAGGAGGCGGCACGTGCGGGCGCGGTCGATCATGCCCGGCCCGAGGCCATGCTGAAGGGGCTGGCGCGCGGGCTCGTGCCCTGGAAGTACGGGGCCACCAGCATGACGGACAAGCTGGCCCTCGAGCTGGCCGAATATGCACGGTTGCAGGCAACGATGGCCTCGGGAAATACCGTGGCGCAGACCGCCGTCGGCGTGGCCGTGACCGACACCCTGTTCGACCTGAAGCAGCTCTCGCCCTCCACCGAGAGTTTCGAGGACTGGGCGCAGCCTCGGCTTGATGAGGCCCGGGGCGTGATCGACCGCCAGGAGGTCGAGATTCCCAACGACAACCTCGACAACCGGCGCGAGAAGGCACAGCCGGCATCGGGTGTGGCGGGCTACCGGGGGCGGGAGCCCATCGGTACCCGCTCCGGCCAGACGCTGGCCGATGCCAACATGCTGCGCCTGGAGATGACCTACGGGGTGAAGCTGAAGGTGCCCGGTATTTCGGCCCTCGTGCTCAAGTCACTGAAACACTGGCATGGCTGCGATTCGGTGGTCGGGCTGGCCGGCAACGTGGCCCGGCAGGATGACCGCTGCAGGTACTACCTGGCCGGCTTCATTCCGGTGCAGACCGTGGCCACGGTGCGGATGATGTCGCCGGCCTGGCGTTCGCCGCTGGTCCAGGCGGCCGTGCCCTCGGCCATTGCCGGTTCACAGGGCGTGTCGCTGGGCGCAGGTACGCTGCGTCCGTTGCCCGAACGTCGTCCCACGGCCGTGACGACGGGCGCGGCACCGCGGCCGGATGGCCTGGCCTTCACACGGCCCGTGGAAACGGAGCCGGTTCGCTGGGGAAATGGGAGTGCTCCGGTGGCTGTAGGCCATGTGGAAGGTGACGCCACGGGCGGTGCAACCAGTACAGCCGGTACGGCAGACGCCGCTGCAGCCGGCCAGGGCGAGGGGAACGCGACCCCGGCCCCGCAACGCCTGACGGATGACGTGTTCTTCAAGCCGCCCCAGGCGTCGTCCAGCACGGCGCCAGATCCGCTGAAGCAGGCGGTTCAGGATTTCACGGGCCACAAGGCACAGGGCGTGACCGGAACTGGTGCCGCCGGCGCGACCGGCGATGCCGCGCATCCCGCCCTGTGCACCGCGGCGGACGGCATGCCGGGCGAGGGGGACGCGAATGGTGTTGGCCGGAAAGGAGTACCCCGGGAGGGCGCCGCCCGGAAAGCAGCTACCGGAAAGGCGTAACCAATGATGTCAGCTGTCACGGCCGGCCGGTACCAGACCGGACATGGTCGAGCCTGGGTTCTTTGCCGAGGCGTCCCGGGTCTTGCGTTCCTTGAACACCGAGCTGGCCGTGGCGTTCGGGTCGTAGGGGTGCCGGTCGAACGGGTAGGCGGCGCGGATGCGCTGCACGTAGGCCAGGGTCTCGGCATAGGGCGGAACACCGTTGTAGCGGTCGACGGCACCTTCTCCGGCGTTGTAGGCGGCCAGTACCAGACTCACGTCACCCCGGTAGTAGTTGAGCAGCCAGCGCAGGTAGGCCATGCCTCCCCGGATGTTCTGCACCGGGTCCATGATGTCGGTCACGCCGAAGCGCTCGGCCGTTTCGGGGATGATCTGCATCAGCCCGAAGGCATTGCGGTCGGAGCGGGCATTCGGGTTGAAGGCCGACTCGGTGGACATGACCGCCAGCACCAGCCGCGGGTCCAGCCTGTACTTGCGGGCCTCGGCAATGACGTGCTTGACGATCTTGGCGCGTGCGGCGCCGGCCACCGGGTTGCGGCTGCGCGCGGTGTGGTTGCCGAGTGCGGCCAGTTCGGTGACGGTGGCCGAGCGCTCGACCGAACCCTTCTCGACGACGCTGCCCTTCACGCAGTCGGGCAGCACCTCTTTGGTCATCTTGTAGCGTTTGGTCAGATCCTGCGCGATGTCGCTGCCGAAGCGGGCGGCGCGCTGAAACAGTGTGGCTGCCATGTCCGGATTGGCGGGCACGCCACGGCCTTCTTCGTAAATCCAGCCCAGGCGCACCATGGCGTCGGGGTAGCCCCCACGCGCTGCTTCACAGTACAGTGCCTGGGCGCGGCCGTAGTCGGGCCTGCCGGTGAAGCCAGCCTCGGCCAGCATGCCCTGCTGGACGATGTCGCGGTAGTGCTCGACGGCATTGACTTCCTTGCGCGCCACCTTGCGGGTGAGACCTTCGAGGTTGATGGTCTCTTCGGTGCCGCGTCTGGCACGGCTGCCGGCGGTACGGGTGGCCTTGCCGCCGAAATTGTCGAAACCGTTGAACTGGTCGTCCTGGCCCGGGCGCACCTTCTTCTGGAGGGCGCCGCTGGGCTGGGGCTGGCCGGGGATCTGTTTCTGGCGCCGGCCCTGCTGGGACTGGAAGTTCGTGACCTGGGGCGTGCGGTAACTGTTGATGGACTGGTTGCGCCGGTCCATGCCGTAGGAGCCGCGTCCGGCACGGCCGGAGGACCAGTTGGTGCTGGGCGCCGACAGGGCGCCGCGGCTGCCCTGGTAGTAGCTGCCGCCATTGGAGCCATTGGCACCGGTGGGCGCTCCGACAGGGCCGCCAATGGGACCGCCGCTCTGTGCGGCGACCGAGGCCGACAGCAGCAGGAGGGAGGAACCCAGCAGGGTTCGGGTCCGGAACGGAACCCGTTTGATGGAGGCAGCCAAGGGGTGTACCTCTGGAGTGGAACACAGTCCGAAGGAAGAGGATGTACCGTCTGCACGATGATGCGTGCGCAGCGCGGTGCCGCCTTTTCCGGCGGGGCGGGCGGTATGCCACGCATGCCATTTTACCGCAGGTGGTACCGTTTGACGGTACTTTTGCCAGTCTGGGTGGAAATGGTGGCGGGCTTTGGGCAGGGCGGTGCGTGCGGCTGGGGGCCGTGTGGTGCGGTGTCGTGCCGTGTCGCGTGTGTTGTGTGGTTTGCCGCTCGGGGAAGTGCTTCTGTCGTGAAAACGCCACGGCCCGGCAGGCAGGTGCCTGGCCGGGCCGTGGCAAACCGGAGCACCCTGCGGCATCTGCCTGCAGGGAGGGCACGCTCAGCGCATGTGGTGCTTGGCAAGCAGGTCGTACAGCGTGGGGCGCGAGACGCCCAGCGTGATGGCGGCCTTGGCGATGTTGTCGTTGGCGTCCTTCAGGGCGCGGATGATGGCATCGCGCTCGGCTTCGTCACGGGCATGCTTGATGGTGACCGGCGGCAGGGTCTCGTGGGCCGGCAGACCGAGGTCGGCTGCCTGGATGACGACACCGTCGGTGGTCAGCATGGCCTGGTGGATGACGTTGCGCAGCTCGGTGATGTTGCCGTGCCAGCTGTAGCGGGTGATGGCCACGACGGCATCGTCGGAGAGCACCATGCGCGGCTGTTCCGGGTTGTCCTGGTGGCTCTGGTTGAGCAGCCACTGGGCCAGTTCGCGGGCGTCGTCACCCCGCTGACGCAGCGGCGGCAGGCACAGGTGTACCTGGCCGAGGCGGTCGTACAGGTCGCGGCGGAACTGGCCCTCGACGATGCGGTTGCCCAGCGCCGGGCTGGCGATGCTGATGACCTGCGGCAGGGTGTTGACATCCTTCCAGCGGGTTTCGCTATTGTGGATGAGGTAGAGCAGCTCGGTCTGGGTGGTGGGGTCGAGCTGTTCGACGTTCTCCAGGATGACGATGGGCTGGCCCGATCCCTGATACTCGGTGGCGGCCTTGCGGAAGATCACCTCGATGTCGATGCCGCGGGTGTAGCGGTTGCAGCTGATGATCGGGGGCATGGCCACCGGCGGCAGCTGGCTGGGATCCACGCCGGGGCGCTGGCCGTTGTGCTGGGCGAAGTAGTGGGCCAGTGTTTTGCGGCCGGTGCCGGGCTCGCCCTGGATGAGGATGCGCAGGTTGTGGCCCAGCAGGCGGCGGGCCCGCTTGACGATGCGGCGTACGGCGGCATCGCTGCTCATCATGCCGGGGATCAGCTCGTTGAGCGGGCGAACCTTGGTCAGGCTGATGTTGTGCAGGCGGATCTGCTGCAGGCGCCGGGCGCGCTGCACGGCATACGGCAGCACCTGCGTGTCGGACGGATAGGCCAGCACGTCGTAGACGTTGGGCAGCAGCAGCTGGCCGGCCAGGTAATCGTCGGTGGCGCCGATGGCGATGATCTTGGCGTTGGGGCTGGCGGCCGTCAGCTGGCGGCAGGCGTCCAGCGGCGAGTTGGCCTGGCTGGGGCTGCCGTGGGTGCCGAAGTCGAGCACGATGACGTCGACATCGGTGCTGTGCAGCTTGACGATGGCCTTCTTGAGCCCCTGGATGTAGAGGGCATCCCTGGCCAGCGGAGTGTTCTGCAGCCCGATAGCGTGTTCGGGTGCCAGTTCGACGATCATCAGGTGCTTGTTGCTCATGGACGGATTGAAAGGTCGCCTTGGACGTCGGGTATTCCATCAGAAGCGGAACTTCCCTCTAAGGACATACTGCACGCTTCGTTCAAGGCCAGTATTGGCGGTTTGATATTTGTTGCACTGTCTTGTTAGCGCAACAGGTATTCCAGCCCCTGTCTGTCAGTGTGTGTGACAAATGTACGTGTCCTGGCGGGGCCAGCGCGGGGATGAATGCGCCCATGACATGCCCCGGTTGCCTGCCGTCACGGGGTGCAGGAGGGGGCCCGGGTGCCGTCATCCTGGCCCGTCTGTCACGGACCACCCATGTCTTCTCCGGTGGGCGGGGTAGCCGCGGAATGGATGAGGTCAGGCGAGAGAAGCGCCTTTTGACTGGTTACAAGGTATCGTCACGCATCGTGGCGAAGCGGGCGTCACAGCGTCGTCGGGCAGGGGCGGCAGGCAGGGAAAGCCCCTGTGGTCGTGAGGTCTGAAACAATGTTTCGTGGCGTACCATCATGGGCTGGACGGGTGAGTCCATGACACGCTCGGGTGCTGCCATGCCACGGGGCCGGCAGTCGTGAGCACCGACAGGGCGGCGTGACCGGTACCGGCATGGAGGCCAGGGTGATGGAAGCGGACAACGGGGCGGCGCCGAACGCCGGAACATGGCTGGAATGGGCCCAGACCTGGCTGGATGGCCATGGGGCGGGCGACTGGACCGTGACGGGGCATGGGCCGCTGGGCGAGGCACGGATTGCGCACGGCGAGGGCGTGGCGGCCGTGCTGCAGCTGCAGGGGGCCGATCCGATCACCCGGATGCTGGGGCTGCTGGTATGCAGTGATCTATGGCCGTCGCAGGACGAGCTGGACCAGCGCCTGGGTGAGGAGATGGGGGCCTACATGGGGACACTGCTGTCCAACAGCCAGCGGCTGATGGCGCTGTCGTTCGGTGCAGTGATCGCCGGGGACGGGCACGGCCAGCAGCAGACCGAGGTACTGCGGCGCATGACGCTGGCAATGGCACGCGATGTGCGGGTGGTGATGGTGCGGCTGGCTTCGGCGCTGCAGTCGCTGCGGCATGTGGCGGGCTCGTCGCTGCCGGATGACATGATGGTGCCACTGGCGCATGGGCGTATGCCGGGGCATGAGGCCAGAGGGCCGAATCCGGTGGATGATGGCGCCGCGGTGCCGGCCAATGTGCTGGGGCTGGCACAGGAGGCCATGCAGGTGCTGGCGCCGCTGGCAAACCGGCTGGGGCTCTACCGCATCAAGTGGGAGATGGAGGATCTGGCCTTCCGCGTGCTGCAGCCCGAGCGCTACCGGACGCTGGCCAGCCAGCTGGAGAGCCGCCGGCCGGAGCGGGATGCCTTCGTGGCCAGTGCGTCGGTGGAGCTGAAGGCGCTGCTGGCCGGTCATGGCATCAATGCCCAGGTGAAGGGGCGTTCGAAGCATCTGTACAGCATCCACAACAAGCTCAGGGCCAAGAATCTCACCATGGAGAACCTGAAGGACCTGCGGGCGCTGCGGGTGATGGTGGAGTCGCTGGCCGACTGCTATGCGGCGCTGGATGTGGTGCACCAGCGCTGGGAGCCGGAGATGGAGGAGCTGGATGACTACATTGCCGATCCCAAGCCCAATGGTTACCAGTCGCTGCACACGGTGGTGAAGGCCGATGACGGCCGGCCGATGGAGGTGCAGATTCGCACCCGGGCGATGCACGAGGCGGCCGAGTACGGGCTGGCCGCGCACTGGCGCTACAAGGAAAGGAGCGCGCCGGGCGGGGGCAGCGTGGTGGTGCCGTCGCTGGACGGACAGGCGCGGATTTCGTGGCTGCGGCAGCTGCTGGCCTGGCAGCAGGACCTGGGCACGCAGATCTCGGCAGGTGACGAGGCCAGCACGGCCGACGATTCGGTGATCTTCGTGATGACGCCGCAGGGGCGGGTGATCGAGCTGCCCACGGGATCCACGGCGGTCGATTTTGCCTATCACGTGCACACCTCGCTGGGGCATCGCTGCCGGGGGGCGCGCGTGGATGGACGGATGCTGCCGCTCAACAAACCGCTGGTCAATGGCCAGGTGGTGGAGATCGTCCAGGCACGGGTGGGCATGGATGAACCCGGTCCCTCGCGGGACTGGCTCAATCCGGAACTGGGCTTCGTGCGCAGCGCCCGGGCACGGGCCAAGGTGCGGCAGTGGTTCAACGCGCAGGCGCGTGGCGAGGAACAGGCGGCCGGGCGGGAACGGGTGGAAAAGGCGCTGGCGCGGGAGGGGCACAGCACGCTGTCGCTGGACGAGCTGGCAGCACGGCTGAAGTATCCGTCCACGCAGGCGATGTTTGCCGGGGTGGCCCGCGAGGAGGTGGGGGCGCGGACGCTGGAAGCGGCCATCCGCAATGAACCGCTGGTGCCGGTTGCTTCGCCGCCCCCAGCACCGCCACCGGCCGAGGCCCGCCGGGCGGAGGGCGGCCACGGGTCCAATACGGTGCTGGTGATGGGGGTGGATTTTCTGATGACCCACCTGGCGGGCTGCTGCCATCCGGTGCCGCCGGACGA
>QWCI01001732.1_pt1 | contig 16897 bp, 11 predicted proteins | sample 1972541 | NCBI WGS metagenome assembly QWCI01 (sample SAMN09866712, study PRJNA288562) | Human oral metagenome isolate term3_saliva, whole genome shotgun sequencing... | isolation source: mouth | host: Homo sapiens | place: USA: California | reverse complement strand
ATTAACTTGCTTATCGTCATTTTCAACATCTAGTGTTATTGTTTTACCATTTGTAACATCTTTACCAACTTCCTGTACAGTTGTTTCATATTCATTATCAGCCTCTGTGATTTCAACACTCTTAATCTTTGACTCAAAATTAGATAACTGCATTACATCGCCATGTTTCATCTGATATGTATATACGTTTTCAGAGTTTGGTGATAATTCTTCTCTAGCACCATTCTTTCTGACAAGTGTTACTTTACCTGAATATTCGCTACCGTCTTCTGTAGTAAACTTAGCATTAAAATCAAAGTTCTTGTACTTATCGCCTTGATTACCTGTCACCGTCTTAGTAGTTGTAATTGTTTGTTCTTTTTTATTAAAGAATGTATAAGACAAGTAGGTATTATCTTTTGAACCAGCAACGTATGGTGTAGCCATTTCTTTACCTACAGTAGTGTTTTCGGTTCTAACACCATTTGTGTCTTGGTAATTAGATACAAAACCTTTAGTATTCGCATGTTCTATTACAGACACTTGAGCATACACAGGAATATTTATTACATCAACGTAACCATAGTTGGCAAGTTTTACATTAAACTCTGTATATTCACCTTGATAACTTACCTTTGTTGTTTCATTATCGCTGTTTGTCATGTAATAAACAGTATCACCTTCTTTTAATCCCTTAATAGAGATTGTAAAGTCAAATGGTTCTGTTGTATCACTACCTTCTACTGACTTAGATACGTTTAACTGGTACATATCGTGAATATCATTTGTAATAACTGTACGATTAACTTTACCTGTTTTAGCAACATACATCTTAGAAGTAAAATCTACTCCCTTTTTACCACCAACATTGTCTATTAAAGCGTTGTCTTCATAGACCTGCATAGATGGAGTAAACATATAACCATCACTCTCGTCATTTGCATCTTCTTTAATAGAATACTTAAACTGACTTAAACCATTCACTGTAATTTTAATAGGAGAAGTTCTTGTAATGTACATTTTCAATGTTGCAAGACCATTCTCATCTGATGTGAAATTTGTTGGTGAACCATATTGCTCATACTGATAAGTCTTATTTGGTTCAAGACCAGACAATGTTACATGAATTGTAAACTGTCCATCAGCATTATATCCGTTATAGCCTTCAGGTATATTCTTTTCAATATTTAATTCTGTTACACTATCTGACATATTCGGAACCGTGTCTTTTGTGTTAGTGAATACTGCTTCTGTGTTTAAGTCTAATGTACCTGTTGTGTTTTCTTGACTTGTTAGAGTCCAGTTCTTAACTGCTCTTTCTTTGATTGTGTATTCTGTTCCCTTTGGTAATTCTAATGTAATAGATTTATTACCCATAAGTGTTACAGTACCTACACCATCTTTGAAAATAATTCCGTTAATTTTCTTAATTCCTGAAATGTTTTCATTTCTTAAAGTAATATCAAAGATAAATTGCGTTGAGTCTTCAATATTAACATTCTTTCTAATCGTTAGATTTCTTGTCTCTGTTTCTGTGGCACCGATGTACTTATTGACAACTGTTGCGGTGGTTTCATCTTTACCCACTTCTGCAATAGAAGCCTGTTTACCATTAACTGTGGTTGTACTGTCAGTTCTGATATAGTTAGGATTCTCATCTTCTACAATGTAGTGTTTGTCTTTTCTATCAAAGACTTTCATGGTATAAGTCATTGAACCATCAGAGTTCTTTACCCACTTATCATCTTCTGTTTCGTAAATTCTACCACCAGACAATGTAGGGCTGTTATCTCCCTCTACTGGTTCTTTTACCCAATAGCCATCAATACCATTAAAGTCTGCATAAGTAGAAGCATACTTTCTATCAGCCTCTGGTACTACAGAACCATCTGCATAATACTTCAAGAACCATCTACCCGTATAGACTTGCTTAAATCCTACCCATTTGTCGAAGATACTATAACTTCCAATACCAAGACCATTACCATACTCTGGATGAAGTTTGGTTCTTGTAGATGTTTTAATTATTTGTACACCAACTTGGTTATCAAGTATATTGGTACTTCCTATATTATCTGTACTATAATCAGATAAGTCTAACATTTTTTGATAAACTTCCCACCAACTACTATTATATAAAAGCATATCCATATAGTATGTATTACTAGCACTGCCAGATGGGTCATAATCTGATGGTTTATAAATCGGTTTTGGCAATTTACTCATGTCAATCTGCATACTTAATCTTGAGAAAGCATACGCAAAACTACCCCTAGCATCACTGAAATCGAACTTAAACGAAGGTGCCTGAACAGCCTCAAACATACCATTAAAGTTGCCACCATTACTTAAATTAATTCCTGTTACATCAAGTGGTTCACTTGTCTTGTATAGACTAAACATATAAGTAGCACTCTTCAACTTTGTAATATGCTGTTTTGAGAATAAATCTCCTACAGAAACATGTGTTGTATCAAATGCTCTATCTGCTGTTTCTAGTTGTGTTAAGTCCATCTTTGTTAGGTCAATACTGCCAATGTCACTATTACTAAATGCACTGTTCATAGTTGTAGGTTGAATTTTGAGTTTATCAAAACCAACAACCTCTTTAATTTTTGCATAAGCAAACACACTAGACATAGTTGAAATTCGCACCTTAGACCAATTCTCTCCAAAAATGAGTTTATCTACCCCAATATTTTCAAAGTTATTAAAAAATTTAATACGCTTGTTTTCTGGTATAGAATCTGTCATCTCATCTAGTCCATCATCGTTAATAGGAGTTGTTTTAGATAAATCAATTAACTTCAACTTAGTCCCTACTAGTTCAAAATTATGAATATCAGGATTATATCTACGTTGAGTTCTGAATTGACCAACATTACTTAGCATCCCACTACCATACACATTCATGGAATTTACAAGTAATCTAGTGTCACTGTCATATACAAGAGATGTAATATCAACTGTAGGATTTTCATAATACTTGTTAATTGCATCAACGACCCATTTATTATTTATCTTCTGTGTCTGTGGAACTGTGCTATTAGACTTAACTACCGTATAACCATCTTCATAAATATCTAATGTAGCATCCGTAATTGTACCGTCTGCATAGTCTGATAAGTTCATTTTCTTAATTACGTTACCATGACTAGCAACAGGCAGAATAGGAGAAGAACCACCTTCTGCATGTACACTATGCGGTAGTAACGTGACAACACATACTACCATAAGTATAAATTTTATTAATCTATTTTTCATGTCCTTCTCCATTTCTTATAATCCTTCGTCTGGTTCTGCTATCTCTGGAACTTCTTGGTTGTTCTCACTTGTATTATTTCTTGCTTGTGGAATATCATTAGGGTTTGTGTAAATTCTAATCTTAGGAATATAGCCCTCTGGATTACCACCTACCCACTTCTTTGTAATTGTAATTGTATCAGTTGCAATTTGTGTATTCTTAACTACATAATCATTACCAACTTTTTCCATATCTAGTGTGAAAGTACCATCTTTCTTAACTTCAAGAATGTACTCTTTTGCATCACGTAAATATGACTTACCATCTAAATCCTTTGGATTAATATTTTCTTGAACGGTATAAATACCTACTGGTATTAAATCTCTTACAGTACCATTATTAGATACCCATAGTGTTTTGTTTATTACTCTACCTTCAGCATCTTGTCCTGAGACTGTAAATGAAATACCATTATCAGTTGAATAACCGCTACGAATAGGCTCGTTTGTTTCAGTATTTAACTTCTTGAAACTTACTTCAACTAATCTGCGATAGTTATAGACTGTGTCAGTGTTTTTACTCTCTGTAACATTAGTAATTGTTACTATACCATTTTCATTGATTACAACCTTATATTCGTCAGTAGATTTTGCGAATGCATCCGGTGCTTTTGTTTCAAATAATTTATAAGTACCCTTTTCAATATTCTTAAATTCTACGATACCATCATTTTCTGATTTCGCTGTTTCTAACACATCATTTCCATAGTCAGATGTTCCTTGTAAAGTAAATTCTGCATTTGGTACAGGTACACTAATACCCATACTATTAGGATATGATTTCTTATTAAACTTAATATCAGCACTAATTCTTGGTCTATTTTCAAGGGTAATAGCACTTCTTGCTTGACCGTCAATTAGTACTTCACCTTGTTCTGTTACTTCTACAATATGCTTTGTATCATCTAAGAAGTAATTAGGTGTACTATCTGTTTCAACAAGTAAATACTTGCCTACAGGTATTTTCTTAAACTCTACAATACCTTTAGCGTTAGATGTTCTTGACATTGATACTGGTTCACCATAAGCAGATGTACCACTTAATGTGAACTGAACACCTTGAGCACCTTGTTTTGTTTCTGAATTAATCTTGTTTACAAACATATTACCTGATACTTTATAACTATTTACTGTGTAACCATTATTGATAAACGCACTGGTTTCAGCACCACTATCTGTCGCTGTCACATAAGCATATACGTTATTAAAGTTCTTATATGTAGTACCTGTTGGTAAACTCTCTGGTGCTTTCATATTCACAATAGATACAAGAGATTTACCTCTACCCAATTCTGCCTTAGTACCGTCTTTATTTGTTCTACAGTCAATAGCGATTGCTTTAATTGTAGAATAATCAGTAAATTCTGAAATAGGTTTAAACTTAGCCAACATTTCATCAGGTGTCATACCATTCATACTTGCTAAATCAAGAGCAGTATCACTAGCATATACAACTGGCTGAATACCCATGCTCTCAATCTGTGTTGTGTCGATTGACTGTAAGATACCTCTCCAGTTAGATTTCTCACCAGATGGAGTTGTAAAGTTTTCAAGTGAATCAAACATTACAATATCTTTTGAACTTGCTACTACAGAGTTAGCCATAGTTAATTTATATGAGTATTCCTCGTTTTGAGATACTTGTGTTGTTCTTGAATATTCTGAATCTGTACTATTTTTAATTGACTTAGATAAGCCTGATGAGAAGTAAACAAGTGTTGTTAGATTATATATCTTTTCAGCATAGATGAAACGTTCACCTTCATCATTTGTTAATTTACTCATCTCTTTACTATATTTTGTCAATCTTGCTTTATCTGCTGTACCATTAGAGATTTGTTTATTACCTGTTTCATAAGCGACTGGGTTGTAAATAATATCACCATAATCTCTGATACCATCATAAGAGAAGTTTGTTGTAAAGAACAACTGTGGATTATTTACTGTATCTGTCGTTGTAAATTTATAAAGTGTTCTACCTGTGCCTTTATAATTTGCTTCACTTGAAACAGATACATTGTGTTCTTCTCCTGTTACTCTATCGAAAAGTGTTACAGTATCTTCATTTACAATTAAACCAGCAGGCATTAAGTCATACCATGTGCCACCTGTTTGTTCAATAGGAGTTTCTTCTGTTGCAGAAAGTTTAGCAATTTCCTTTACAGTGATTTCCCATATAATTTCATAACGCTTACTAATTCTGTTATTTCTGACGTTTACTACGTCTTTTTTAATTTCACTAATTGTTTCAGTTTTACGAGCAAAGTCGTACTCTGTAGGTGCTGTGTATTCAAATATCTGTCTACCTGTACTACTCAACAATTCAGCATTAACGTTAGACGCAATCTTAATCTCTTCTTTATTTCTTACGTAAGAGTCTACCTTTTCTGAATGTTTTAGCATGTATTCAGCACCAGATAGAACTTTTGTATAATAGTAAGGATTAGACGTTGTTAGTTTATAACTAACTACATTATCATCTAAGACTAATTTATTACCTATTACATCAATACCACTCTTTACATTTAAATATGTGTCATTTAAAGGCGAATAATCTGCGATATGTACATATTCACTATTACTATTGTTATACTTCGCATATACACCTATTACGTCACTGGCCACAGGCTTTCTTTCTCTTGTAACATACTTATTATTAATTGATAAAACACCATCTAAGTATTTTGTATATACAGAGATATTTTTAATCTGGTAGTCGTCTGAATTTAAATCTGAAATAACTGTGTCATCATCGTTTACTAGATTAATACCATTAATAAATTGATTGTATGTAACACTCTCTTTAAAGTAATTACTTGGTTTATTTTCTAGCCCATTTGGTACTGTGTGTCCCATAGGCATACCGTACATGTAATAACCGAAATCTAAACCATCATACTTAGATAGGGTACCATTCTGGAAGTTTTGTAAATCATATCTTGAATACTTATCAATCTTTGTATTTACTAATGACCACTTCTCCATCTCTTTACCTTTTACTCTGTAATAGTTATCACCATTTTGAAGAGTAATAAAGTTTCCTTTTTCTGGTTCCCATGGTTGTTTTGTATATTTAATATCTGTTGTTGATGTAATCGTATCACTAGGATTATCAACTCTATCAATACCTTGTGTTGTTACTTCGTTAGTAACAGTAAATTTTACACGCTCTTTATCTGCATAAGTAGTCTTAGGGAATCTATATAAAATGTAATCTTTTCTACCATTAGCACCTTCATAGATTGTGCTACTCTCTTCTGAACTCTTATCACCCCAACCATTTACACCGATATTGTACATGTAAGGTGTAAACTCTTCGCCTGTTTCATCATCAACTGCCTTAGAGTTAATAGAGATGTTATAAGGCTGACTACCTGTTATATATGAAGTAACTCTTACTAATGAGTAGTAATAATCACCTGAATCTACTGGCTCTGGTCCCCAGTTGTCGTTCCATATATCCGTAAATGCTGTGATGTTATCTGTATCAGAACGTGAACCTTTGAGATTTGCACTTGTATTAATTGTTACATCTTCTGCTGTAGCCTCTGTGTTTAATTGGCCATCTTTTGTATCAATTGTAACAGTTGCTTTTAGTTCTTTTGAGACTTCACCATCTTTAAATTCTGTAATATTACCATCTAACTGATAACCAATTTCAATATTGTATGTACTACCTACTTTAACTTTCTTTGTGCTTGTGATGAATATTTTGTCGCCTCTCTCTTCATACGCCCAAGGACTATCTACTTCTACACCTTGTGCAGTAAGTTGGTCGTACTCTTCTCTTGTAGGAATTGAGATTTGGAAACTATCACCACTATTACCTGCTCTATTATTAAATACAGATTTAGGTACTTCAATCGTAATAGATTTGATAGTATCTTCATCACCACCAGTTGTTAATGATAACGAGTATTTTACAATGTGGTCTCTATCATTGATAATAGGTGAATATTCTGTTTCTGCGTTTGTAATAGAGAAGTCTGAAATTGACGTATGGGCATTTGATGTTACTATTGTTGAAATCGCCTCAACTTTTCTAGGAACAAACGTGATAAGACATATTACTGCCATCACTAATTTTAAAAATTTGTTCTTCATTAATTATCCTTTCTAAAGTCGCTGTTCTTTAAAAACTTTTCAAACTCTCTCAAACTTGGATAAGGACTTGTGATTCCAAATTTGGTTAAATCTTTCACTGTTCTGAAATCTAACACTGTAATAGATGTTATCTTATTATCATGAATTGTAATTTTTACATCTTTTACTGCTCTTTCACCATAAGTGTCGTTTAATACTTTCATGTAATCATTTCTGATTGTGTCTGCATCCTTAACCTCACCTAAAGGATATTCGGCAGTAATTGAAACAGTTGTAATACTATCTTGTTCATGATTGATTGTGATTTTCTCTTTATCACTCTTGTAGGTTATACTTGTACTACACGCAGTTAGAAAGAGGAGAGAGAAAACTAGTAAGAACTTCCTCATTATTTTCTCTCCTTGTTACTGTTACTTAAATATAATGCAATAGCACATAATGTAATGATGGCACCCCACATTAGCGAGTTGTCTAATACACCTGTTGCAATATCTTCTCCAGATTCTTTTTGTTTTGGTTCTTCTGGCTTTTTGGGCTCTTCTGGAGTGATTTTCTTCTTAAACTCTATTTTGTCAAGTTTTACATCTTTATTTTTATTATTATACAATACTGTTTCTGTATATAGTTGGTTATTTTCATTTCTTCCAACTAACACTTTTACTGTATAAATATTCTCTAAATCTTCATTCGTGTAAATCTTGTATTCATATTCTCCAACATCTGAAAAAGTTAATATAAGATTTTTATTATTAACATTTTCTTTACCATTTTCTGACTCGACAATTACATTTTCATAATCTGACTCGATGTTAATTTCAACGGTTGTCGTCTCTTCTGCATAAGCAATAACTGGTGATAATCCAATTGCCATACAAAACATTGCGATAAATAATTTATAAAATTTTTTCATGCTTATGTTTCCCTCTCTATTATTATATCACTTTCACTTGCTTATGTCTCTTAGAAATAAAGATAATTCCAATTCCGACAATAATGAACAATGCTCCACCAACTGGTAAATTGATTCCTGTTGGTACAATAAGTGATTTACTGTTTGTGTACTGAATATATCATTATCTGCCTCTGTGATTGTGGCTGTTTTAATTATCTTGTCAAAATTAAATAGTTTAACTGTATCGTCATGTTGAAGTTTAAATGTATAAACATTATTTGCATCTGGTGTTAATTGTTCTATTGCTCCATTGTTTTTAGAAATTGATACTGGCCCTGTATAATCTGTACCGTCTTGTGAAATAAACTTTGCATTAAAGTTAAATTGCTCATGTCTATTGCTTTGATTTCCTTCGACTGCCTTGTTTACTACAACTGTTTGAATTTTTGTGTTTATGAACATCATATCAATCCTATGCCCTGTGTTTGCCTCTACTACCCCACCAGATATGACTGGCCTATTGACATAAACTAATTCTGGTGTTGAATACTCAATTCCAGGAACCGTGTTATTGCTCTCTATACCATCTTTACCGTCATCTATTTGATAGTTTGACAAATAACCTAAATTATTGGCATGTTGTGTGATGGTTAATTTTGCGGATTCGGGTATTGAGACAATGTTCATGCCTCCAGTGTAACTGCTTGTTTCAAAATCATAATTAATCTCGCCGTTCACTGCATGGACTTCCGTAAATTTACCTGTTGGGTTGTCTAAGGACCTTAAAAACACAGTGTCTTCTTGGTCTAAACCAGTAATGTGTGCTGTATACTTAAAAATCTGATTTGGGTCGCCTGCACCGTCAATTCCTGTATACATAATGGCTGTAAATGTTTTGTAATAATTATCTTTTAATACTATCTTCTCTTTTGAGCCAGACTCAACCATATAAGTCTTTGTCTGTACACCTTGATTGCGTTTACCGACAGTTGTATCTACCAATACACCATTGTGATATACCTCAATATTTGACTGATGTCTAGTTTCAGTATCAATAAACTGTGGGTACTCAACTGAATAATTTAACTTACTCACACCTTTAATAATCATGGTTGTACCATCGGCTCTCGAGTTGGTTATATCATGAATACCATAGAGTGGGTGAGTATAGTTGCCGTTACCATCTGTCGTAATTGTTGTTGTAATGCTATTAAAAATAGCATCATACGATTTGTTTGGCTCTAAACCAGAGATAACAAGGTTTGTTAAGGTTGCATCAAGATAATTAGCGACCGCTAAGTCATTCCTTTAAGGACTTTTTGTAGTCTTTGATGTTTGTTTCTGTTAGTTCTCCTAACAAAACTGTTCTATTTATATCTGTTGTTACTTTGCATGTCGTTAATGCAATGTATTTCTTGTTGTTGTCTAAGCCTCTATCTACATTACTTATATCGAGAGAGAATACTTTTTCGTCTGTTGCCTCCGTTTCAAAAATTTTAATGAACTTGATTTTGTAAACTTTTTCTTTTGTTAACAAGAAACCAATTTCATGGTTCTTGAAAAATTTTTCATCATTCCAGTTGTCGAGTGAACCGAACATTAATCCTTTGTCCATGTGGTGTCCATAAAGTAAATTGTACTTATCTGTGAAGTCTGGTTTATTTTGAAAGTCTGCGAAGATACTTCCTGATAATGAATACTTTCCGAAACAATCTTTGTTAATATACTCTAAATTGTCTTTACCTTGCATAACTGGGTAGTCAATCTGTGTATCTGGAATCGTTAACCAGGCTTTCGCCAAAGGTACATCAGAGAATGTGATACTATTTTCTGATACCTCTGGCCTAAATCCTAGTTTTTGTGTTCTTGTTACTTGATTATAGACATTATAGTTATCAAGTAAGCAATACGTACCAAGAAACATACATGCAATACCTACTATCATAATTAAATTGTCTATCAGTTTATTCACACGTTTTAGAGGATATTTTTTATCTACCTCTTTTAGTTTCTTGGTAACGCTCATTATTCTGATTCTTTCTTTTTACGTGATACTAAGAATGCTGTTCCACCACCTGCAAGAACTACTGCTACATAAGGTGCTGTTTCAAGTAAGATACCTGTAGGAATAACACCTGACTTACTATTAGTGAAACCTGTCTTGATTGATGTTTCATCGAATGTTCCTGCTGTTGGGTCTGCGTATGCAGTTGTACCGTTCACTTCCTCTGTGATACCTTCTGTTGAAGTATAACCGTCTGCATCCTCTGTTAATTCATACTTAACACCCTTAGCAAGACCTTTAACTGTAATATACTCACCATCTTTTAACTTGAACTTACGAGTAGCGTTACCAGATGTGTCTGTTTCAATTACTGTCTTAGTTCCTGTATCTGGAGTATCTTGTGCATCTTCACGGGCACTAGCATAATCAACTGTGTACTTTGTACCTGCACTTGCACCTGTAATCTTTAATGTGAATGTGAAGTCTTTGTGCTTGTTACCTTGGTTGCCTGTTACTTCTTTACCGAATGTTAAGTCTGCTGATGAGTATGTGTTTACAAATCCATCTGACTTATCTGCCAATTCATAAGCGGCGTCAGTATCTTTTAACTCAATACCATCTGACTCTGTATGCATAACATAACTACTTACTTCTAATGTTCCGTTATTGTCAATTACGAATACGTCCATAACACGAGTTGACTTTGTGTCGTTTGTTACACCTGTATTTGTGCCTGTTTCAGTAACGATGTAACGGTAAACACCTGGTTCTGTAAAATTGCAAGAACTAAAATCAATCGTTGCTGTTTTCTTAGCGTACTGCTCTGTTGCTGTTAATGTGTGTGAACCTGCTTTTCCTGTTGTAACAACACCTGCTGTATCTGCTGAACTGAATGTTACATCTGCAATCGTTGGTGTACCTACACCTGCTAAGATTTTTGAATGTGTTGCATCACCTGCTTTGGCTGCACCTGCTGTTACAGTAAATTTGAACGTTGCGTTAGGTACTTGAATACCTCTATCCATCACAAAATACTTTTCAAATGTTGCTGTCGTACCTGCAACTGGGTCATAACTGTCGGCTGCAAATGCTGGTACTACTGCGCCGGCTGCCACAAGTGCTGTGGCTGATAAACTGCCAATTAAATTTCTAATTTTCATTCTTTAAAATTTTCTCCTATGTTCTTCTTTGCACTTATAAATATTACAAGACCAATTCCGATAAATAGTAGGATATAACTATTGTTTGTGATAATACCTGTTGGAATTAAACCATCTTTTTTGTTTATGAATGTCACATGTACATCTTGATACGGGTACCTGAATAACCATGATTGTTTCCCACTTACACTCTGCTGATAGTCTTGGTAGTCCTCTGACACCTCATACGATGAGCCTACAGGCAAGTCTGTAAAAGTAATAGTATCTCTATGACTTAGAGGAACCGTCGCCTCTCCATAACCTTTGGCGTCTGTTGTGAGTGTATATCCGTCTCTTAGGTTATAAGTAAAGTTAGGTATCGCATTTTTCACTTTAACTGTTACATTAAACTTTTGAAAAACACTACCTTGGTTTCCCTTTACAATCTTTTGAATCGTTAATTTGTTTGTTGCTAGTTTACCATAATATTCAAAAGTTTTGACATCATCACCTAAGATATAAGACGAGATTTCTAATTTACCATTGTTGTCTGAAACATAAACAGTTAAGTAGTCATACTCATTATCTGTTAGGTGATAAACTGTATCACGTTCTAAGTCTTTTGATGTTGTGAAGAATCCATGTATTAAGAACTGATAGACACCCGGCTCTTTAAAAGTTAATTTGCTTAAATCTGCAACAACCTTTGTTTTACCTGTTTCTACTAACTCTTTTGATACAGGTGTAGAGAACACTAATTCACCACAACCAACACTACTCTCTTCTTCTGTGATTTCTACCACAAAATGTGATTGTTTAAAGATGGCTACTTCATGCTCTGTTCTATCAACCAAGTTTAACGTGATTTCAACTTTACCACCATGGATTTCATCATAACCACTATCTGCCTTAACGCTTGTAATAGGTGTCAATAACAACAAAAGGACAAGAAATACTCTAAAACGCATTAGAAACCTCTGCGCCTAAATATAAAGAATACTGTACCAGTTAAATCTTTTTCAAGAACACTAGCAAATTCTCTACTATCACTTGTATTTTCTCGATAATCGTTTAATAAAAACACTTCACCTTGTGGTACAGTATAAGGGAATATAATGTCGCTATTTTCTAATTTATATGTTAAGGTATTAGTCGCATTTACTGGTTGCTGACCATCGACTGTTAAAATCCCTTTATCTGTAATATCTACTACTTGTCCTTCTCGTGCAATTACTCTATACATCTCATTACGATATAAGACAACATCTTCCAAATGAGTATGTTTATCATACTTCTTTATGAATACCAAATCACCATCTTTAATAGATGGGTACATATTGTTATTATAATATATCGTCATGGTACCTATATAAGTGTTGATAAGAAATAATGCTACCACAATGATAAGTACTTTTTTAATTAAACGAATCATACTTGTCCTTTCTGTTGTTATGAAATATATATCAGTTTTTAAACTGTGTGTATTTATATTATACAATAAAAAAGCCGTACTAATTAAGTACGGCTCATAATTCTATGATAATCTTCTGCCAATGTTTCTACTGCTTTTTGAATCTCCTGCATAATAGATACTGTTTGTGAAAAATTTGAACAACAATGAATTCCATTAAAATGAATATCTTCACTATCTTTATATGTTTTATACTTAAGATTATTCTCTTCGTTTACATTAAACTGAGACGTCATATAAATAGTGAAAACAATACTATAATTATGTTTTAATTTAGGAAGTTCAAAAACATAAATAGACTGTTTTGTGATTTCTGTTTTCTGTTCGCCAAAAAATTCTAATTTTTCACCAAAGTCTGTATTTTTTAAATATTCCTTAAAATCTTTTTCTGTTAACAATTTTAATATATTCTATCACCTCTTATTTATTTTAACATACTTTATATAATATGTAAATAAAAAAGGAAGATTTTTAGTCTTCCTTCATTTTATTTCTAATTACCAATGTTCCCATACCTGTAATTGCAGTTGTTAAGAATGTTGTAAATTGAACAAATAAATCATCTCCTGTTGGAGGTGTTCCACCCTTATCTTCAATCTTCTGTTCTGAATAAGTTTGATTTCCTGTATTGTTATTTACAGGTTTTTCTTCTACAACATTTGGCTTCTCTGGTTCTGGTGTAGGATTTACTGGCTGACTTGGTGTTTCTTCAACTGGAACATTTGGTTCTGGTGTTGGATTTGGTGTTGGATTGTTAGGTACTACAGGAGTATTATCCTCAACAGGGTTCTCTGGAGTAGGATTATTAGGTACTTCAGGTGTTGGTTCTGGAGTAGGATTAGGAGTAGGATTATTAGGAACTTCTGGAGTAGGATTTCCAGGTGTGTTATTGTCTGATGGATTTCCAGGAGTTGTCTCTCCACCGTTATCTCCATTTATATTACCTGAATTATCTGGGTTAGATGGTTCAACTGGTGTGTTGCCATTATTGCCCGGTGTTTCAGGTTCTGGTGTAGGATTTGGCACAGCGGGTGTCTCTTCTACTGGGTTTGCAGGTGTTTCTGGCTGCGTAGGTGTTGGGTCAGTTGGTGTTACTGGCTGTTCTGGTTCTGGTGTAGGAGTAGTAACTTTCTTATACACATGAACTGTATCACCATTTTCAGCAGTACGAGTTTCTACAAATTCATACCCTGTAAATGTTTCTTTATCATGTACACCGTATTCCTTAGTCTTTAATTCTGTTCCATCTTCTGTAACATATTGTGTATAGTCAATACCAACATGTAATACTCTTGTCTTAGGGTCAACTGAACCACCTTCAACGTATGTTACTAGTCCATAATCACGAACAAAGAACGCATCCTTTTGGATTGAAGAAGTGCTGAATAAATCCTTTAAGTCGTTATAAATTACATCAGCATCATAATCTAAGTATCTACTACCTAAATCGTCAGCGATTGTAAAACTAAATGTACCAATCTTATTACCGATTTCACCTTGAGTAACTTCAACAACTTCACCTTGTTTTAGGTTTTCATCAATTTCAGCGATTGTATCGTATGGGATTTCCTCATTTACAGTTGCAAATAATTGCCAGTAACCATTCGCCCCAGAAATAGCCATGTCACTTGTAGGACCAATATCAGATGTAAAACGTGAGTCTGCTTCTTCAATAGGATAATCAAAAGCGTATCTGTTAGGATATGCAGTTATATCGTACCTCTCTATTCCATCAGCCTCTACAGGAAGAGCAACATTACGTTCTGTAAACTCTGTACCATCATTAGTTACAAAAGTAACTTCTTTCGCAAAGTAAAACTTACCCATAGATGAGTCAGGATGATTTTCAGCAGTAGAAAGGTCAAAACAATCTAAATCTTGCCAATTCTTTACATGTACTATTTCTCCTGCGTGGTCTCCATCAATAAATGTAAACTCATAGTCCTTGTCTAACTTAGTCTTTGTTGCACGACTTTCAAAGATAGATGTATAGTTGTTTACTCCCTTAAACTTATAAGTGCTATGACTAACATTATTTGTAAGTCCTAAACTTGTTCTTGCTCCGTTTGTTGGTTGTGTTGCTAAAAACTCTGTTAATTTCTGACTCTCTTCTGGTGTCAGGTCAGCCTGTGCGTATGTTTTCAATGTATTACCACATAATAGCACAGATGACATCAATAAAGATACACCAACTGTTGCTTTCTTTAAACTTTTCTTATTTTTCTTCATTAATTAAATCTCTCCTTTTTAAAATATTTATAAACAGTATATAAAATCAATAAACCTAACCACAAAAATAAATAGATTACGCTTATAATTTTAAATACACTGCTCATGGAATGTCCTAAAATTTCTATGAAATGTGTTACTCTTGCTGAAACGAATAATCCATTACCGCTAATTGAAAACATCTTCCATAAAACCTCTAAATTAGGTAACTTAATACTATATCTAATTAGTAGACAGATGTTTATTATTAAATAAAATGTGCCTGAAAAAACTCCAATATAGTTTGTTATATCGTTTGGCATTAAATTTCTAAAAATCTCGCATACAATTACAATAGATAGCTAGGAATAAAGTAATTTTAAACTTCTCTTCATCTACTCTCCCTCAATCACTATTACATTAACTTTCTTTGTCAATGTTGTACAAGCATCTACTGCAATAATCCCTAAATCTCTAAATGGTTCGAAACATGCATCTTCTCCAAATTCAGAACCTTTTCCATGATATTTAGAATTTCCAAAAGAACAATGCCAATGACCACAGATAATAGTCTTATCCTTAAATCTATGACCATTTTTCCAATAAGCCATACCATTTATCCAACTATACTCTTCAAAGTCTTTACAGTCTTTATCTTTATAATTCTCTGGCAACCATCCATGACAACAGACTATAGTGTTTCCGTTCTTATCTTTAAACTCAAAATAATCTTTTAAACTATTCATATATTGAGCTAGTTCCAGATATTGATTAGCATACATGAAGATTTCACTATCATAAGCATTCAAATGTTTTCTACCTGAGACATATTTCGCAATTTCTAAAATAGTATCAACTGTTCCATTATGCTTGTCTGCGTAATCAAATCTATGAGAAAATAAACACTTTTCTAGGTTATACTCATGATTTCCTTTAATTAAGACTTTATTAGGTAGTGAGTTGACGTATTGTAGACATTTCACGTTTTCATTACCACGGTCTAATAAATCACCACACACAACTAAAGTATCTAACTCTTCGTTAAATCCCTTTTTATCTAATTCATTTTTCAATTCTGTATAATGTCCGTGAACATCACTGGTGATAAAATATTTCATATGTCAACCTCACTTTCATCTAAACTATTTGTCAGGAAAAAGGATTACTTCCAATATGCAGCAATCCTTTAACATCCTTAATCCACATTCACTGCGTAATACTTACCATTTACTTCTTCAAAATGCATGTTCATATTTGGAACAATATCACTATCTTCTAAAATATTACGAACATCGTCAACTTCAAAGTTCATTTCATACTCTGGTTCATCATCATCGTAATCGTCATCTTCGTCGTCTTCATCATCGTCATCGTCGTATCTATCGTCGTCGTAATCTTCGTTTACCCAACCATACTCACTTGTTCCACCATTTTCAATATCACGAATAATATTGTCTTCAATTTCTGAATAATAATGATTATACAACTTTTTATACAATTCATCTTTTGAATCAGCGACAAATATTTCATCTCCAGAGCGAGCAATATTATTACATGCTTTTTTAAACAGTTCTTTTGAACCACCTGATGCTAAATATGCTTCACATAATCCTGCACTTCTAAGTTCTTCTTCTTGTTCTTTAGATAAACCTAACTCTAGTTTATAGTATACATCCTCAGCTTCTGCAAGTTTCTGGTTATAATCATCTACCTGAGATTGAAACTCTGAATCAGACATTCCTTCGAACTGATGTAATACGTGATTACAATTTCCTGTACCTGGATTCTTCGCTGTA
>QWCI01000450.1_pt1 | contig 16925 bp, 9 predicted proteins | sample 1972541 | NCBI WGS metagenome assembly QWCI01 (sample SAMN09866712, study PRJNA288562) | Human oral metagenome isolate term3_saliva, whole genome shotgun sequencing... | isolation source: mouth | host: Homo sapiens | place: USA: California | reverse complement strand
GGGCGAGTTTAAGTTTGGCTTTGGTCATGCTGGTGCACTCTCAATGGCAAGTAAGTTCCTTGATGTCATCAATCAGCTTGGCAATATGAAGATTATCGCATCTATTGACGAGTATGGCAACACCAAGTATAAACCCCTATCGCTTAATATGGCGAAGATGGGCGAACTCGGTGCTCAGCTTGGCAATGGTATAGGTAGCTTCGTGAAGGAGATGGCTAAGCACCTATCAGCCGACCTCAAACAAGAAGCCGACAATATGAAGTATATCGCCCAAGCTATGGTTGGTGACAGCTGGAGCTTGAGCGCATTGATTGCAGGTAAGGATGCTGGTCTCCTTCCCGTCATTACGGGTATCGTAGATATAATCCAACGAATTGCAAGTGGTAAGTTTATCACTTACGATAAGGATGGAAATCCCAAGCAGGTCATTGAAGCTAAGGTTAAGGATTTTGCTGGTACGGGTATTGAGCTTGCTAAGGGTATCGGAGGATTCATTAGAGGACTTGCCAATAACCTGAAGGACGACATTGACGGGGTAGACTTTGGTAAGCTGATTAAGCGTATGGGCAAGGTTGGCGAAGTCCTTGGTGACGAAGATGACGGGATTATTAGCATCGTAGAACGAATTGGTCGTGTTGGAGCTAAGGCGAGCTGGAATGCCTTTGTGAGGTTCAGGGATATGGCGATGAGTGTCTTTTCCACCATCTCATCCACTGCGCACCTCTTTAGCGAGGCAAGGAAGAACCTATATGATGATATTGAAGATGTCGTAGACGATATGGACGACACGATGGGCTACTTCGGTAAAATCGTCAAGAAGGTAGAGAAGTTCGGAGACCTTGATACATTCAAGAGTACTCTTTACGCCAAGCATACGATGGGAGGTCTAAAGGATTTGCTTAATGATACATTCAAGACATTCGGTGAGAAGAATACGAGTGAACAGCTGAATGGTCTGATAAAGAACTCCAAGGAGACACTCAAGGCTATTGCTGGCGAGACTGACGGATGGTGGGCTGGTAAGACGGATGGTCTTATTGACGTAATGCTTAGGGCGGTGGTGAAGACCGAGAAACTGAGCGCACGTGAAGAGGTCACATTCAAGAATGGTAGTCAGTTCAAGATAGCCCAAGCCATTGAGCATCTTGACCAAGCTCTTATGAAGAACGCTGGAGAAAGGGAGAGGACGCTTGACAAACTTGCCAACAAGCTCAATGAAGCGGCTAAGGCTATGGCTAACCTTTCTGAATCGGCTGATAAGCTCGGAGGTCTTGATAAGATTGGCAAGATGAGTGGAGTGGCGATGAGTGATGGGAAGAACCACGTAAGTTCGCAAAACGGAAGAAATGTAACAAACGTAAATATACCATCAACTATGGTCGTACGCCTTGACAACGCAAGTATAGGTGCAATCAACGAGGCGATTAGAAATAATATAATCCTAATACTATCTGAAAAATAGCAGAAGGGGCGCAAGACTAAAATCCTGCGCCCCTTATTTTTATATTAGGTTAGATATTCCGTTCACCCGTCCTTCTCGTCCTCTTGGGAGATAGGTAGGTATCTTCGGGGAAGTCATTCGCTCCATTACCATCGTCACCAATGCAAAGCGTTGTTAGACTACGTGCATCCCTCTTTATCTCACCCAAGAAACGTGACCCCTTGGGGAAGACGACCTTATAATCCTGCATTGCAAGACCAGAGCCGTAAGAAGAGTAAGGGAGGAGCTGAGACTTGATAAGACCATCACTCACCTCACCATAACCTGAGAACTTACCTTCCTGAATCTTATACATATTGTTAAGACCATAGAAAGTGGTGTCATAGTTGTCAGTCATATCATAAGCCTTACCATCTGATGTTGTACCGAATGTCTCAGCGCACAGCCCAAAGATAGCATCCTCATACTTTCTGTGGATACGTTCAAAGCGGGCGTTGTTAGAGTATTCGGCTGGAGTTCTGACACCAAACATAGTATCTCCATTAGAAGAAAGAGAACGTCCTCGTCTTGGTCTATTTGGAACGTCACCCGCATGATTTCTATTATCATACCAACTATCGTCAGAAGTCAAGAAGTTGTCATCGGGGTCAGGCTGAGGAATTGCAGGTAGTCTATCGGGTTTTTTCATCTCCCAATTCTCTACAATTCGCCTGAATACCTCAACGTGGTCAGGAATAGCCCTGAACGTATCATCTACGTCAAAGTTTGGACCTTCAGTATCTCTGAACCTAAACTTATGTGTTGGCTCTTCAAGTAGATTTCTACCCTCTGCGTAGTCCTCATTGAAGTTATGGATTTCATTGAGGTGCAGGTCAAATGACACAGATGGCATTGTAATAGTTGATATATAATCGCCTTCACCACCACTTGAAGTGACATCCCCATTGATAGCCTTTAATCGGAAGATTTGCTTGATAGACATCTTGTCCGAAGCACCAACCGATAGGAAGTTCATCACGTTGTAGCTATCGTCAATCATAACGTCAAATCTATCAAGAGACCCGTCAATAGGCTCAACGTGGAATGATTTCACCATACTATCAAATGACGTTGGAACAAGATTGGCTCTCATTGGAGTAGAAACGAGTCTACCCTCACCAACCTTTCTCAGGATGCTATACCCGCACTTATGGTCATTAAGATACATAAGCGGGACTTCAGTTGGAACGATTGAGATGCGCTCGTTTATCTTCAAAAGCTCAGCGTTTGTGTCAGGTCTGTAGATGTTCTGTACTTGCAGACTTGGCGTGACAGAGTCTCTCTCAACGTGCCTCGTACTATATTTCTTGGCGAGCATCATTCGCTCAAGAGGACTGATAGCATTTCTGTAAATCGCTTCAAAGTGAGATATGCTACCCGTAGTGTCAAGGTCATCAGATACCTCAAACCTATCATTCGTAAGCGGGTCTCTTTCGTAGTTCCAATCTCGTGTTGCTTTGTATATGGGCGAGTATTTCCCGTAGTTTTGTCCACGCTCTTCCATCACGCTTGATTCCGAGTCCATAAGCTGGTACTTGACGAAGACCCCTGCGTGACCTTGCTTAACAACATAGCTATTTTCCGACTCGGGCATTGGCGTTGGAACGCCTACTGATGCTCCATTCTTATGGAATACCCTCGTCTCAACCTGAGCATTTCTGTACATAAGGGTATTAAGTGAATACCCATTATTCATAAGGTGAACGTCAGTAAAGGCTCTCCAAGCGAAGTCGGAAAGAACCATTGAACTAAGTTGCTCCTTATATGGTGTTGAACTCTTGTCATAGAATGCCCCACGATTTACGCCATCCTTATACCCTCTACTTGAGAATGCGTATGACTTAATAGCGATAGCGTTATCCTTCGTGTCAGGAGTGTAGACAAGAGGATTAACGTTTGACATATTGAAGTCGTAGAATGGCTTTAGCTTTTCGCTCCCTGCCAAGAAGGTCTTAGGGAGTGCATAGCTATCCTTAGCATTATGCGCACCGAGGAAGTAACCAAGGCTCTTTATTCTACCAAGGTCAAACAGCATTGAGCTTCGGTACTTAGCCGTCTTCATCTCCTCGGCTGTCTCAAGAGGCTTTCTGTCCGTGAACGTCAAGAACCTTGAATCAAGAGCCGTATTCAACATGTCGTTATCAAAAGTTCCTGATGCCGTTGGCTTATACGTAGAGAAGGCGTTAGAGGTATTGAAGAAGTGAAGGTTCGTCCCGCTCTTGCTTTTGAACAGCTCAGTCACAACGTGTGGATAATTACCACCACCCCATTCAATTTCGTCAGATTCGTATATACTCCCAACAACGGAGTTACATGCAAGGAGGAACTGAATGTCATATCTTCTCGCAAGCCCCGTATGTGGCACAAGCGAGTTGAAATCAAAGTTATCATTGATAGCCTTGCGGTAGTTCATATTTTCAATAGGAAGCCTATCTACCATCGTAGCCCCTTCGGTATATCCAAGGTCATTGGTATCCTTGAGGAGGAAGTACAGAGGACTTTTTATCCCGTGCATATCAGCATAGGACTTATGGTAGATTGAGTTCGCCTTGGCGTTAGCAAGGATTGAAGCAAGCTCTTCTCGTGTGAAGTTGTCTACCGAACTCTCTGCCTTTACATGCGACATCCCGTATATTACGTTGAACTCCTGGGGGTCAGAGTAGGTGTACGTGATACCATTGTCTTCGCTCATTGCAATACGTAGGTATATGACGTGCGAGCCTCTCTTTGCATACGGAATAAAAGTAGACAAGGCAGGTTCAATCTCGTAGGTGACGTACTCGCTGTCATCAGTCTTTGCGACAATCTTGGCTTGCTCGTCACTTGCAAACTTCCACACGACCTTGTTCGTGGAGAATTGTATCTTGAATAGGGGAGTGGTAGGTGCTCCTAAGAGCACCTCTTCCTCCTCCTTTATATTTTTCTTCTTTGCCATATCTTTAGCCTAATTCTTCTTTACTTTGACCTTTAGGGTGATATTTGCCATTGGAGAACCACTGACGAGTAGGTATGGGTCTTCACCAAGCTCTTGTGGTGCGATGTAGTCACCTTCCTGAGCCTTGTATAGTGACGGATTGCTATCCTTCGTATAAGACCTACCAAGAATAGTCTTGTCTGCCTTGTAGCCCTTCTCAAGAACGACTGACTTAGTTGCAGGCGTTACGGGTTTCTCCGTATTCTCCTTGGGTGCATAGGTGATTGTGAACCATCCCTTGTATTCGCCCTTTGGAGCAAATTCATTTGCATCAACATTGTACTTAACCCCATCTGATGATGTCATGGCAATGGTTGGTACAAATACATACGTCTTAGTCCCAGCACCAGCGATAGTCGTATTGTTAGGAACACGTGCGGAGACCTCTACGACATCATTCCCCTTGGACTTGATTGTAGTAGTAAGACCGCTTATAACAGAGTACTTGGTGAAAGTACCATTGTTTGATTCGCCATTCACCTCGTATACCACCAGCGAGAGGTTGTTGTTAAGGTACTCTTCGGTAGCGTCCTTCCACGACATGTTGAATATGATAGCATCACCATTCGTGTTGTACTTATCACCTTCCTTCATCTGAAGGTGTTTGCCTGACGTACCCGTCCCGTTGGTCGTTCCGCCTCCCTTGAGTGCTCTCCCTGACGAGTTGATATAGTAGATACCATTTGACTTATCAAAAAGAATCTTAGGACGCTCGGTTTTCTGCTCGGGTGGCGTAGGCGTTGGAGTAGGTGTTGGCGTGACGTTGATGCCATTCTTCACCTTTTCTTCAAGCTCCTTCAGCTCCTTACTTATATCGGAGTATCTCTTTGTTAGACCAACGACTTCCTTAGTAAGGAGGAAAATCTGAGAGTTAGCCTTGACGATATAATCTTGAAGAGCTATCGTTGCTGGGGTATCCTTCAGAGACTTAGGGAATGACTGCTGTAAGTCTACACCGAGGTTGTTTGTATCGGGAACATCTACGCTGATAGCTGACCCCTTATGTCTGAACAGAGCATTCTCGTCTTCAAGGTGGTTATATACGCCTGCCTCTTGGAGTGCGCTGTCAATCTGAAGTGCGATAGCTTCCTGCCTTGCATCCGTCAGGATGGCTTCGGAGCGAGAACCAACTGATAGGTTATTTGGGAACTCACAGATGACTGCATTAGACCAATCAGATACAAGTGCATTCTCAGGGTATCCAGCTTCGGATACAGCCCTTACACGAACCTCAACCTTCTCCCCACGCTGGATGGGAATGTTGATTTGGTTGATATTTTCTGCACCGCCATCAGAGATACTCTCTTCCTTCCAAATAAACCTCTCGGTCTTTTCATCGTAAACCTTTTCAAGGTACTTGCTTCGGTAGGTTATCCAATCGGTATAAACACCGCTTGTCGTTGATGTATCATCCCCATATCGGTAGGTCTTCAGCTCTACACCATTGTTGTCAAGTTTGAGGTATCGGTAGGAAATATCAAATGCGATAATCTTCTCTCCGTTTCGTTCTTCAGGGATTGGGAAGAACCCTCTAAGTCTATACTTTGGAGTAGACAGAGTGATACCATTCTTAACCGCAAGGTCGTTGAGGTGCTGGAGAAGCGAGTTGTACTCCACTTGGTTTTGCTTCAGAGCCTTGACGTTTGAGTCAATCTGCTCCTGCTTCTTCGTGCGCTCCTCGCTGTTGTTCTTGTCTATGTACTGAAGCTCATCCTTTTGCGTAGCGATAGTCTGCTTCAGTGATGCCATACGAGACCTCACAAGCTCCATATTCTTTGAAGTTGTCGTGATGTCATCGTTGTCAAGGGTATAGTCTAATTGGCTGTTAATCCTTGATACACCAAAATAATCAGAGGACAGCGAAGGGGCATTTGGCTTATGACCATTGTAGGCATAAATCTTACCCTCCTTGACCTCTGAAATCATCCTTGCACCAAAGTCAGCCACCTTGCCGTAATAGGACGACAGAGGCTCACCGCCATCTTCATTGATAAGGTCGTTCGTCAGGAAGTAGGTAGGAGAAGACCATTCCTTTGAGGTGATATTGTAATCCTCGTTGATAGCCTTGATGTATATGATATTGACTTCGTTGAAGCCAACACCTATATTAACGAGCTTATTCTTGAATGGGTCTGAGTATATCTCAAGACGTGATTCCACGAATGGGTATTGACCGCCAATATCCAGCCCGACACGAATCATTCCCGAAGCATTGTTCACGTCCAAGACATTCAGAACGCTATCCTCAAATCTCAGCTTATCGCCAACCTTTAGAGTAAGGCTTCTAATTGGATGTCCGTTTGCGTCTATCTCGTTGTAGTTTAGAGTATTAAGCTGAATAAAGCTCTTGCCTTCAATGGTCGCCACGTTGGTTACATTGAAAGCTCCATCTACCTTAGAGATATGCAGTGGTAAAGCTACATCCTCCTTATCCTCGTAGAACGAAATCCCCTTATCGCTAAGGAGGTTCTTCATCGGGATATACTTCTTCTCCTCTTCGGAAAGAGTGGGGAGGACTTGGTTGTAGAACTCCATCACCTCCTTAGACTTAGCATCAAGGATGATTCGTGATACAAGCACCCTATCTGCAAACCCGTCCACCACGCCTTCAAGGTTATACGACACCTTAATACGTGGGAACATCATATCCTCAAAGAAGTAGTTTGCATCAACGAGGAATGTCTTTGGGGTTGGTAAGTCTGATATAACTTCGGGTGGAACAGATACTGCCGTTGCCTTTATCTTTCTCCTTGTACCATCGGAAAGTGTAACAACACCCTCACCCGAAAGGAGCGTGTTGATAGCCTTTCTCAGGGAATCCAAATCCCTCGTGACCTTGGCATAAGAAGGCATCGTAATAAGCCTATCTTCCCCAAAATTCATCGTCACTGAATCCTCGTCAGATGTCAGTGACTTTGTGACCAGCGTCATCCCGCTTAAAGCCGCATTGGTAGACTCAATGAGCCTCCTTTGGGTCTCTGCGAATGAGCCTTTATTTTTTTCTTCTGCCATATAGTTTCTTTTCTTTTTCTCGCTTATACGACACCTATTCCAACTTGTCTTTGACCATTTATATATAGGTCAATTATGGCGTAGTCCCATCCTTCTTCGTGATGACCAAAACCGACCTTGCAGGAAATAGGGTAGTCGGGGAAAGCAGGTGATATGTACAATGCTATCTGTGAGTTTATCTCCGATTCAACAGCCGAGGTATCCAAGTTAGTGGAGAACACCAAGTCTTCAACACCGACACCGAAGTTATAGTTACCGATGACCTCACCTTTCCTTGTAGATAAAAGCACTCTAATCTGAGTGATAATCTCCTCATACACATCGGAGAACTCAATCACATCAGAGCCTTTGTAGCTTTCATCCTGAGGATTTCGTATGTATATATCCCTTAGCATAATTACTTAATCTTGCTTTCGATATTTGCAACCCTCTTAACAAGGTTTGGCATATCTCTATCTATTGCTTGCGATACTCGTTCGTTATCGGTTTCTATCTTAGATATTTTAGTCGTGAGAAGTTTGACATCTTCTACCATAGATGGAACGTCACCGCCAAGTCTGCTTATAATAGAGTTCACCATCTCCTCCTGAACCTTAGTGAGCTTCATTGACTTGAGTATCTTAATCTCCTCCTTCAGCTTCTCTTGGTTTTCAAGGATGCTCTCGTAGTCCTTCTCAATCTTTCGGTACTTCTCCCCAATAGCAACAAGGGCTTTGTTGTTCTCCATCATTGTATTGACAGCCGTATTCAAAGCGAAGAATACATCCCTCATTTCATCCATCACAAGATGAGAAGAGGTCGTTTGGTCAATGATATTAGTGGACGTATCATCCACTGAATCAAGCGTTTTGACGTTAATCTTGAAGGAGTAGCTATTACCAAATGAGCTTGCAGAAGACATCCTCTTCTTAATCGTTGGTATCTTCAGCGTGATTTGGTCAATAGGCAGAGGCGCATTGCTACCAATGACAGACTTAGCCCCGTCAATGAATACGACACCATACAGATTGGTTGCGAGGGCTTCAGTCCCTTCGCTGTTGTATATGGTGTAGTATATCAGTATGGTATTGAAGTCAAAGCTCCTATCGGCAGTAGCGGACAGCTCGGTATCAATAGCACCCGTCATGGCGAGCTTGTCGTAGGTCATCGTCTCGTCCTTATGGATACGCTTGAGTGATTCAATATCCTTCACGAGAGAGATACCATCAAGACGACTTCTCTTAAACTTCTTCTTCTCGCCCCCGTGCGCTGGGTATTGGATAATATCATCAAGGAAGCTACCTGACGCGACAAGACGCTCACGTGAAATCTTGTCATCGGTGACATATACGGGAACATCCGATACGCTCCATTCCATATCAGCTCCGTAATCCTTCTTCTCCATCTGCCACCAGCTAACCTGATTTTGCTCAAAGAAGTCAGCTTCAATAGTCTTGTCATCACTACCTACAACCATATAGGAGTCGTCACCCTTAGAGATTGATTGGAAGTCACCGAGAGCCTCAAGATTGATGCTACTGCCCTCTACATCATTCCTACCTTCAATGGTTCGTGACGAAGCACCATACTGAGACCCAGCCTTGTAGTTCGTATCAAACTTAGAGGTAAACCTCATTGGGTTAGAACCATAAGATGAAGGGCAAGAGATATACGTCTCGTTAAACATACCGAACTCATTTCGGTTATCCGAGTAGGCGTTAATCTCCCCTATGCAGTGAACGACACGTCTGTAGTTCTCAAACGTAGGTTCAAGCCACGTGTCGGTATCTTCGTCATACTTAAAGCGGATAGCCCCAAGCTCCTTTAGCCACTTGAAGAACACCCTTTCCGAAACAGAGTCAAGGATATTAGCGTTATACTCAGGAGCGTTTCTCAGCGTTGTCTCAAAGTTCATCACGTAGTTCCTAAGAGACACAGAGAGCAACTGATTGGGGGTCATCTCGTTATCTGAAAGAGCCGTCCTAACGCCTTGGATACGATTGAAGTCAATCCTATTCCCGTTGAGCGGGTCGGCATCAGGGTTTCCCGTTGGTTGCGTTGTAGGGATTTCAAGGAGAGCGTAATGCGTAAGAGCTACTCTGTTTCTCCTTTCGTTAAGGTTGAGACCAATATCTTCCATAGCAGAAGGGAAGACAATCATTGTCTCCCCATTCTCACGAAAGTCCTTTATAAGAGGGGTCTTATATTTTCGTTCTATTGACATATACTAAAGTTTCAGATACTCCTTTATAGTGTTAATATCGGAAAGAACAGCCTGAAGGATTTTCTTTATCTCCTCAGCCTCTTCTCTGTTTGACTTAGCGATGCGTAGAGCCTCCTCCGCATTCTTCTCAGCGGTCTCCATCTTCAACGACAATGCGTTGATAGACGTGATGCTTGCAGTATACACTTCGTTCTTTTCCCTCATCTCGTTCTGCATAGGAGCGAGCAGTGTCGTCCTAACATATTCAGCGAGGGTTGATGCGAGTGCGCTATCTTCTTCAATTTTGAGCGTTCGGGCTTCAATGGAGTCAAAAACTCCCTTGTTTGCCTTAACGTCTTTATCGGTACTGATACCAATCTTGACTTCAATTCCGTCCTCATTTTCCTTGAAGACCTTATCGTGCAAGGCTTCAAGCTCCTTGTTGTTGTGATTGACAACGGGAACTATTGTAGCTATAGGGGTATCAACGTTCAGTGTACGTAGATTAAGTGGCATCTCTAACCTTAAATATCTGATATAGGGTATTTAACATATGAGCACCTCTTCATATAAACGATGGCACAAGCCTCTATCCGAGGGGCAGACGAGATACAAGCAGGGTAACTTCACCATATCACCTCAGTACTTACATAAGTATATCGGAGACCCTGAGCTTATTGTATATCGTTCATCGTGGGAATATAAGTGGTGTAAGTATTGCTGTATCAATCCCACTATCCTTCGTTGGAGTTCTGAGCCTATCGCCATAAAATACGTTCACCCACTGAAACTGAGGGACTTAAAGCTAAAGGCGGAAAAGGAGAAGGTCAATTTCAACCTCCAAGAAGCGATGGCGAGAGCCACGAGCAACTACTACCCTGACTTTTGGATGGAGGTGAAAAAGTCGGATGGTGGAATAAAGAAGGTCTTCGTTGAAATCAAACCGCATTCTCAGACGATAAGACCGACCCCTCCTCCCGCTGGTGCTAAACGTGCTCAGCTCATGAAGTACAGAAAGATTGCCGAGACCTATGCGGTGAACCAAGCCAAATGGAATAGTGCCAAGAAATACGCTGAGGATTGCAGTCGTGCTCTTGGTATAGATTGTGAGTTTGTAGTTGTAACCGAGAAGGTCATTGACAAGCTCAAGCTCCAATAAAGTAGTAGGGGACGAAGAACTCAATCTCCGCCCCCTACCGAGGTGTATAAAATCTGAATGGATTTACTTGTTCAGGATGTCTTCGGTGGTCTTAGAGACCTTAACCTTGACGACCTTCTTTGCAGGGATAACAATCTCACTGCCCGTAGCAGGGTTCTTACCCTTACGCTCGGGACGGAGAGCTGGGGTCAGCTTAGCGAAACCTGGTAGGTTAACCACCTGACCAAGTCGTAGCTGTTCCTGAATCTCCTCAATGAAGATTGATACTACTTCGTCAGTCTTCGTCTTGCTCAGACCAACCTTTTCTGCAACCTTTTCCGCAATTTCCTTGCGAGCGATAGTGTTAGATGCCATTGTTTTCTTCGTTTTCGTTTACTACTTCGTTGTTAATCGTATCTTCACCGAGAGCTTCAACGTTAGCTTCGGTTGCGAGGGAATCAGTGGCTACAACTTCAGTCGTATCACTTGAAGCACCCATGGTGCTTTCCCCGTTCTGTTCATTGCAGGCGACAAGCGTCATCCCTGCGATAGCCACGATGGGCAGAATAAACTTCTTCATTTCTATTCTTCTTGTTTGATTAAACATTAAATGCTTACGTTTTATTATAGAAGAGCTATTTTTCTCCGCTCAAAATTTTCTGCAACCTAAGAATCATCGCACTCAGGGCAATCACTTTGTCGGGGACACTCTTTATGTCTCGCTGGCTATCGGCTATGGTCATGATGAGCATAGGTAGCTTAGCGAGGTCTTCCGAACTACGAGCATACTTGATGAAGTAGTCAGGGAAGTGTTTTGAGAACGCAAGGATGACGTGTTCAACCTGCGGTTCTTCTACAAGGGTGTACTTATAGTTCCTTATAGGGTCAGGGTCTCCTGACATAGCTATGGCGAAGAGGTGGTTATAGGTAGCACTCTCGTAGGTGCTTACTCGTATCACCCTATTCTCTCCTTCCTTGATAGCATTTACTTGCAACTCAATGTCATTATAAATGCTACGCATGTCAGGGAACTTTCTATTAACGATTTCCCTAATCGTATCGTCACTTGCCTGCACGCCAAGTTCATTAAGAACCCATAGCACCCTTCCTTCGTATAAGGAACGCAACTCTTCTCGCTCTGCGTCATTTGCAGGTTCAAAGTTTATGCAGGTGAAGCGACTGAGGATGGGAGGTGGTATCTTCTGAATGTAGTTGCAGGTCGCTATGAAGCGCACATGCTCGCTACACTCCTCCATTACAGCACGGAGGGCGTTCCACGCTTGTTCGGTCAGCCCGTCACACTCCTCAATGAGGATGAACTTCTTGCCTCCGTAGACACTCATCGTCATACAGAAGTTGGAGACCTCCGTTCGTATAACGTCAATACCATTCTCCTTTGAGCCGTTGATAAGTAGCAGGTCATCTTCATGACCCGCTACAAGTATCTTGGCTACTGACGTTTTCCCCATCCCAGGGGGAGAGTGCAGGAGTATATTCGTATCTTGATATTGCTCCAGCTGTTTTCTCAGTCTCTTGACTAAGAGAACCTCTCCCATCTGTTTTGGGCGAAACTTTTCTACTAAAAGACTTTTAAGTGACTGCATGCTCTCGTTTGAATGCTTCGTGATTATCAACTTCAAAGCTGAGCTTAGACTGCTTCATCTTGTCGGAGTAAAGCATAGCTCTCTGAAGTATCATAGAAGCTAAGCGTGGATTCCCCACGAGCTTGTATGGCTCACCCGATAGGGCTTCTTCCTTTCGGTCAAACTTGTTCGTGAAGAACGTGAAGTTGTTTGCCACACGGATGAGGTTGTCTGCAATATCCTTTTGACCACATCCGAAGACGGACATTGTATCTGAGATTGCGATATGCACACCTACGTTGCTTCGGAACTCAGCGTGTCTCTTTTCTTCTGCTTCACTAAGCAAGCTCAGTTGTCTAACCACTTCATCCATCATTGCAGAGGACGTGATGAAGCTGGCAAAGACTTCGTAGTTAGGAATACGAGTGCGTGGACGGAAGTAATCTGCATACACACCATCAAGACCACGTGCGCCAACCCCGAGGAGGACATCTTCATCGTTGATGTCAGGGGACAGCATTGGAATCTTATCAAACGCAGTAATCTCAATATCGCTGAGGAAACCGATAGACGTATCAGCCTTGATATGCGTAAGGATGTTTCCGTGTCCATTGCGAGCGCACGCAATCGTTGCGAGTGCGATGTTGAACTGAGAGACAATCTTAAACACACGACCTGAAACATGCTTGAGGGTATGGTAGACCTTCTTTGCGATATGACCATCACGGAAGATAATATCACGTACCGCTGAGCGCAAGCTGTTCTTTGCTCGTGCCATATCGCTGTAGTCTCGGTAGAGGATGAGGAAGCACGACTTAGCAATATCGCAAAGGCTCAACGTGTCATCTTCTTGTGGGTTGAGAAGAACAACTTCCTTGATTTCCTCCACATCTGCTCGGTAGTCCTCCTGAAGGAAGTACTTGGAGAAGATTTCCGAAAGCACATTGACCACCCCGTGTGCGACTACGTCCACATCAACATCAGTAGAAGAGGTCTTTGCCACCCATAGGTCTACCGCCTTCTGCACCACAGAGCGCATCTTAGCACCACCTACACGTGCCATTGCGAAGATGTCCGTCACTGCACGGAAGATAACGTCACCGAAGAACAGATGAGGAGTGTTCCTTGCACGCATGATTTCTTCGTTGATAGCCTCAATGTTGAAGATGTCACGATTCATTGTGCGGTCTGCGAGGAAGTATCCGAACTTCATAGCCATACTTCCGCTGATAGCTTCAGCACCCGATACGATTACACTCTTGACAATCTTTGAGATTTCCGCATCGTCAATGATATGGTACATATCGCTATCCTCCATATGGGACTTGATGATAGTCTCAAGGAGGGGAGATACGTGGTTAATCGTAACATACTCCAATGAATGACCTGCATGCTCATTGTAAAGGGAGAGCAGAGGAGATGCAAATGAAGGGCGACCGAGCGTGAACATATCCATCACATCATAAGTCTCATCCTTGTAATTCATCTTCCAAATGTCCGATGATAGGAGAGGGACAGAGCAACGTGGGTTTTCAGCCCAGCTGTAATCCTTCCAACTAACACGACCCGTGAACAGACCTTCACGAAGAGCCGAACGAAGCACCTTGGTCACTTCATTGACAGCGGGGCGCACCTGCTTGTTGAACTTATCAAGAGCATACAGACCTACGCTTGAAAGAGCGTTGTTAAGGTCTTCATACTCGTGTCTGTTATATTCTGCACGACCCTTGCGGACACGTTCAAGGACATCCGTAAGCGTACCATAAGCGTAGCCCAGCGAGTTAGGAAGTTCGTCAAGGAACTCATCAAGCTCACCTTCGGTCATGCCATTGAATACCTCACGCTTCTTGGCTTCTTTCTCTGATGCAGAGAGCTTATATGGGCTTACCTTATTTTTCTTTACAACCTTAATCCCCGTTTCATCGAAAAAACAAGAGACCTCGTTCATTACTTGTTCTTCCTGCTCCTTAATGCCGTCCATAAGGAGCGTCATAGGGTCAGACGAACGTTCAACCTTGTCCTTGATAGCCGAAGGGATGTTGTCAAGCATAATCTGCTCCTGAGTGATGACATCCATAATCTCCTTTGGCGCACGGAGGATTTTCGTCTCAAGCATCTTACGTACTTCGTCATCATCATGCAGAGAGCGTTCGTAGCCACCCTGCTGAAGCATACAGCGAGAGATAATCGCAAGAGCTTCAATGACCTTTGACATCGTGAGCTTCTTCAGTTCAGAGACACTGAGGACACCATTAGCGAGGACAATCTTAGAGGCTACGCTTGGGGAGAGCGTTTGGTCAAGAAGGTTCTCCATTGGTATTTCCTTCCAATATCTCTTTACCTTACCAATTTCATTAGCGAGGTGTTCGCCTGCTGGGTCTACCGAGAGGAGATGCCACAGCTCGGTGTAGAACGTGACAAAGTCATAATCCTTTCTCGTGGGGTCGTTGTCTCGGTTGAGGAGGAACGCATACCACAGACCAGCCATCACCTTCTTGATGATTTGGTTCATATAGGTCTGCTCGTTATACCCAGGAACGACACTCTTCAAGTATGCACGAGAGGATGGGGCGAAGTTCTCTGCGACATACTTTGCGAGTTCCATTTCTGTGTATGGAGCGTATTCCTTCATCTTCCCGTAGCGAGCTACGTTGTCTCGGATGTTTTGCCACAGCCCATAGCCCTTCTTGCTTTCCAGCGAGGAGGCGATACGCATGGTGATGAAGTCGGTATATGTGTCAATACCAATGACATGCTTATCATCGTGCTTGATGACACCACTCGTCTTCAGGCTGTTGGAATAAATCTTCCCATAGTGTTGGTCGGTGAGCTTAGAGTACCCACGTGCGCCACTCTTCGTTACATAAGAGAACGAGAGACCGCCACGCTTTTCATCGCTCTTCACCCATTCAAGGTATTCGTTTACAATCTGAGATAGGCTTTCGTAGCAGTATGCCGTACGAAGGTAATCCAGCTGAGCCATCTGTTCAGTCAGGACATCAACCATTTCAGGGTAAAGCGCAACCTCTTCCTGCTTAGGAATGCCGTTAAGCTCAAACACTCGGTCGTAAAGACGTGTGATAGTGTCCCCCTCTTCTGTGATAATGGTAAGAGCTATATCTGCCATCTCATCTGCCTTCATTCGTGGAAGGTTATAATCCTTTGAACGAGAGCGGTCTTCGTCAGACACTCTACGGAGGAGGTTCATCAGGAACTTATTCTTCTTCCCAATTTCATCCATACCGATACCCGTGGTTGAGATGTAGATTGAGCTATCAGGCTCAATGTACATACGCATAGCAAGACCAAACACGATGATGCGTGCGAGTGTCTGCTTGAGACATCCCATTGACGTGTCATTGCTATCGTAGTTGATAGCAATATGGATGAAGTCTTCGGAATGCACATCCTCGGTGATGGTGAATGCCTTCTCGTAGTCAATCCCCAGCACTTCGCTCTTCTCCTTGAGACGTTCCAAATGCTCCTTACGGAACACCAGCATCTCAGACTTCTTGATAAGACGCTCAACAACACCAAAGGTCTTCATCTCAAGGAGCGAGGAGAAGCGTTCGTAGTTGTTAGGTACTTCAATCGCTGTCGTGTAGATGTACTTAGCCCCTTTGATAAGGACATTCTTAGATTCTACCGCCCCGTAGTACTTGACGAAGTTGTTGTTGATTACGTAGTCGGCATTCTTGTACCAAAAAGCAGTGTTCTCCTTCTTGAAGTTCTCAAAGACTTCCTTCGTGATGTCGGCATTCATCCCCATCATAAGGACATTCATAACGATTTCAATGAGGTCTTCCCCATCAAAGTCGGTATCAATGTAGTTTAGGTCATTCACGATACCACGGAAGTACACGTCTTCGGGGACGTAATGCGAGAAGTCAGGGATGAAAGCATCCAACTGCTGAGCAATGATTCGTCTCTCAATGACACGCTTAATCAGCCATCTACGTCTACCCTGCCCGTCACGTCTCTTTGGACCTACGACAGAACCGATTGAAGCATCATACTTCATAGGGATGGTAAGACCCATCCAACCGCTATCCTTGGTGAAGATAAAACGCTTGTCTACACCAACAATATCGCTAAGAGAGTTGATAGTGTAGATATTCCTCAGAGACTCGTAAATCTTCATAGCCAATTCAATACGGGCTTCTGCTTCCTTGCCATCACCGAAACCTTCCTGCTCCTTATATAGGTTCAGCTTAGCCTTAACACGCTTTTCATTCAGCGTATCTTCATTACGGCTCTGATATGAAGCGAGAGCGGCTCTCCTGAGGATTTCAAGCTGACTATCAGTGTGTAGCGGCACCATGCGCTTACCATCTGAACGAGTGTAAGCGGTCTGACTTCCTTCTACGAAACCATCATTCCAAATGTAGCGAGCAAGGTGGTAGTGACGTGGTTCGTGACCCGAAAGTCTCTGATACTCAATTTCTTCGCCAAGCCTATTAGCTCTATCAAGGTTGAAGATGAAGTCCTTTTCAGCCTGCCCCGTAATCATAAGGCAGAAGTCCTCCGTCACGTTATGCGTGATGCGGTCTTTGAAG
>QWCI01000446.1_pt1 | contig 16945 bp, 23 predicted proteins | sample 1972541 | NCBI WGS metagenome assembly QWCI01 (sample SAMN09866712, study PRJNA288562) | Human oral metagenome isolate term3_saliva, whole genome shotgun sequencing... | isolation source: mouth | host: Homo sapiens | place: USA: California | reverse complement strand
TGCTCAAAGGCGAAGACTTCACCGCACCGACAACTCTCTACATTGCACTCTATACAACCGTACCGCAGCTCAATGGAACTGGTGGCACCGAGGTGTCTCGTGCTGGCACATCGTACTCTCGTGTTGCTGTTCGGCAGAATACCGGATGGCAAGGACCGAGTGGCTCGAACCAGGAATGGTCTAACACGCAGGATATCGTATTCGCTGTGCCGACTGGTAACTGGGGCCGTATCGCTGGTGCTGGTATTCTCGATGCTGAGACTGATGGTAACCTGCTATGGGTGCTTCATATGTCCAGTCCCAAGCAAGTCGAGAACGGCGATGGTGCGCCGAAGATTCCTGCTGGTGCTCTGAAGATATCTCGTGCAGTCTGCTGACCCGATATCTTGTCTCGTTTGGATGGCTATCTTCGGATAGCCATTTTCTTTTAGCGATTAGCGCTACTGATATGGCTTGTGCCTAGATGGTGATGAATGATTGGTAGCGAATCTATGCTCTCGAAGCCCTAGAGCAAAGCCATAAATCCGATGTTCGAGTAGCGAAAGTATGCTGTTTGGATGAATTTTGATACATTTGAGCATTGCCATGATGCTAGATTAGCGAATAGCGCTACTAGAAGAGCATTACCATCCGGTTGTAAAGCATTTCCTTAGCTACTTTATGGCTTGTCGGTCCCATGAAAATCCCATGATTCTGCATCGCAAGTAGCAAATATCGCTAAAAGAAAAGCCCATCTTGATGATGGGCTTTGTCTTCGCCAAGCAGATATCACCGCCATTCATCGCATGATATCTACATAGCTATCGCTTCGGCAGGAATTACAGCGAACACGCACCAGATGCGCATCCGCGAGCATCGCCTTCATCTTGCTTGCTAGTACGACTGTTCAAGTAGTACCGAGTCTTGACTCCGAGGCTGTTCATTCGGAAGAAATCCGATAGCAGCTTGCGAGCTTCGATGCGTTCTGCTCCTACTACGTTAATCCACAGATCAGCGCTGATAGCCTGGTCGGTGAACTTCTGCACCAGAGCATAGCAATCGATCATATCGTTGCTCGGGATATCCCATGCTGACTGATAGTGCAGGTCTTCGCTATCGGGTACCACGTAGCTCAGTGACTTCGTTCCATTGGTCTTGAGGAGGAACGTATTGCGTGCTGGATAGAGGCCATTGGTCGTGCCAGAGCTGATCGAGCTCGATTCTGCGGGCATATGAGCAACCAGCACGCTATTGCGAATACCGCCATTCTCTCTGATTTTCTCTCGAAGAAGTTCCCAGTCTTGCTTCAGCTCGAAGTGGATGCCGTTGTTGGTGAATTTCTCCTTCAGAGCTTCGTAGTCATCAATCGGGAGCCAGCCATCGACCCATTTGGTCTTGTGAATCCACTTCGCATTGCCCTTCTCCTTGCCCAGCATCAGGCTTGCTTCGAGCAGATAGTAGTAATGCTTCTCCGCAAGATCGTGGATAGCTTGCTTGCCCGTCTGGTAGTCCAGATTGCGCTTAGCGAGGTAATGAGCGAGCCCAACGATACCGACACCAGCGGAGAGCCTCGCTCTTGCGGTACGCGTTGCTGCTGGGAATGGGAACTGTGTCTGATGGATAGCAGCATCGATAGCACGCAGAGATAGGAAAGCGCACTGCCGGTAATCGTCATCATCTTCGATGTTATCGACGTTGATGCCAGCGATAGCACACATAGCAATCTCGCCATCGATGTCGTGATATTCTTGCTCTTCGTACAATTCACGGACATCTTTGAAGGCATCGGTCGGTAGCGTGATTTCTGCGCAATTATGAACCACGATACCATTAGCCAGGAAGCTATGCTCCTCGTCTACAGTCAGGTCGTATACGGGCATCGCTTCGTCGAGCATGAGGACTCGGAAGGTAATGGTAGGCGAAGTCGCATCTTCTCCATCAACCAAGACATCATCTTCTTTCAGATGCTGGGCTTGTACCCATCCGCGGTTCTTGGTCAGAATCTTGTGCTCGGGAGTGCATTGGACTTTCTTGCTGTTGTAGGTGACCTCGAGCATCTCGAATGCTGTTCCAGTCTTAGCTGCTGCTTTGCATAGCTTCCATACGCGCTCGCCATCAGCATTGATAGTCTGAACCTCGAAGTCTGCGGTATGGAAGATCTTGACGAAGTTAGCAATCTCAAGCTCCATCTCCTTATGGGTATCTTCGGTACGCACGCGGATGACCGTATCGGGAGCAACGCAGAGGTTCGTCATTCTGATCTGTTCTTTGAATGGAGTGTGGCGATTAGCTTCGGTCAGATTGAGCAGATAGTGACGGCCGGTTTCGACTGCTTCGGATAATGCTTGCAGGAGGATTTCGCGAGCATCGAGCTCTTCTTCGTATCGTCCTTCATTGACTGCTTTCTCGTACAGCTGGGCGAACATCGTATCATCAGCATCATATAGTGCCTTGTAGATCTCCGGGCATTTCTTGTAGTCGAAGGTATGATACTTCTCTCCCTTTGCAGCCTTCTTGATGAAGAATGTGTTGTATGCCATGCAGTAATCAAGCATCCGATTACCACGGGCAATGGGAGTCATCGGATTCTTCAGAGCCTGAATCATCTTGATTTCTGGGTCATATACCGTGTAGGTGGCTGTAGCTGCTCCGCCTCGTCCGTTTTGCAGGTTAGCAGTCACAGCAGATGCAAGCGCACGGTAGTAGGGATACTTGCCCTGATGGCTGATGATACCACCACGCACAGGCTGACCAATCGAGCGAGTCTTGATATGCGAGCCGATGCCAGCAGATGCTACAGTCATCATATAAGCAATGTGGTCTCCCGTAGCGAGGCTCTTAGCATCGTCATCAGCTTCGTACAGACAGCAGGAGATATAGCCGCCATTATCGGTACCAGCATTAACCAGGTACGGTGTCGGAAGATTGATCTTGTTCTGGCTGAAGGCATCGTAGTAGAGCTTCACGAAAGCAAGGCGATTGAGCTGGTCTTCGTTGATAGCAAGTGCCATAGCCACGCGCATATAGGTCAGCTGTGGTGTCTCATATGCGATGCCCTCGACTCGGTCTTGCAAGCAGTACTTGTCTCGGAATTGCTGGTGCTGGTACTGAGCATAGTCGAAGTCACGATTGTGGTTAATCATGTGCTCAAACACATCGTACTGGTCGCCTTGAGCGTAGGACTTGTAGAACTCCTCGCTGATGAGGCCTTTTTCTGCAAGCTGCTTGTGGACTGATGCAATGCTCGGAGGATTCATCGAGCCGAAGGATTGCTTGCGCTGCATGATAGCATAGAGGCGGCCAGCCATTCGACTGTATTGCCAGCTACGCATAGCGAGGCATTCGTCGATGAGCATCTTCTGCAAGGCTTCGCTGGTGCATTCTTCTGGGAGCTTGCTCGTGGCATTGAGGACGATGGTAGGCCAATCGACACGAGGAAGATTGGTAGCAGCCCATTCGCCCCAGCCGTTTACCTTCTCGGGCATGAATGGTTGCTTGTTGCCATCGCGCTTTATAATGGTTTTGATCATTGGTACTTCTTGATTGTTGTAGTTAGGATAGGCTGGGAATCGAACATCAGCAGCATTCGCTTCGCTGCGGCGAGTCGGATGGATGCGACGAATCTATCGCATGAGATGATGTAGCGGTTATCGCCCATATAGAGCAAGCAGCCACAGGAGCAGCATAGCTTGCCGTCTCTGAGCTGCAGAATACATTTGAGGAGGCTTTGCACCTCCTCCTTCGTTATATTCACCGCTTGGTGAATCGTGAGGATCTCGATCATCGAAACTCCTCGATCTCGATGCTTTGCATGACCTCCTCCGCTGATAGATGCGTCTCTAATGCACCAATGACCTTGCCATCGAGCTTGATGAGCTTCGTTGTGGTGATATCTTCGATGGTGCATACAGCAGCAAACATCGAGCACATGCAGAGCACCGTGTTGGCTTCATCGAGCCTGTGTACCGTCAGGTCTTTCAGCTTCATATCTTCTCGAGCTCGGATGCAATGGCTATCGACAATCACATTATTGTTGAGCTCGTGTTCTGCTGTATCGATAGTCGCGCCATGCTGGCGCTGCAAGAGCTTGATAACTTTCAATCGTTTCATCCTTCTTCTCCTTCTGTATATTGATTCCACTTGCCTACTGGGCATTGCGTGATGGCTACCTTGACTTTAGCAGCTATCACGCATCCGCATTTCGCACAAAGACCGATGCGAGTTCTATGCTCGCAGCTGTTGCAGAGCAGTCGTCTCGCATCGGCTATGTGCTGGGGCACTAAGAGATTCATTGCCCGAAGATCTTGCTGTACGCAGTCTCTTGGCGCTCGGCTTGCTCTTCAAGAGCTTGCTTGTTATCCTTGTATCGAGTATTGAATGCCCAGCGGACTGCAGGCTTCTCATCCTGCATGATGTTGGCGGCAGTCTCGATGCAGGCTTGCTGCTGCTCTTTCAGCGCTTCGATTTTCTCCTGAGCGACAGCCCATTCGTTGTAGATATCAACGGCTTGTTGGTTCATCTTATTGGTCTCCAAATAGTTGTTGGTGAAGGAATTGCATGATAACAGCATCTTTAGCTGCATCATGAAGCGGATCGTGATAGATGAAGCCAGGAAGAAGGCTTTCATCTATCGGAAAGGTACCACTGGTCGAGCCAGCGAGAGTATCAACAAAAGTTCGAATGTCTCGAACCTTCCAGTAGTTCAGATTCGGCGTGCCTCCGTTCTTGTCGCATTGATATTCGATCTTCGGAAAGTCGAATGCTGCACCACGGCTCCAGATCAGATTTTTCTCGAAGTCGTACTTGTTATGGACGGTCAGCCACTGGTTGAGCGCTGCTAGCGCTTGGAACATCTTGCGATCAGCAATACACGGACTGAGGACCTTCTTCGCTTCATCCGATTGCTTCTTCCACCATGCCATGGTGTCTTCTTCAGTCTTGCCACCAGCAGCAAGCTGCTCGCGCACATCGCATTTGACGTAGAATCCGCTCTTGATGAGCTCTTCGAAGGTCTTGGGATGCTCGTAGTCGAAACATACAGCACCAATAGAGAGGATGACTGCGCTGCGTGGCTTGACTGCTAGGGTTTCGATATCAAAAATGAAATTTTTCATGCTGTTATAACCACCTGAGGATTGAATTGACTTTGTCGATTGCTACGCGAAGCTCGAGCTTCTCTTTCTCTGATTTCGCTTTGCTCAGAGCATCCATGGCTTGCTCTCGAGACTGATGCAGGTACTCGATGGCGAGCTTGCTTGCATCCTTAAAGCTCGTAGCATCTTCGTAATCTGTGCCGTTATGGACTCGGATGCAGTCAGCAAGATACTCGTAGCGGATATCTTTATCAACCTCGTAGAAGGGATGCTCGATGCTCGCTTGCAGACCAGCTAGCTCATCGAGCTGTTCATCGAGTTGCTCATCATATGATTCGACGTCGCTAACGATAGCTAGAGCGGTATTGATATCGTGCTGCATCTGATGGGTGATGTCACGCAGCATATCAGCTGCTTCATCGAATCTGTCGGTAGTGTACTCGATGACCATCCCAGTATGGTACATCAGTCTGATGCGCATCTTATCTTCGATGGTATCGAGAACGATCTGGTCATCGACTAGCTTTTGGTTGTTGAAAGTGTATAGCATAGTTCAGTATCCTAATCTCTGGTGGATTTTCAGCCGGAGGGTTCCGATGCGGTCGAGCTGCTCTTCAGCTTCATCTGCTTCATTCATATCTTTCGACATCGTCTTGGCGGTGTAGTAATCTTCGAGCAGCATCAGCTTTTCAAGCAATGCGCTAGCAGTCGTGGTAGCATCGTGCTCTTCGGTAATCACGCGATCTTCATCTGGATGCTGATAATGAAGGAAGATCTTATTGCTCTCGTAGGTGAGGCTAACGCATGGGAAGTGCTCGAATGGATTCTCGAACGAATCGATGTAGGATTGGCAGAGTGCTGGATGCAGCTTCATCCAATCCTTCGCTTCATCTGAATCGCCAGCTGCAATCGAAAATTCGTCGATTTCTTCCTGCAGGAGTGATTTGATGGTGCTGACTGCCTGCTCGACGGTGAGATGATGATACTCGTCGATTTGGTCCGGGCTTTTAACCTTGCTATGCTCGATACTGAACAGATCTGCAATGCGCCTGATGATGAGCCCGATGTCGTAGTAGATGATAGCCTTGTTGCTAGGGAAGAGAAACATTTTGTAGCTCCTTTTAGATTGAGTTGAGGAAGGCTTGGCATGCAGCAGCGTGCTGCCCTAACCAATCTTCTACTTCTTCGGAATCACCATCCTGCGGAGCGCATTCTTTGATTTCGTTGCTTAGAATGGTCTTGATGGTGGATATGGCTTCTTCAGCAGTCGAAGCATAGTACTCGTTGACGATATCCATGTTGTTGAGCGGGCTGTGCTCGATAAGGAAGCCACCATCTTCGTTGTGCTTGATCTTGATGCAGACCATCGGGTGATCAATGGTCCCGCTGATTGCAGGTAAAATGCTCATATTGTTGTGCTCCTATCCAAGAGTAAGTGTTTGTGACGTTATCAGCTCGCCAGTTGCTTTGCTGATGGATTGCATTATATGCGATTCTGCCCTGTTTGCAAGCGATTTCGCATGAAAATCAGCAGAAATCTTGAGTTTTAATTCTAAGCCATTTTCAATAAAAAATGCCCATCCAGCAAGATGGGCAAACATGACTTCTAGTCAGAGGTGTGTTCTGTATTTACTGCTGATTCAGCCATGCTTCGTATGATGCAAGGGCATCGCTAGCAGCGCTGCTATCAGAGCTAGTCTCGGGTTCGGGCTTCGGAGCATCTTCTTTCTTCGGCTCGTCTCCACTCCACGGAAGGTCATCATCTCCTTCATCCCATGAAGAATCAACATCGGGACCAGCAGGCAGCTCGGGCTTGGTTTCTTTCTGCTGCTCCGGAGCTTGGTAACCACCTTCGCCGGTAACCAGAGCAAAGCGCTTGCTAAGCTCATCGTAGGTCTTGTAGTTTTCAGGAGAGACGAATGGCTGCAATTTATGAAGCTGACCGTAGATCTGCTCGAGCTTGCTATCATCTGCAAGCGGTCCGGGAGTCAGGAATTTTGACTTATCGTAGCTGCGCATATTATCCGTGTTGTTATATGCGCGAAGCTGGAAGTTCGCTCCTTCCCAGAAGTCAAATACGTTGCATGGTGTTTCATCAGCAAACTGCGGATCGATCTGACCCATGATCATCTCGAGGATTTTCTGGCCGAATTTGAAGAGGAAGACCTTGCCGTTGTTGTCCTTGTTGCTCGGGTCATCAACCACGTAGATGTTGGCGATGTATTGCTTCTGGCGCTTGCGAGCTGATGCGATTTTCTTGTTTGCTTCGACTCCGGAGTCCCAGTACTCATTATTGCTCTGGCAGGTCGGGCATGGAGTTCCAGCACCAAGGCTAGTCGGGCAGTTCTCGATGAACCACTTACCAGACTTGGGATTCTTGAAAGCGTGATGATAGACCAGCACGTAGGGCATCGGTTCGCCTTCCGGTGGTGGCATGAAGCGGATGACAGCAGAGCCGATACCAGTCTTATCGACACTTAGCTTCCAGAAGCGATCATCGTTGTAGTTGCCCTTGTTCTGTTCTTCTTTCATCTTATCGCGCAGAGCTGCGAAGTTGCCGCTGTTACGTTTAAGATTTGCAAATGACATGATATAGTTTTCCTATTGTAGTAGCCCTTGATGCAGCAATTCAAGCTGTTCTCGGCTTAGGTTGAGGATGAGCGAATACTTGCGTATCCGCAGTCTATTAAGCTCCCACAGCGGACTCAGTGATGACTGGTTGCTATATGGAGCTATCAAGTCTAGGGCAGCAAGTGCCTCGAGACTCAATCCGTTATCGAGCGCAAGGTAGTAGATACCCGGCGCTACGCCGTCAGCTATCGAGCACAGCTGATTCAGCGATTGATGCGATTGTAGCATATTTTTGTAGATGATGCCAAAATCTTTCTGCAGGGTCGACTGAAGTGTCGATAGCGTGCGGATGCGTGCATTGTGAAAATCCTGGCACTCATCGAGCATATCGACACACTGAACTATGCTCAGGCTGCTATCGTAGAGCATCGTGCTGATGATGCGCTGCTGCATCTCTCGCTTGCCCTGCTCCGATAGCTTGTAGAAGTAGTACTGGTCCTTGCGCTTGCGGAAGGAGTGCAAGTCGATTCGTCCGAGGGCTTTAGCGTTCAGATTCCACACGAAGTCTGCTTGAGTGAAATGCTGCTTCAGACCGAGGTAGTGGATGAAGGTCTGGAACGCTCTGTACTCAGGAGAAGAAGGACTCGATGCTTGCTGACTGCTTCTTAGTATACGATGGTCGTAGCTTGCGTGCATTGAGAGCCTCGTTGCGTAGTTTCTGTAGGGCGACTTCATCTAGCTGCTCGATGGCATCTTCGATGTCGATATCGTTGCGGTCGCAGAAGTCGAGCAGGGCATCGTAGAAGGTGATGCCCCTGCTATCGGCGTAGTCCTGTACCTGCTCGTGGAATCCAGTCTCGCTGGTGATCTTGTTCAGTCGCATCACCACTTCCGATTATTGTTAACGGCATTGGGCTGCGACATGATGCGGTCTATCATGCCGCTAAACTCCGGATTTCTGTTCTTGCGCTCGAACTGGGAGAGGCCACCGGTGATGATCTGCCCTTTTGGATTGCTGATGAAGTTCGATGCGTTGCACTTCGGACATTTCCACATATTCGACCATTTCATCTGCTCGTCTGTCAGCTCGACATCATGCTGGCATTCGGTGCACTGTGCTTTCATTGCATGACTCCCATGACTCGGTGGCTGACCAGATATTGCATATAGCTCGAAGCATCTGCCTTCGAAGCATCGTACGATGCGATGATGGATGCTGCTATCGGTGCTGGTATGCAATCGAAATCGATAAGCTGTGCGTTGAGGTGATATCTTGCTTTCTGTGCTTCGGTCAGCACATCATGTGGATTCTGAGCAGCGAGGATAGCATTCTTGAGCTTGGCAGTGAGCGGCTTCTGTCTCTTGCCTTCAACGACTAGCGTATCATCGTCCGAGCAAATATTTGGGATGCCATCGCCGCTATCGCCCTGTGCGATATGCAGGCGAATGTGGTAATCCTCGCCCTTGTGGTACTTGCCCGTGATGATAGAGTAGACTTCGATGCTCTTGTGGAATGCTTTGAGCTGAATGAAGTCCTTGTCTGTCGATACCACGCATACCGGCTGCGACGAAGCAAAGCGCTTCGCGAGGATAGCAACGATATCATCAGCCTCAGCATGACTAGCTTCGACTACCTTGTAGGGCGTATGCTGCTTGAATTCATCCAGCAAGATTTTGATGGATTGGAAATACGATGCGAAGTCGAAATCGCTGTCGTCTCGTGCCTTCTTTCGTGCTGCTTTGTAGTGGCTGAAGATGGCCTTGCGCCAGTATCCATCATCGCAGTCGATAGCTAGCACGACTTCGTCTCTATACCGTGCTCGTAGTGCTTGATGGGTATCATGCAAGCGCTTGATCAGCAGCTTGCGAAGGCAGGCTAGGTCTGGTGTGACTTTATAGTCTCGGAAGAATCCCATCGCACTGATGATGCTGAAGTTGCTGAAGTCCACGAGTATCATAGCATCACCAGGATGGAATTCGATAAGCGGATGAAGCGATTGCACTCCTGGTGCATCAGCATCGTGAAGCGTGGTATCTCAAGGAATCTATCGATGATGTCCTGGTAGCTAAGGCTATCGACATCGATATCAGGATAGGCGATGATTATCGCCCCGCACGCTTCGGGCGATAGCTGATACTTCGATTTTTGCTGCAAGAGGATTGCAGTGTTAAGTAGGTTCATTTCATGGTCTCCATGTACTAGATTTTGGAGACAGCAATATAGCGGATCAGCGGGCTAATTGCAAGCGAGCCTTGAGTCTGCCGTAGGTGTGGCTATCGAGATAGTCAGCTATCTGATCAAGCGACCATCCATTCTGAGCGGCTTCGTTGAGGTCTTTGAATGGGAAGTCATCATCGAACAAGCAGACATCGTGTCCTTCTTCAATGCGATGCAATAGCTGGTTCTTGATGTGCTGATTCTTCTTATAATCTGCATCGTAGATGAATCGTGCTCGGATGCCTCGCTCCTTCAGGAACTGAGCATGATGCTTGTTAGGAGGACCGCCACAGGCGATAGCATTCTCAACAAAGCAAGCATCGAATGGTCCCTCGAGCACGCTGATGCGCTCGTTATGATTGCAATCATCGAAGCCGAACAGCATCAGATGCTTGTGGAGCTCGAAGGTTGTATATCGCCTCTGGGAGTCATCAATCGCTCGGCATTGCAGATGGCATAGCTTGCCATCTATCATATAGGGTATGCCCACAGCTTCGATGTCAGGAAGATCAAGTCCTTCGTACTTGCTGATAGTATGACCAAATGCTCGGACTGATGATACGTGCAGGAAGCGATGGATGGCATGCTCGAGATTGCGACCGAGCAGATAGTCGAGCGTAGCATCGCCGTCTCGTAGTGGTCTTATGGGCATCACCGATGACTTGCGGAACGTGAGTCTTTCGACAGCGCTATCATCTATCGCTGGTGCTTCCTTGCTCGGTCTTACTGTCTCTACCAGCATCTGCTTGTAGAGCATCGGATTGAGCAGTCGCACCATATAAGCAAGAGGATACGCTGCGTTGCAGTTATGGCATTTGTAGAGGATATCGCCCTTATGGACAAAGAAGTAGCCACGCATCTTCTGCGTGCTATGCTGGCTATCGCCGCATATCGGACAGCGACAATTCCAGACCTGCTGATTGGTCTGGTGAAAGCCCTTGAGCTGCGAGGACAGCAAGAGCAGATACTTGCGCTGACTGATGTAGTCCATCGGAGCTCAGTGGATCTTTGATGCTGCTGCATTCATGACTCTTGCTAGCGCATTGCAGATGGCTTGCTCTTCTTCCGTTAGATTATCGACATCGCTATCAGCATCGAGACGTTCGGTGATGTAGATGAAAGACTTGAAGGCATGAGACAGAGGAGCATCGAGTTCTTCATCCTCGACGCAAGCCAGCAAGCACATGATGATGCAGAGCACAGAATCGACATCGCAATACTCGGGCACGACTACGTGCGTGATATCGATTTCTCGTAGGATGATGAAGCGAAGGATGGGAATGAGGTCTTCTTCGCAGCTGACGATCATAGCGATGCCGTCTTCCGTTTCGTTGTAAGCCCAGGTGTCGAGCTCGGTGTCGATTTTCAAGATGTTCTGACTTTCCAAAGGTGGGTTCCTTTCCGGGTTAGTTTGGAAAGCAATTATAGCGCATAAATACTAGTAGCAGCAAGAGCATTTGGCGGTGCTGATGCTGCATCTCCTCGGGGAACATGGTTTTGAAATGTGGGGAACTGAAAGAGGCTCTTGCTCGGTCGGAAACGACCGAGCTTTTTTATTTGCGCGCTAGGCGAGAGAACGAATGTCGCCCGATCTTGATGGTCGGCTCGGTGCCTCTGTAATGATGCTTCGAAGCTAAGAAGAAGTGGCTTCCGTGCGTGTTGTCGAGCCTGCGATGAGCCAGATGCTGCCTGTAGACCTTAGCAGCAACAGCGATGCTATTGCGCCACGCTTGCTTATCTGTGATGCGTGGCTTGCTCCTCGTCCATGAGAACTGACCACGCTGATAGACCACGCGACAGATAGAATTGGGCCATCTGCTGTGCTCGACTCGATTGAGGACCACATTAGCAACAGCGATCTTACCAGCCTGGCTTTCGCCTCGTGCTTCGTGGTATATGGTCTCAGCGAGGCAGTTCAGGTCCTTTTGCATCTGCGCTAGCTTCAGCTGTATCGCTAAGACCAGAGATTGGATAACCATGCGTAATATTTACGCGAGCTCAGATACCAAGCTCATCTTCGGTCAGCACGATAAACTCGAATCCGTTCTGTCTGCACCAGTCCCTAGCTGCATCCCATTTGTCCTGGTTGGTCTGGAAAGTCTTGCATTCCTCGATGTACCTAGCCTCAGCCTTAGCAGTCTTGCGCTTCGGAGGATTCGGTGGCATCGTCTGCTCTTTGGGCTTGATTTCGATTGCTAGCTTGCGAATAGAACCATCCATGGTCTTGAGGTTTACGAAGAAGTCGATATAGTAGCGATGCAGTCTGCCATCTATCGAGCTTATGTAGCTGATGGGCATGCCCTCGCTATTCCATGCTAGCACAGCTGGATTGTTATCGCACCAGATAGCGAAGCGCCGCTCCCAGCTACTACGCATGGTGATAGCATCAGCATTGCCGATGTATTTGCTGCGGTTCTTGATGCGGTATGGTCGCGGTTTCGGGAATCGTCTAGCCATCTTCGCCCTTCCTATCAGCATCGAGGAACTGAAGCATCCCTTCTTTGTCGATAGTATGTGTCACACCATCGATGCCGTCGATATGAAGCTGCGTGGTGACTTCTCGCAGGTATGCCATCTTGATCTCGCTTTGCTTCTTCTCCGCTACGATGCGGTTCTGATACGACCAGAAGATGGTTTGGGTAAAGAAGCCATAGGGATTAGGACTGCCCGACTTGGTTTCAGCGTAGGGATTGTACTTCCTGATAGCAGAGCATGCGGCGACGATGCCATCTCCTATCATCTCCTCCTTCCACGTGTAGTTTCGGAAGTTATAGCGATTAGCAAGGCCATAGGCTATCTGCATGATAGCTCTACCGATGTAGTTGGATGGTGCTGGGATAGGCTTGCCCTGTTCTTCTGCTTCTGCGCATTGCGCCTGGTAGTCAATCAGAGCTTGGTTGAGCTCATCCTTGACGATGTAGTTGCTCATAGGTCGTGTTCCTTTATCTTGTATCTGAACTGCTCTCGGTCGTAGATCTTCATGCGCTCTATCATATGGCGATATGTATGGTTCTTGCTCTTTCGTCTCGGTGCTAGATCATCAGCGATGTCGATGAGCATCGCTTGGCTCTTGCCTGTGTTCTTCCGTAGCACTCGTCCTATCGACTGTAGCGTGCGGATCTGGCTCTTAGTTGGATGGGCTAGCATCAGGTAGCTGATGTTCGGTGCATTGATACCTACCTGGAAGGTACCGTAGCTAGCAAAGAGCATGATGTTGTTCTGCTTCGCTATCTTCGCTCGTATGGCTTCGCGCTCCTGTACTGGTGTCTCGCCACTGATGTAGTAGCATTCTTTCTTGTCTTGGTAGAGCTTAGCCATCTCGAACAGCTTCTTCCCATGCTCGATGTAGTTGAAGAGGACCAGGATGTTGCCGTCTGCGTTTGCAGCTTGGTCGATGATGAAATGATTGCGCTCGGTGCATTCTGCAAGCCACTTGACCTCGTCTTGGTAGTCGGTCATCTTGTGAGCTTGGCTATGCTTCAGCACGTGGATGGTCGTGTCGAGTGGTGTCAGCTTGCCATCGTTCATCAGCTCTTTCGTGGAGCGAGTCTCAACTATTGGACCGAACAGCGAGCGAAGCTGCATCTCGTGGCATTTCGAGCCATCAAGCGTGCCAGTCATGCCGATGCGAATCTTCGCGGTGCTGCATAGCTTCTGGACGATGCCGGTGATGCTCTTGCCATCTGCCATATGAGCCTCGTCGCATATGTAAGCATCGAACTGCTCAAAGTAGTCCTTCTCCTTCTTATACACGCCCTGCCATGTGCTCACGATGATACGACTGCCAAGATGGGCTTTCATGGGAGCATGATACTCGACCATGTCCTTCTGCACCTGCTCGACTAGCTGCTTCGATGGCACTGTGATGAGAGCCTTGTAGTTAGTATTGCTCATCAGGAAGGATAGGATGCTATGCAATATCAGACTCTTGCCCGAGCCGGTAGGGCTCTTGATGAGTACTTTGTTCAGCCTGATCGCCTTCTTCGCAGCATCGAGCTGGTAGTCATATGGCTTCATGCTGCTGTACTGCTCCCAGTCATCGAACCAGGCATCTGCATTGTCGAAGCGATGGATGATGTCATCAGCAAGCTCGATGGAGCAGTAGTTATCTCGGCACCACTGTATCATCTGAGGCAGCAATCCCTGACTGATGGTGCGAGTCTTGCAGTCGAGCAAGCATATCGTGCCATCCCATTGCCCATACTTGTAGGCTGGCATGAACTTGTAGCCCTGGGGCTTATACGTGAATGCAGCACGCATCTCCATCAGAAGAGAAAGCTCCGACTCGATGCGGAGCTTGTACTCATCCAGTTTGTGTAGTCTGAAGTCTGCCATCTTACATACCCGCCTGGAACTTCTGGAACTCAATCGCATTGCGGATGTTGAATGACCGCTGGCTCAGGTCCTTGATGAAGAGCTCGATGCTATCGCATATTGCCTTTGCTTCATGCAGGGCATCCTTCGCTTGCTGGTAAGCATCATCAGCATTCAGGAACAGAGGCAGGTCAGTCTTGAGTGGCTTCAGCTGCATGGGCTCATCTTTATAATGCTGGTCGCTCATCTTGCCGGTGTAGTGCAGGGTACGCTCCTTGAGCACATCATCGTGATGCTTCTGCGCTGCCCTAAGATTGCGACCAGCATCAGCAAGCAGCGCAATCCACTTCGCTTGCAAGCTGCTGATAGCGATGCTTGCATCATCCAGCTTCGACTTGTTGATGGTGCTATCCTCGGCGATAGCTTTCAGGATATCGTCTAGGCTCATGATTTCTCTATCCGGTAGTGGCTGTACTCGAAGAGGATGCTGCTGATCAGCACATCTTCGTCGTTTAAGGTGCTATCCATGTTCATAGCACCGACCTCGGTTGGGAAGGCATTATAGAAGGTAGCTACCAGTCCCGAGGTCTTGTTGCGTGTCATCATATGGAGCTTGATATCCTTGCATCGCTTCCACTGGCCTTCCTTGTCCTTGTTAGCGATCATCCAGTCCATCAGCGCGATGATGTTCGTGTAATCCTCGCTGACGATGATATCCATACTGAGCGGGTCGTACTCGACGGTATCGCCCGGCACGCGGAGCGGATTGTTGACGTAGTTGCTAACAACAGCATTCTGCCGGAAGCCCGGTAGCATCGTGCGCTGGATGAAGAAATCAATCTCTTCGTAGTCTGGTATCACCAGCTTGTAGTTGCTGCTGGTTGCTGCATTCTTGTTCTGTACAGTCATCTTTATAACTCCATCTTCGTGCGTGCTGTCTTGGCGATCTTATACAGCTGGCGAACCAGCCCATCTTCTTGGTACGTGGCTTTGATGGCTTGCTGACTGAGCAGCAGAGCATCGACCTGCTGCCAAAGCTCTTTGTGAGCGATGGGCTTGCCATCAGCCTTCTTCCATCCGTTTGCTCGCCATACGAGCAGGTACTTACCCAGCCCATCGATGATGTAGGCATTGTTCGATACGATCTCGACCTCGCTCCCTACCGGTACCTCTAGCAAGCATCGTACGATGCCCGTGAGCAAAGCTTCATTCGCCGTGATACCAGGCTCCCAATCAGATAGCTCGCCCATCGTATCGAAGCCCTCGCTTATAGATGCAGCCCATCCTGCTGCTACGCTAGCCTTAAGCGCGGATGCTGCTATCGTTATTCTGAATTGTCTTGTCATGGTGTTTTCTTGGTGTGTTTGCTGAAAGCTGCATTATAGCATGAAAAGCCGTCATCTACAAGCATCAAACCATGCGAGTTTTGCATCCCAACCCTATACAATCATGCCTCTCGATGGAGATCGCCGCTTAGAAGGCGTTCTACGCGGTTCTAGAGCTATGGATGCTCTGATGCAACCAAGCAGCAAAAGACGCCGAGAATCGCATAGATTTTTACCGACCGCCAGGGTCAGTAGCACTCGCCAGGCGAGATTCGCCTGTTTTTGGATTTTGCTAATAAAATCAATAAGATAGAAAAATTGGAGTATCAAAAATTTGGCTGAAATTTGCTAGTAAAATCAACGCCTTACAAATTTTTCGAGAAAATCGGTATCCATCTCAAGAAAAGCCAGGATCATAGAAACCGCACCATCTGATGATGCTGTGGTCTTCTGTGGATGCAAGCAGACCAGCAAAACCGCCTAGTTCCATGCTCGAGGTATACGATGGTACCACCTAGGTCCCGATCGCCGCTTAGAAGGCGTTCTACGCGGTTCTAGAGCTATAGATGGCTTGGATAGCTTCCATGCGGTTTTGATGCGATAGCAAGCTCACCAAGCAAACCGCGAGAGCATCAAGCTCAGATGCAACCAGTGAAGGACCACCAGCTTTGATGCGATAGCCAAGCAATGGTAGCAGACCATCAAAATCGCATGGTTTTGCATCCCGACCCTATACAATCATGCTCGGAGCATGCGATCGCCGCTTAGAAGGCGTTCTACGCGGTTCTAGAGCTATGAATGCAGCCGATGCTTATCCCATGGTTTGATGCGATAGCAAACCACCAAGCGAGCCGCAAGCACCGAGCTCCAATGCAAGCAATGGTAGCAGACCATCAAAATCGCATGGTTTGCATCCGACCCTATACAATCATGCTCACGAACGGAGATCGCCGCTTAGAGCGCGATTGATGCGGTTCTAGCGCTATGAGCAGCATGGATGCTTATCCCATGGTTTGATGCAAGAGCAGATGCACCCATGCAAGCAAGCCCAAGAAAGCGATGCTATCCCATGGTATGATGCGGTTTGATGCGATAGCAAGCCCAAGAAACCCACCAAACCAGTCGAAAAGCCACGTAGATTGTGAGCTCTCGCCACCTTAATGAAGTTTAATAAATCTCCGCTTGCGCCATCTATGAAGTTGGCTTAGAATGCGATATAATCCCTTAAACTAGGCTCATGACGAAAATTTCTGATACTAAATTTTTCTCAATGGGCTACGTCCGAACGATATGCTATCTGATGTAACGCATGCGAGAAGAAATTTCCACCAGGACGGTGAATCGAAAGAGTGCTGAGCGTAGCGAAGCACTCTTCGTATGAAGATGCTGAGCGAAGCGAAGCATCTGAATGGACGACACAAAACGTGTAAAAAAAAAAAAAAAAA
>QWCI01000709.1_pt1 | contig 16958 bp, 15 predicted proteins | sample 1972541 | NCBI WGS metagenome assembly QWCI01 (sample SAMN09866712, study PRJNA288562) | Human oral metagenome isolate term3_saliva, whole genome shotgun sequencing... | isolation source: mouth | host: Homo sapiens | place: USA: California | reverse complement strand
TTTTGTGGTAAAAACAAAGATAAACCAAAAGGCTGAAGTCCAACTACGGACTTCAGCCTTATTTTATGTGGAGAGGAAAACTTTTACCGGACAGCAATAATTTATTTTCTATTCTTTGTTAAGTGATTTTGGTACCAGTGCGTACACTGGCTGTCCGGTAAAATGCATACTTTGGCTCCTGTTCTTTATCTTCAAAGTGGTTATTGAGAATTGAAGTTTATGATTTTATTAAGCCTGGCTTGTGTATCCTCTACTCTATTCTTGTTTAACGGAATACCAATCATGTAGACTTGAACCTCAGTAGTTGCGAGACAACTATTTATACTCATTTCTCGACAACAAAAATCACTGAATGGATAGATTAGCAAGGCTCGCTTTTTATTCATACCATTCATCGAACAATAAGCAAGCAATTGATGTAAATCATGACGGAATGTATTTTTGAGCTCTTCGCTATCATTGTTCCAATTAAATAGATGACTCTTGTATTTTGCGTCAACCACAAATTGTTCATCTCCCTTCTGAATAATCATATCTGGTTCCAAATAGTTAATCGCCCAGGATGGACGTTTGCTCGCACGAATACCATAATGAGGATTATTCACAGGTCTTGCCCCTTTCTTTTTAGAGACATCGGTCAATAAATACTGAACAAATCTCTCAAAAAAAACAGCATAATCGATACGCCATGCTAATTTCTCATTAGATCTATTGGATAAGATCCTATTGGCCAATTCTTTAATTTGTTTAATGATTGAAGGGTCTGAAACTCTGATCGTTATATTATCTGTTGGACTACAATCTTTATCTCGCAGTTTGATCTTCATCCTAGCTATCTGTGCTGAATAGATCGCACGGGTTCTAAGTGGCGTACGCAGAGATTCTAGTTCTTCGATAGCAAGTTGGAGGACATAGTTTAATTGTTGCCACTCTGGATGATCCGAGGTGAGAATATTGCATTTGTTATGGAAAACAGAGAACTCCATAGGATTACGCGCTGTTCTTAGGGCATATTCCGGCCACAGCGTAGATCCGCTCGGTTGGCGGCTGGCTCTAACTTCGTTAGTAAACTTTCTCCATTTGAACCTTTCCGCTTGCTCATAAAGTTCCAGGTATTTGCAACACTCAATGAATATAGGAGGCGTCATCTGAGAATCCTGGACCAGCTGAAGTTCGTCGGAATATTCAGGTCTTATGGTGCTATCAAGTAAACTTATTAATTCTCCTACATCCTCTCCAAATCGTCCAGTAACGGTTAGATCGCCCACCGCTTTACCATTCATAGGAGAAATAATAGGGATTGTCCCAACAAACCTAGATGTTTTGAGTTTGATAACAGGCTTGCCATTGTCTGACTCTACACATGCCGAAATATCAAGATAGGACAAGTTCTTCTGATTCAGATCCACAAATCTCTGCATGACAGCCTCCATGGAGCGGTCTTTCCATTTCCAACTTTGCTTCACCTTATCGCAAGTCCATATTGTAGAAGACAAAGTGCTTAGCCGTCCAAAAGAAAATACCTGCATTTTACTCATACATCAATTTCCCAGTTTCTTTTAGAAATAAGTCGCAGAAGGTGTCTTTCGCTTTCAATAGATAACCTTCAGTCAAGTATTCTTTCATCAAGGGCAATAACTCATAGATCATACGCTCCTTCATTTCCTTGTCTGGTTCGTTTTTTCCAACAATGAAATAAGATTGCCCCGGTTGGAGATTAAGTTCATCATCTGTAGCGTATTGGAAGAAGATATCTGCAAATTTATTGTAGGTTTCTTTCATAAACTCCTTGCCATCTCCTGGCTTTATCTTGTGAGGACGGAGAGTGTACCAGGCAAAGCGGCGGCGCAATGCAAAATCTACGACAGCCAAACTTCTGTCTGCCGTATTCATGGTTGCTATTACATAGAGATTATCAGGGAGTTGAGTCAGTTTTTTGTCACCAACTGATATTTTAACGTTTCTCTCCCCCGTTTGATATTCGAAGAGGTAGAACACTGGTCCCAGCACATTCGACAAATTGGCGCGGTTGATTTCATCGATGATCAGCAGCACCTTTTCGTCCTCGTGTTCGATTGCATATTCAACAGCTTGATAAAGAATTCCTTTCTTTGCTTTGAACTGTGGTTGCGACATGTCCTCAGACATATTAGGCTCTATACCGTAGACAAAATCGGAGAAAGTCGTTTCTGCATGGAATTGTTCAAAGAAAGTTTGATTGTACCCCTTTGCGATATTCAATGCAGTATAGGTTTTTCCTGTTCCTGGTGCCCCCTGCAATACGATATACTTACGTTTTTCGAGAAGGACTTTAATATCCTTTTCCTCGTTGTGGGCTTCAGGATCGGAAATATCCAAGGCCTCCTCTATTGCATTTCTCTGGTCCTTTTTTGTTGCCCAAGAGCGTATCTTGGCGTAGGTAGCCAGCCATGCATAAATGATTTTCATCCCATTTTCTTCTTGAGGATTAACAATGCAACTAGCGGGCAAAACAGTCTTATACCTCCCTATGACAGTTGTTAATTGGGAGTGTGGTGTTAATTGGGAGTGTGATGTGGTGATTTCATTTAGTAAATCAGTTGATGTGCTTTCTATATCACTAAAAGATGCTTTGAAAAACGTATTCTGGCCCTTGAGTTTAAGGAACATTCTGCGAATGCCTGGAAGTGCAGCCAGGTGATAGTCGTTGCGGAATCCAGACGAACCTACTCCTAGGCAAACAACGCAAGTCTTCACGTCTGAGTAAAAATCTGGAAAAACAACGAAAGAGAAGTCTGAATACTGACCGGAAGTTTCTTCTTCTGGATTGAGAAATCCCCAATATGCTGCACCCTCTTTAAACGCATTTTCTTCTAAGTTCTTTCTAACAATAGCATTCCCTTTAGGGTTTACTATTTGATGGCCTTCATTTTTATGGTCCATACCCATATCTTTGGCTCGGGCATAAACCTCATCGAATAATTCTTTTGCTGTCATATACGTGTTTAATAAATTGAAGCGCAATAATGTGAATTCTGTTGGCTCATCCCCTTGTTGTTATTTGGGTGAAGAGTGTTATAACTGGCTTGTCATGACAGTACTCCATGCATATTATAAACTATATACAAGATGTACCAGTACAATAAGGAGATACAATATTTGCAAAGGTACAAATTGTTTTTGATTATTGATGTCCGTTATTTTTTTTGGTGATAAAAACAAGACTGAAGCCCTCTTGCAAGATTTCAGCCTACTTTGTTGCTTTGCAAATTGAAAAAACACCAGTGGCATGAGCAAAAATACGCATTTGACTGGACAGCCAGTGTATGCACAGGCCTTAAAATTGGTTCGTCCGACATTTGGAGTGAGACCTCAACTACCGGAAGCCCTTTCTCAAAAGCACCGGCCTCCCACTTCAGCCCCCAACGCGCACGCGTAGCGCGCGCGTCCGCTGTTTTTCGTTTTTTGCCTTCACCTCTTCACCATACGACTGTAAGCATCTCGGAAACAGCGACTTGCGGGTGAAGGTTTCACCCTTGTTTCCTTCACCGGTGAAGGCTGAAAAAGGGCCTGTTCTTCACACGCAACATACTCTATATCAACAAATTGTGGGTGAAGGTGAAGGGTGAAGGCAAGAATTTCGAACTCGCTGAGTGCGCGATGCGCAGGGGCGTGTCCGTTCGCGCGTAAGGCGGTGCGGAGGAGGAAACAGTGGGGGCACGGTGGGCGAAGGGACGGGCGTCTTTTCAAAAAAAGCGGGGAGAAAGAAGAAAAAGAAGGGGCGTTTCGAAAGAAAGTCCACAAGTTTTTATTCGATCTCTCCCGATTCTCAAAAAAAACGAAATGTTTTTCTCGAGAAAACTTCGATAGTTCGAAACTAAATCCTTACTTTTGCGCTTGATAAAACACAACTTCCCATCATCCCGCCGCATCGCGGCGTCTATATAGCGCAAAGTCGAGGTACTTTTCCTGACCATCCAGCGCAAACGCTCTTTGACTTATTGAACCGGCGTGACTTTGCCATATCTCCACCTCTCGGAACAGGCAAAAAGGCGCTACGTTCCGGCGCGGGATGCGTCTTTACGCGACCGCGACGAGACATTATCGAAGCGACCCAAACCGCTGTTCACGAAGTGTTCAATCTGCTGTGCCACAATAGTTTGTTCCACCTTAAAAGGCAGCCGGCAAGGGTGTCGCCTACGAACGGGGAGCCCAAGGGGCTCAGCGTGCTGATATCGGTTTATTGCTATCCGCGAAAAGTTTAGACGCAGTAGACATCACATCCTGACCTAAGTTCGGGCTAAGCATCTCCCCTAAAAAGCATCCCGCCGACCATAGTACGCGAAAGGTGGATTGCTTAGACCGAACTCAGGTCAAAATGGAAGTATTCCGCAATGTTTTTTTAAGAAATTTAAGGCAAGGGCTCACATAGTCGCTTTCCGGCCGGGAGAAAATCTCATTCCTCGGCTTCACCTTCGGGCAGGGCGTCGGTTTCGAAGTGGCGACGTTCGGGCGGAGTGATGGCCAAGGCCTCAGAATTGTGGTGGAAGCCGAAGCTTAGATCGAAACCCGCATCGAGGAGTTGGCGCGCGAGGGCGGGTTTTCCGCGAAAGCCGTGGATGGTCCAGCGTTGTCGGGGGCGAAGTTGTTTGCGGAGCGCCAAAATGACGTCGAAAGCTCGTACCACATGGAGCGTCATCGGGCGGTGATGCTGCTCGGACAGCGCCACTTGTGCGGCAAAGACGGCGCATTGCGTTTCGAGATCGGCACCGCGCAATCGGTCGAGGCCGCATTCGCCCACTTGCACCACTTCGGGCAGCGTGAGCAGGTGGGAAAGGGCATCGAGATAGTCGTCGAGCACAAAATCTGCGTCCGCTGTCCACCAAGGATGGATGCCGGCGGCATAGAACGCGCCGTGTTGGGGCTGCCACAACTGCGGACGGCGCACGATGGATTGTGGCAAACTCACGATGCCTTGGCCGGGTGGGGTGTCGAGGCGGTGGGTGTGAAAATCAAAGAAGGGTTGTTTTTGCTCCATAGTTCAAGGTACTGGGTCATATCCGTGCCCACCCCACGGATGGCAGCGCAAAATGCGGCGCACGGCGAGCCAAAGTCCTTTGAAAGGGCCGTGTTTGCGCAGGGCTTCGATGGCGTATTGTGAGCAAGTGGGGGTGTAGCGGCAGGAGGGCGGCGTGTAGGGCGAAATGAAGTGCCGATAGAAGTGAATAGGGGCGATGAGCAGCTGCGTGAGCCAGCGAAAGAGGAGGGACATGGGGCGAAAAAACAAGCGATTAAGAGAAGCAGAAAAACTTATTGAGGGGTGCTCTGCGGCGCTTCGCCCATTTGCAGACGATCGGCCGCACGATTGAGCAGCGTCAGCATGCGTTTGTGCACCAAATCGCTGGGCATGGGGTCGTCGGAGAGCCAAATGAAGGCCAGATGCACCGCGCTCTGCTCGGGAATGTGTTCGAGCAGCCGGTGCTTCTGCAGGCGATAGGCTTCGCGTACTTGGCGTTTGGCGCGATTGCGGTCAACGGCATGCTTGAAATGGCGTTTCGAGACAGAAATCAAGACCTTGGCGTGCGGACCGCTGCCGCTGTAGGGCACAACGAGCATGAGCAGACGCAACGGGAAGGCGATGATGGATTTTTGCCTCGACGAAAACAACTGATTGATGTCGCGTTCCAAACAGAGGTGTTCGGGTTTTCCAAAGGTGTAGCGACGAGGGAAGTCGGAAGTAGACATGGCGGAGGGATGACGAGCGGCGAGAAACAAAAAAGCAAGCCACCGACGTGCGCTTTGTGCCGCGCTGGGCGCGTTGCAAGCGAACGTCGGTGGCTCTTTGAGCGGCGAAGCGGCCGTTAGGCGTTGGCTTCGCGAATATAGTTTTCGAGGCTTTCGGCAATCGACCCGCTTACTTTGAGGTCGACGCGGAGTCCGGCCTCTTCGATGGCTTTGGCCGTGGCATCTCCGAAGCAGCCGAGACGAATGTCGCCCTGTTCGAAGTTGGGGAAGTTGTTCATTAGGCTGTGAACTCCCGTGGGCGTGAAGATCAGAATCATGTCGAAACCCTTATAGGCGTCGGCTTCAAACTTCGTTTCCACAGTGCGGAACATGGCGCACTCGGTGTGCTTGAGTTTTTTGGCGTCGAGCTGAGCAGCCGACTCCAAGGGTACGCCTTCAGACAAGGGGATCAGATAGTTTTCCGTCTTGTGCTTCGCCATGGTGGTGATGAGTTCGGGCCAGCGTCCGCTGCTTCCGAAGAAAACTTTGCGCTTGCGGTACTGAACGAACTTTTGAATATAGAGAATCACCTTTTCTGAAATACCGAAATACTTCATTTCTTCGGGCAGCGTCACGCGCAATTCTTTACACAGGCGGAAGAAGTGCTCAATGGCGTTGCGCGAGTTGAAAACGATGGCTGAATAATCGAGGATATTGATCTTCTGCGCGCGAAATTCTTTGGCTTCGAGCCCTTCGACTTTGACAAACGGGCGAAAAGTGAACTCTACACCGAGGTTCTGGGCAATTTCGTGATAAGGAGATTTCTCTGACGCCGGTTCGGGTTGAGAAACGAGGATTTTTTTGATCATCTTCGCGAGTATGACGGTTACAGCGGGAACATCCAATGTTGGGTGATCGTTTCCAGCAGCCCCCAAGCAAAGAGAAGGGGGGCAATTTCAAGAGCGCAAAAGTACAAAATAACGTGCAAACTGCCCGAGAACGAACTGAAAAATATGCGATTTGCCTTATATAAGAGGAGTATTTTGACAAATGCCATAAGCAAAACATAGGCCGAGAGGGCTTGCGAAAAGGGCAAATCGAAGAATACGACCAATAAGGTGAGTGGGAGTAAAATAACGCCGATGAGAAGAATCGAAACGAAGTAAGTATCGTTCCACAACCGCCGGTGCGCGGCGTCGAAGAACACGCTGTTGACGAAATTGTAGAAACAGAGTTTCGACAAATAGTAGATGCCCACCACCGTTGTGCCGATGGCCAGCAAACCATAGGGCGAAGCCTGTTCGAAGGTCTCGGGAAGCGTGTCTTGCACGTAGTCCACAAACAAGATGCCCTGGAGGAAACACGTTTGTGCCACGAGGAAGAAGCGGCCGCGCAACTCCGTATCGACGCGATCGGCAAAGAGATTCGGGCGAATGCGGTGGTAGAAAAAGTCCTTCACCATGACGCGCAAGAATTTCCACGAGGCTGCAATGACCCACATCATGAGCACAAAACTCACCAAGAGCGTGGAAGTCACGATATCGTCGTGGCGCAAGCGGTAAGGCACGGGATCGCCGGCTATTCCCTTGACTGCCACCGTGCGATGCGAGGGCGTAGCTTTCTGCAAACTGTCCGCCAAGGGAGACCAAAGATGTGCATCGACGGGCACATCCGCAGCATCGGCCGGCCGAAAAGCGGGCACGGTCACCGAGTGGTCGGTAGATTCGGGCACGAACTTGCGCAAAATGGCCGGTTCGCCGCCGAAAAACGCCTGCGCCGCCGAGTCGGCCGGTGCCATCACGAGCACATCGCGGCGAACGGGCGCAGCTGTGCGCACACTATCGGGCACTGTGCGGCGAGGGGAGAGAGAATCTTGGACTACCATGCGGAGATTTTTAGAAAAGAAGAGGACAAAGGAGCGCACCACCGTTTAGAGCGCGGCAAAACGGCGCACATTGGCATCCCAAAGCGGCGTTTCTTCGCACAAGCGCACGGCCTCTTCGGGCGTGGAGGCCACCTGCCAAATGTCCGTGTGTATGCGACGCATGAACTGTTGTTCGGCGCAACGCTCCAGTTGGGCGAGGAGCGGATCGAAAAAGCCGTCGGTGTTCAGCACCACAATGGGGTGAAGAAACAATCCGAGCTGCTTCCACGTGATGACTTCGAGCAACTCTTCGAGCGTACCCACCCCACCGGGGCAGGCAATGCAGGCATCGGCCATTTCGGCCATGCGCTCTTTGCGACTGTGCATGTCGGGCGTGACGATCATCTCGGCCATGTCCGGGTGCTCCCAGTGCTCGTCGACCATAAACTGCGGTATCACGCCCACGGCGCGACCGCCGGCGGCCTGAATGCCGTCGATGGTCGCGCCCATGAGTCCGGTGCGTCCGGCACCGTTGACGAGGGTGTGTCCGCGCGCTGCCAAGCATGTGCCCAAATCGCGGGCGGCTTGCAAATAGACGTCGGGCACCTGTCCCGACGAAGCGGCGTAGACTGTGATGTTCATAAGGAGAAAGAACGAAAAACAGATCAGTTCAACCCGAAAGCCTGACGAATGTCGTCGACGCGGTCGAGTTTTTCCCAAGTGAAGAGCTCCACTTCCAGGCTCACCGGTGCCTGTCCGCGCGGATGGAAGGTCTTGGTCACCACACGATTGGAACGTCCCACATGACCGTAGCGCGCTGTCTCTTCATAGATGGGGTGGCGCAGTTTCAAGCGCTGCTCAATGTCGTGAGGACGGAGGGAAAAGAGCGATTTGATCTTCTCGGCGATCTCGCCGTCCGAGAGTTGCACGTGGCTCTTGCCGTAAGTGTCCACAAACACGCTCACCGGCTCAGCCACGCCGATGGCATAGGCCAACTGCACGAGCATTTCGTCGGCCACACCGGCGGCTACCATGTTCTTGGCGATGTGGCGCGCAGCGTAAGCGGCCGAACGGTCCACCTTCGAGGGGTCTTTTCCGGAGAAAGCCCCACCGCCGTGTGCGCCCTTGCCGCCGTAAGTGTCGACAATGATCTTGCGTCCCGTCAAACCGGTGTCGCCGTGGGGGCCGCCGATCACGAATTTGCCGGTCGGGTTCACGTGGTAAGTGATGTCGCTCTGCTCAAATAGCGCCTTGATCTCGGGCGTGTTCACCCGTTGTTCGAGCACTCGCGGGATGAGCACCTCAATCACGTCTTTGCGGATCTGCGCCAGCATGCGATTGTCGGCCTCCGTTTGGCTGCCGGCCTCTTCGGCGGTGACAAACTCGTCGTGCTGCGTGCTCACCACGATGGTGTCGATGCGCAGCGCGCGACCGTTGTCGTCATACTCCACCGATACTTGGCTCTTCGCGTCGGGGCGCAGATAGGTCATCACCTTTCCTTCGCGACGAATGTCAGCCAACACAATTAAGATGTCGTGTGCCAGTGCGAGGGGCAGGGGCATGAAGCGATCGGTCTCGTTGTTGGCATAGCCGAACATCATGCCTTGGTCGCCGGCGCCCTGCAATTCGGGGGCTTCGCGCTCCACACCGCGGTTAATGTCGGCACTCTGGTCGTGAATGGCCGAGAGGATGCCACAACTTTCGGCATCGAACTTGTATTCGGCCTTCGTGTAGCCGATGCGACGGATGGTGCGGCGAATTGTTTCCTGCAAATCGACGTTGGCGGTCGATTTCACCTCGCCTGCCACCACCACTTGACCGGTAGTCACGAGGGTTTCGCAAGCCACTTTCGATTGAGGATCGAAAGCCAGGAATTCGTCGAGCAAAGCGTCCGAGATTTGGTCGGCTACCTTATCGGGATGGCCTTCGGAAACGGACTCTGAAGTATAAATGTAGGACATTGTGAAATGTGAGTTGGAGAGGGGAGTTAAACAATAGCCGCCGGGCGACGAGCAGTAGGTATATACAAAAAACTGCCCATCGCGGCAAAGCGAAAAGCAGAACGAAAACAAACCCGACGGGCTACGACAAGGCCGACACGAAACATCGTCCTCCTAAAAAATGAGGGCTTCGGTCGGTGGCGTTTTAGCATTTTTGGAGAGGTTGCAAGCAGTCAAATCTGTCCTCGTTCGAAATCGCCGCAAAGATATATCTTTTTTCCCGGAAAACCAAATTTCGCGCGTGTTTTCCGCAAGGCGATTCCTGCTACGTGCCCATTTTTTGCGCAACAAAATGCAATGCGAGCCGAAAGTTGAGGACTTTTCCCCCTTAACTCATCGAAAAACCGTATATTTGCAGCAAATACAATAACAAAAAAGACAGCATGGCACAAGAAGACGTTTTCAAGAAAATCGTATCTCACTGCAAAGAGTATGGTTTTGTGTTCCCTTCCAGTGAAATCTACGACGGTCTCGGCGCCGTTTACGACTACGGTCAGCTCGGTGTGGAGCTGAAAAACAATATCAAACAGTATTGGTGGCAAGCCATGACGCTGCTGCACGAGAACATCGTGGGCATCGACTCTGCCATCTTCATGCACCCCACCATCTGGAAGGCTTCCGGACACGTCGATGCCTTCAACGATCCGCTCATCGACAACAAGGATTCCAAGAAACGCTACCGCGCCGACGTCCTCATCGAGGATCAAGTGGCCAAGTACGACGAGAAGATCGAAAAAGAAGTGGCCAAAGGCCGCAAGCGCTTCAAAGAGGCGTTTGACGAAGCCGAATTCCGCGCCACCAACGGCCGTGTGCGCGAACTCATCGAGAAGCGCGATGCCCTTCACGAGCGTTATTCCGTGGCCATGAACGCCTCCGACCTCGAAGGACTGCGCCAAATCATCCTCGACGAAGAGATCGTTTGCCCCATCAGCGGCACGCGCAACTGGACAGAGGTGCGTCAGTTCAACCTCATGTTCAAGACCGAAATGGGTTCGACGGCCGAAGGCAGCAACACCATCTACCTCCGTCCCGAAACGGCACAGGGAATCTTTGTCAACTACCTCAACGTGCAGAAGACCGGCCGCATGAAGATCCCCTTCGGCATCGCACAAATCGGTAAAGCCTTCCGCAACGAGATCGTAGCCCGTCAGTTCATCTTCCGCATGCGTGAGTTCGAACAGATGGAAATGCAGTTCTTTGTCAAGCCCGGCACCGAATTGGATTGGTTTGCCCACTGGAAAGAAAGCCGCATGGCCTGGCACCAAGCTCTCGGCTTCGGTGCGGAGAACTATCGCTTCCACGATCACGAGAAACTTGCGCACTATGCCAACGCCGCCTGCGACGTCGAATTCAAGATGCCCTTCGGCTTCAAGGAAGTGGAAGGTGTGCACTCCCGCACCGACTTCGACCTTTCGCAACACGCCAAGTTCAGCGGTAAGAAAATCGAATACTTCGATCCCGAAAGCGGCGAAAGCTACACCCCTTACGTCATCGAGACTTCGATCGGTGTGGATCGTATGTTCCTCAGCGTGCTGAGCCACGCCTACCAAGAGGAGAAACTCGAAGGCGGCGACACCCGTGTCGTGCTTCGTCTCCCCGCTGCGCTCGCTCCCGTCAAGTTGGCCATCCTCCCCCTCGTCAAGAAGGACGGACTTCCCGAGAAGGCACGCGAGATCATGAACGAACTCCGTTTCTACTTCCGCTGCGCCTACGAAGAGAAGGACTCCATCGGCAAGCGCTATCGCCGTCAAGATGCCATCGGCACGCCCTATTGCATCACCGTCGACCACGAAACGCTCACCGACGGCTGCGTGACCATCCGCCATCGCGACACGATGGAACAAGAACGCGTCTCGATTGACTCCCTCCGCTCCATCATCGAAGAGAAGGTGTCGCTCACCTCGCTCTTGCGCCAACTCAAATAAAACACTCCCCAGCGCGGCGTGCCCGTCGGTGCGCCGCGCTTTTTTCTAACCCCTCCCTTACTTTCCACACCGCTCCGTGATGAAACGCTGTTTTTTCCTGCTCCTCCTCCCGATCACGCTGGTACTGCTGAGTGCCTGCAGCGAAAAGGAAGACCCCAACCCCGAATACGCCAATTGGTCGACGCGCAACGATGCCGCCTTCACCGATAGCCTGCGATTGGCGCGCACTGCCATGGCACAGGCGCGCTCGAAGTGGGGCGATGCCTGGGAAGAGCACTGCGACTGGCGCGTGCTGCGCAACTACATCAAAGGCCCCGACGCCAAAGCCGACCGCTACGATTCGGTGGTGGTGCACATCCTGCAACGCGGCACGGGCAGTGGGTCGCCCCTCTCGACCGACACGGTGCGTGTGGCCTACATGGGTCGCCTCATTCCCACGAAGAACTTCGCCGCCGGCTATCTTTTCGACCATTCGGGCAACTCGGCCGACTCCGCGCGCGTGTTCGATCCGCTCTTTGCCGTCACGAGCAAATTTGCCGTGCAAGGAGTGGTGCCCGGTTTCGGAACCGCGCTGCAACACATGCGCATCGGCGATCGTTGGCGCCTGATTTTGCCCTCACGCTTGGCCTACGGCGAGGTGAAAGTCGATCAGATTCCGGCGCACTCCACGCTGGTCTTCGACGTCGAATTGCGCAGCTATGAGCGCATTCACTGATTGTGTGCGCCGGCGCTGTCCACTGTTTGACCGATATCCGCCTCCCTGCGGCTCCTCCGTCAGCTCATGACGCAGGAGCGCGCTTGTTTTTTTGAGAAAGTCCACCGTGATCCATAAAAAGTCCCCATGTTTCGTGCGAAACATGGGGACTTTTTGTAATTATCGGCCTTGTTTTGAGCCAAAGGCGTGGAGTTTTTGGCGAGAGCCGTATTGCGGCGTTTTAGTGCCGTGGATTAGCGGCGAATACGCGCGATGCCCGTGAAGTCACCGCGGGTGATTTGCACGTCTTTCGGGCAACGGTAGAGGGCGTCCTTCTGCATTTCGCAGTCGTTGGGGAGATAGACGCGCTTCAAGTTGGGGCAAGATTCCACAGCGTAGCTCTCCATCACTTTCGTACCCGGCACGAGTATGAGCTGTTCGATGCTGTTGTGGCGCGCAATGATGTTCTTTTCCAGTCGTTCGATGGGTTGGAGTTTCACACTCTTCATGGCGGCGGGAATGAAGACGAGCGATTCGATTTTCTTCATCCAGTTCTTGGTGTAGACCACGCCGTCCTTGGCCGCGAATTTGGTGTTTTGGTCTTCGACAAACACGGTCTCTACGTTCTTTCCTCGTTCGGAAAGGCTCACGACTTGGTCGTCGCCGAGCGAAACGATGTTGCGGCCGAGATAGACTTGCTTCACGTTTTTGGGGAGGTCGTGATGGGGAATGAACGAGGAAACGCGGAGTTTGTTCGTCGAGAAGGGCACGGTGAGGATGTCGCCCGAGGTTTTCACGCGCGAGACGTTGAGGTGGCCTTGGTAGAAGTCATAGCCGAATTGGTCGTCTTCGAACACTTCGATGTCGGTGCGCAGGGGGACGAGATGCTTGTAGGAATCTACCTTGTCCATTTCGAAGAAACCGCCGTTGGTGGGGTCGTTCACGTACCATTTCCCGTCGGCGTAGACGTAATCCCAGGCGTGGGCACCCAGATAGACATCGCCCTGGAAGAGATTGCCGTTGATGCCGATGCAGGGGATGCCTTGTGTGTAGAGCATCACTTTGAGGACGTTGGCATAGCCTTGACAAACGCATAGGCCGCCGTTGAATGCGCCGAAGGGATCGTTGCGGCCGTTGCCGTTGTTGTCGTAAGTGGTGTTTTTGATCACGAAGTTCTGCAGCGCTTCGAGCTTTTCTAAGTTGTTCTTGCAGTCCTTCGTCACCTCGTCGGCCTTGGCTTTCATCTGTGCGAGCTGGTCGGCGGTGAGCGCGTTGGGATCTGATTTCTCGGAGAACATCGAGATATCGAGCGCCCGTTGGGGATCCATGGCGGCGAGAATGAACTTCAGGTCGATCATGTGGTTGCTTCTGCTCAGTGAGCGACTATTGTCGGGCGCAGCAAAGTGCGATGCATCGTAGTCGAACGAGAGGGGTGATGCCACTTGGGTGAAGGTTTCGGCGTTGCGCGGAGCTTGCGGGTCTTCGGCAGCGCAGGAGCCGAGCAAACAGAGTGCTGCGGCGAGGCAGAGGGCGGAAGTAGAGTGGTTCATGGAGGAAGGTATTAAATGGATGAACTGAGGCGCTTGGATCGTTAGGCACGGGTTGCTTTCACCATGCGTGGACGATCGTCGGCGTCGTTTCTGATTTCGACGGATTGGAGCCCGTGTTGGGCAAAGAGTTCGGCGGTTGCGAGGGCGAAGTCCGTATGCGTTTCGACCAAGAGCGCACCGCCTGGGTGCAGGCGCTCGGTGGCCAAGACGGCCAAGGCGCGATAGAAGAGTAAGGGGGCGTGGTCGGGCACGAAGAGTGCGGTGTGCGGTTCGTGTTGCACCACGTTGTCGGCCATTGTCGGCGCTTCTCCGGCGGGAATGTAGGGCGGGTTGCTCACGATGAGATCGTACTCTCGTTGCTCGGCGGCCTGTTCTTCGATCACTTTCAGGAGATCCACTTCGCGAAAGTCGACTTGAGCACCGAGTTGCGTCGCGTTGTGTCGCGCCACCGTGAGCGCGCGAGGCGAAATGTCCCAAGCCTCGACTCGTGCGCGCGGCAATTCGAGCGCCAAAGAGACGGCAATGCAACCGGAGCCCGTACCCACGTCGAGCAGGCGGGGGGTGGTTTGCTGAGACAGCGCGCTGGCGCACCATTCCACGAGTTCATACGTCTCGGGACGGGGAATGAGCACATCGGGGGAGACGGCAAATCGACGCGAGCCGAAGGTTTCGTAGCCCAAGACGTACTGCACCGGCACTTGTTGGCGCAGTGCCTGCTTGTCGTGCTCTATTTCGCTTTGCTTCTCGGCGGTGAGTGGCACCGGGCTGTCCATAAATAACTGCGCACGGCTCAGTTGCAGGCGTTCGCACACATAGTGTTCGGCCACGGAGGCGGCTTCGCTCGGCGAGTAGGCGGCGGCCAGTTCAGCGCGCAGGGAGCGGAAAAGCGCGTAGGGCGAAAAGGAGGAAGCGTTCATGGCTTTTATTTGAGCGCGTTCATGTCGTCGTAGGCCTTTTGCATAAAGGCTTTCACCTTGTGTAGGCGTTCGCCCTTCGGGTCGGGCGTAACCCGCGAAGCTCGGCGCGTGGCGAGTTCGTAGATGCTCGTTCCGGTCGAATCGATGAAGGTGTATCCCTCAGGCCAAGTGTGGATGGCGAAAGGATAGGTGTAGGTTTGCGACATGACGTCGCGCGAGAATTTGAAACGCGCGTGGTCGATGCCGAGTTGTCCGAGGAGGGTGGCGGCGAGGTCGGTTTGATTGCACAGGCGCGCCACTTCTCTTGCGTTGCGCACGGCACCTCCTGTCCAAATGAGGGGGATGTGGTATTTGCGGATGTCGAACTCGTTGATGTCTGCCGGCCACGATACGCCGTGATCGGGGAGGATGATGACGAGGGTGTTCTTCCATTCGGGCGAACGGCGCAGGCCTTCCATGAATTTCCCGAGCGATTCGTCGAGATAGGCGAAGGCATTGAGCATTGGGTCGTCCAGGCGCTTGTAGGGAACTGTCCACGGTTCGTGGCTCGAAAGGGTAAGGAGAGTTTTGAACCAAGGCTTATCCTTCGGTTGACGGTCGATGTTTTGGCGCAGTTGGTCGAACATCAGGTGATCGCACACGCCCCACGGACTGGTCTTGCGCATTTTGGCCGGAAAGTCCACGTCGCCCAGCACACGGTTGTAGCCCGTGGCGAGGAAGTAGGAATTCATGTTCGTGAAGTTCTTGTCGCCGCCATAAAGGAACTCCGTATCGTAGCCCACGCTGCGGAGTGCGCCGGCAATGGAGGGGAGTACGCGCGACTTGGCGGGCATTTTCATCACACTTGCGTCGGGAAAAGCGGGATAGCCCGAGAAAGTGCAGATCGTGCCGCGGTCGGTGCGGAAACTGTTGGCGTAACATTGGGAGAAGAAGACGCCTTCGCGCGCCATGCTGTCGAGATGGGGCGTCACCTTCGTGTTGCCTTCCGTACACCCCACCACTCTACCTCCGCAACTCTCCATGAGGATGAGCAGAATGTTCGGGCGGCGATTGTTGAGCAGGCTATCTTCGGGCGAAATGCGGCTCTCGGTATTATAATTGAGGGAGGCAAAAACGCGATCGGCCTCATCGGGCGCGAAATAACGGGCTTGTTGGCTGAAATCGCGCTCTTTGAGGAGCGAATAGAAGAACGAAAAGACGGGATTGACGGCCGAGTGGTTGTGATATTGGTCGGTGGAATAGTAGACCATGCCGACATTGGCGGTCGATCGCCCTACTCCACCGCGGATGCCGAGGAAAAGCAATGCGCCGATGAACAGGAGCGCGAGCGTATGCACCGTGCGCTGCACGGGATGTGGCGTGCGGAAGCACGAACGACGCGTGTTTTGACAATCAGTGCGCGGGCCGATGCGCCAAAGTAGCCAAATGTAGCCACAGATCAAGAGTAGAAAGCCGGCCACGGCGAGGAGAAAATAGCCCCAGCCGAGACTATCTGTGATGCCGGAGGGGTTGTCGAGATAAGACAAGCAAACGGCGTCGAGTTTGAAGCCCCATTTTTCGTATAAGATGATGTCGACGATCAGCGTGGCGAGAACAAGCACGCCAACGGTGGCCGAGTAGATGCGATAGGCGGTGCGTCCGCGCGGAGTGAAGCGCGTTTTGCCGAGCAAGGTGGCGAAGAATAAAACCAACCACAGTGGGGCGGTGATGTAAGCCGCGACGGCGATGTCGAGTGGTAGGCCGTGCCAATAGATTTGTAGGGCATCGGCGAGTCCGGGCCAGCCGTTGTGAGCGAAGAAAGCGAGTTTGCCCACCAAGAAGGTGAGCAGCCACGCGAGAAAGAAGCGAACGAGGAGTGAAAAATGGAATTTCATCGTGGAGAACAGAAGAAAATGCTGTGCAAAACTGTGGTGCTTTTGCATCAGAGTTGTTGCATATCGTGAAGACGTTTGTAGTATCCGTCGAGTGCAATGAGGGCATCGTGCGTGCCGCGCTCAACAATTTGCCCTTCGTGGAGGACTAAAATCTCATCGGCGTTGCGTACCGTCGAAAGGCGGTGGGCAATGGCGATGGTGGTGCGAGTGGACATCAGTCGCTCGAGGGCTTCTTGCACCAAACGCTCACTTTCGGTGTCGAGTGCCGAAGTGGCTTCGTCGAGAATGAGGATGTCGGGATTTTTCAAGATGGCTCTTGCGATGGATATGCGTTGTCTTTGTCCGCCGGAGAGGCGACAGCCGCGATCGCCCACAGAAGTGTCGTAACCGTCCTCCGTTGCCATGATGAAGTCGTGGGCATTCGCCACTTT
>QWCI01002257.1_pt1 | contig 17034 bp, 12 predicted proteins | sample 1972541 | NCBI WGS metagenome assembly QWCI01 (sample SAMN09866712, study PRJNA288562) | Human oral metagenome isolate term3_saliva, whole genome shotgun sequencing... | isolation source: mouth | host: Homo sapiens | place: USA: California | reverse complement strand
GTACTGATACATAGTGTGACAACCTGCAGGCTATGACGACTGCGGGCTTTGTTTCTTTTTTTTGCCATTTCTTTAATAAGGTATAATACACCAAAGTTGCTGCAAAGATACTGCAAAATAAGATAATGACAAAGGAAATTATGCTTTATTTAGAGATAAAAGTTGTAACGTAACTATTCTGCAATAAGGAATTATTAATGTCAGATAAAACTTTTTATGTAACTTAGTTGTTCACGTCTTGCATTATAATACGATATTGACGATAGGTTCTTTGTTCATCTTTAACCAATGTGTCGTTGGTGTGCACCATATGTGCTGATAGTGAGCACCATGTGTGCTGATGCTAAGCACCACATGTGCTATATAACAAAGTTAATTAATGAAACCCACCTTAAATGTTCAAAAACAGTGTGTATTTCCGCAATAAAATTATATAAAATGCGTTTAGCATACATAATCTTTAACAAAAAGTAACGAGACCTATGAAACGAATAGTATTTTTAGTATTGTTAGCTATATCAGTGTTGACGTCAAAAGCGCAGAATAAACCATGTACATGGTCGGTGATACCGCATGTTGGAGTGTCAATTTCTTCTTTGTTAGGTGGGGCTGGATTGTATGAAATCGGTGATGGAGAAGTGGTGAAGCTAAAGCCACATAGATTGTTAGGCTTTGTTGGCGGAGCAGACGTGATGTATCAAGCTTCTGATGTTGTTGGAGTATCTGCTGGGTTGTCATTTGTTCAAGCTGGCTGCAAGTTCAAAGATGAGGAGGCGAAGGGGTATGTTGTTCATGATCGCTATATGCGAATGAATTATGTTGCCATGCCTATTTTGGCTCATAGCTGTTTGTTACCAAGATTCTCTGTTAAAGCTGGTATAGAGCCTACTTTCTTAGTTAGTGCTACAAATCATGAAGAGCATCAATCGTTTGATGTTGATACAGATGGTAAAAAGTCTAATTTCCAAGAAGCTATATATGACTTTGATGTAAAGAAAGGAATGCGTAAGTTTGGACTTTCTATACCTATTGGTGTTAGCTATGAATACGAAAACGTTGTGTTAGGGGCATTATATCATGTGGGAGTCTTTAAGATTTATAAGGAAGGTGACTCTTCTCGCAATAGTGTGATTGAGCTATCAGTAGGTTATAAACTTAATCTTTAGTGCAACTCAGAAAACTCTTTTTCTTTCTTCAAAAGTATTTAAAAATAGATACAATAGGTTTGTATGATTTCATTTCATAATGAAGTGGAAAGAAGATGCATGTGCGAATAATTACCTGTAATAATTAAGTTTTTTAGCAAATAGGACTGAAAATTGAAAAAAATGCAGTAAGTTTGCACATTATATTAATGTATGATGAAACGGAACTTTTTAATCACATTGTTTCTAATAATGGGCTTGGGTGCTATGGCTCAAGTACATCATCCTATTTCTGTTCGTAGCGATGAACGGCCGTCAATGGATAAAATACAAGCGTATATCGATTCGTTAAATTCGCTGAAAGATAGCGTGTTTACAAGTAAGAATCCAAAGGGTAGACGTGAGCAGAGGCTACGTCGAAATGATATGCGATTGTTTATGCCGCTGACCTATTATGGTAATGTGGCAGAAGGTTTGTTCACACGTGATAGAAAAGAAAACCCTGTTCTGTCAGAGTTGATGCATCTTTATTTGACACGTCCTGACCTTGTGCAGGGGACTGATCGAATGGTACAGCAACAGCAGACGAAGTTGGATGATATTAAAGCACCAATACATCACGATATTACTTTGGTTGAAAAGGTAACAGAAGGCCCTGTTGAGCCAACAACTGTTCCTGTAGAAGTCATGGTGAAGCGTCCTAATTTCTGGACGATAAACGGTGATTATGCCTTGCAGTTCCTGCAGAATTACGTTTCAGGAAACTGGTATAAAGGTGGTGAAAGTAACTATTCTGCGTTGGCATCATTGGTTATGCAAGCCAATTACAACAATAAGCAGAAGGTGAAGTGGGAAAACCGATTGGAGTTGAAGTATGGTATGCAGAGTAGCCGTTCAGATTCTTTGCATAGTTTCAAGAGTACAGAGGATTTGATTCGTCTTACTTCTAAACTTGGTTTGCAGGCAACAAAGCGTTGGTATTATACGGTGCAGTTTGTTGGTAATACGCAGTTTAGCTACTCTTATCGTTCGAATGATCCAAAGGTTTATTCAGCTTTTGCGGCTCCATTGAACATAAACCTCTCTATCGGTATGGATTACTCGGTAGATTGGATGAATCATCGTTTGAAGGGTAATTTCCATTTGGCTCCATTGGCTTATAATATGAAGTACACTCGTATGTTAGAGTTAACTCGTCGTTTGGGCATCAAGGATGGTAAGCATTTCTTGCATGACTTCGGTTCTGAGTTTACTGTTGATTTGGAATGGAAGTTGATGGAATCGCTTACTTGGAAGACACGATTGTATGGATATACTACGTATAAGCGTACAGAGTTGGAATGGGAGAATACATTCACCTTCCGATTCAATCGTTATATCTCAAGTCGTGTGTTCATCTATCCTCGCTTTGATGATGGTGTTCGTCGTGATAATGACCATGCTTTCTGGCAGTTGAAGGAGTTTGCTTCTATCGGATTCCAATATAGCTTTTAATAGATAGCTCCTTGTTATAAGACTAATACTCTTTTAATAATGCTTGTTGTCAGTGTTTTTCTAAGTGTAGAGGAAATTTTCAAGCTAAGCCCTATTTTAAATTTTGCAGATTAGAAACTTATAATATCTTTCAATCCCCTTCTCTTTTAGAGAGGGGGATAGTATGTTTTATTATAACTTATTTCTTTTGCTTTTTTTATATTCAATTGGCTTTGAGATTCGATAAATTTATGTACATTTGCAGCGTAATCAATATTAATACCTTTTTTATGTAGAATTTGTTGAGTGCACATTTGTGAAGAGATCTAATTCTTTTAATAAGTTAATATCAAAAATAATAACAATAAAGACTAATCAATGAAGTATCATCAACACATGTTTAGAACTTTAAGAAGCTTGCCTTCTTTGGTGTTTCTGACAGCTTTTATCTTGATGATTTCGTGGAGTTCTCCTGCTTCTGCACAGACGCCAGGAAAGAAGTTCTCGATTTCGTTTAAGGATAAGAGTGTTGCTCAGATTTTGGATTTCATTTCTACAAAGGGAGACTACAAGATTAATTACTCAGACGATGTTAAGAACGACACATTGCTTCTTACCATCTCGTTTGAGGATGTAGACGAACTGAGTGCTGTGGAAAAACTATTGTCTCATTCTTCTTTCGTCTACAATATTGACGGAAAGCTGATTGATGTGTTCAAAATGAAGAACGCAACGCAGGGACAATACACAATTCGTGGTACTGTAAAAGACAAAGATGGATTGGGCGTGCCTTTTGCTATTGTGCAGATTAAGGGTACGTCGCAAGGTGTTACTGCCGATATTGACGGTAACTTCTCTATGCCTGTAGAAAAAGAGGAGGGAACGGTTACAATCTCCAGTGTGGGCTATGACGCTAAAACACTGAAGTATCATACTGGTAAGGCAATGAATGTTATCTTGACATCTTCAGCTATTGCAATGGGCGAGGTTACGGTTGTTGCATACGGTAAGCGTAATACACGTGAGCAGGTAGGTGCTATTGCTTCTGTGAAAGTTGAAGATTTGCAGAAGGCTCCAACCGCAAGTATTGAGAACCTCTTGCAAGGCCGTATGGCAGGTGTGGATGTAAGCAATCTCTCAGGTTCACCTGGTGGTGGTGGCTCTCGTATCACAATTCGTGGCTTCAGTTCTCTTAATCAGAAGGGTATCAATGATGGTTCTCCACTCTATGTGATTGATGGTATTCCAGTGTCAAGTAGTGCTGGAGATGCAACAGGTGGTATTAACCCATTGTCAGGACTTGATCCATCAAGTATTGAGTCTGTACAGGTTCTCAAGGATGCTGCTTCTGCTTCACTCTATGGTTCACGTGCTGGTAATGGTGTTATCCTTATCACTACGAAGAAAGGTAAGTCTGGACGTTCTGAGGTTAGCTTCAATGTGTCACAGTCTCTCTCTTGGTTACCAAGTACACCAATGCAGACACTTGGTAAGGGTGAGCGTGATATAGCTCTTCTCCTTGCTAAAAGCCAGAGAGGTGCACATTATGACTACATTACAGATAAGTTAGTTTATCCTGGTTCTTATAAGGATTCATACGGCTGGGATGCTGATAATGATGGTGCGTATGACTATTTGTGGCGTAATGGTAAGGTGCTGGATTCAGAACGTCGTCTACCAGGTATTGCACAGGACTCACTTAATACCTTTTATAATAACAGAACAAACTGGTGGAAGTATGCCTTCCGTGTAGGTAGAGTTACAAAGGCTGATATGTTGTTGGCTGGCGGTACGGATAATATTAGATATATGGTTAATGCTGGTGTCTATGATGAAACTGGTATTATGATTAGTTCTAATTTCCGTCGTTTCAGTTTGTTGAGTAACCTTGACTTCAACTTGTCAACAAAGTTGAGTGCATTCACACGTATCAACCTTACATACGCTACTCAGAAAGCAGGAGCAGATGGAGGTCGTGTGCAGGGATTGACATTCGACCCAAAACGTACATCGACACTCTTGCCAGGTAAAGGTAGTACTGCTGAACAAGTGGCGTTGAGACAGTTGAAGGATATTGATAAGACCAACTCGAACTATAATGTTCGTCTGAGTGTTGGCTTGAACTATAACATCTTGAAGGGTTTGAAGTTCTCTTCTACTTATTCACTTGACCATTACTTCACACGTGTGTACACATTCACACCTGATTACTTGAAGTATGATAAGAAGTCTGAGGTGCAGGCTTCTAACATTGCAATGACGAATGTTCAGACTGAGAATATCCTTACTTATAACCTTGCATTGCCAAGTGAACATAAGTTGGAGTTGATGGCTGGTATGACTTATAACTATGATTTGTTGCAAAATTTAAGTGGTACAGCAAAGGGTGGTCCTACTAACTCTATCAAGTATGCTGGTGAGGGCTGGCCTTCACTCTTCAATGATGGTGGAACGGTAAGAGCTGCACAGAGCTTCCTTACGAATCAGCAGGAGCAGTCATTGCTCAGTTTCTTGGGTCGTGCTGCTTATAGCTATAAGAAGCGTTATATGGCAGAGCTTTCTATTCGCGCAGATGGTTCAAGTGTGTTCGGTAAGGATGTACGTTGGGGAACCTTCCCTTCTGTAGGTCTTGGCTGGGCATTCAGTGAAGAACGCTTTATGAAGAAGTTCTGGTGGTTAAGCTTCGGTAAACTCCGTGCTTCTTGGGGTAAGTCTGGACAGAAGTTTCAGGAGCCTTACTTGGCTTTAGGTGTGATGGAGGAGAGTAACATCTTTAATGGTTTGTTAGGTCTTATTCCACAATCTATGGCTAATAAGAAGTTGACTTGGGAGGAGAGTGATCAGTATGACCTCGGACTTGACTTGCAACTCTTGGATTATCGCTTGAAGTTCAAACTCGATTATTACTATAAGTATTCAAGTAAGTTGTTGATGCAGTCTTATTTGCCAGGTAATGTCTTCCTTGCAACAAATATGTGGGACAATGCTTCTGCTATCTCTAACGAGGGTATTGAGTTTGAGGCTCAATATGATGTTATCCGTAAGAAGAATTGGAATTGGAGTGTTGGTTTTAACCTCTCTCACAATAAGAATATGCTGCGTAAGACATATAATGGCGAAGACCTTAATGATAAAGTCTTAGGTCGTCCTGTTTATGGTATTTATACTTTCAAGGATGAGGGAATCGTTCAGAAGGAGGAAGATATCCCAATGTATCTCAATGCGTCTGGTAAGCAGATCCCTCTTTACTTCCAGTCTATTAACAATCCATTGCGAGTGGGTGGAAGAAAGATTAAGGACCAGAACTATGATGGTGTGATTGATGATAAGGACCTCTACTATGCTGGTAGCACACTTCCTGCTGTCTATGGTGGTTTGAATAGCCATTTGGAGTGGAAGGGTTTGAGCTTTGATGTACTCTTCAGCTATACTATTAGCCGTAAGGTAATGAATATGTATAAGAACAGTGCTTTCACCTTTACAAAGGACTTTGGTGTTATTATGAATTACTTCCATTCTGGTGACTTCTGGACTACAAGTAACAGAGATGCGAAGTATCCATCACTTGAGTTCGCTGATAAGGATTATGTTGGACAGTTTGATGGTAACGTAGATTCTAATATAGAGAATATTAGTTTCTTACGTCTTAAGCAGTTGGTTATTGGCTATCAGATACCTAAGAACTGGTTGAAGGGTTCTTTCATTAAGGATGCTAATGTCTATCTCAGTGGTGAGAACTTGTTCTTGCTTACCAATTATTCAGGAGTAGACCCAGAAATTATCAACCCTTACTCTGGTAAGGACGATGGAACACAGTATCCATTGAATAGAAAAGTTACTTTGGGCCTCAACTTAAAATTCTAAGAGAAATGAAGAAGATTATAATGCTCTCAATATGTGGTTGTCTTCTGTCCTCTTGCAGCCTTGACTTGCAGCCAGAGAACGGATTGACTTACAGCAACTCGTTCAATACAGAGAAAGAGTTGAATGCAACAACCACTTCTATTCTATATTATATTAACACTGTAGTCGGTAACAACTACGTTCTTTCAACAGCAGGCATGAAGGCTGACGAAATACTCGATGGTAAGCAGTTGCGCCAGTGGAATCCACGTACTGTGATTACAAGCGAGTATTCTTGGAAAGGTCTTTACGACATTATCTTTGAAGCTAACCTTCTGCTTGATAATATAGATAAGACAAAGGACTTGACAGAAGACCGTCGGAAGTATCATGTAGGACAAGCAGAATTTGCTCTTGGACTATCTTATTTCCTCTTGGCACAACGATATGGTGAGGCAATCATTACAGAGAATTCTACTGAGATAAAGCCTTACTCTTTGTCTTCTCAGAGTGATGTACTCAATGCTGCAATAGAACATGCAAAGAAGGCATTGGATATTTTGCCTACATGGGATAAGTTGACGGATTTGAATGGTGTGGCAATTACTAATCGTCAGACGGCTTCAAAAGGTACTGCCGCTGCCTTGCTTGCACAGATTTATGCGTGGAAGGGTAGTGTAACAGAACTTTATAAGTTGCAAGGTAATGCACAGGAAGATTATCAGAATTCTATCAATTACTCAACACAACTTATCGCTGGTCAGGTTGGTAACTATCAGCTATGTTCTTCTTATACTTCAACAATAGAAAGCTTGTTTCCTGATGCTACTGACCAGCGTCTACAGGCATTTTTCTATCAGTGGGGTACCTCACATGAGGTAGATGGAACCGATTACGCTATTATGTATAAGTTCAGAAAAGCAATCATGGATGCCGATCAATATTCTGCAAGTGGTAAGACCTATCGTACGGTAGATGCTGATTATGTTTACTGGCGACTTGCTGATTTCTATCTGTTGAGAGCTGAGTGCTATCAAAAGTTAGGCAATGAAGCAAAGGCTATTGCTGACCTCAATGTGATTCGTTCGCGTGCAGGTGCGCTTTCTTATCCATCAACATACGATACAGAGGGCTTGAAGAAAGCTATCTTCCGTGAAAGAGAAAAGGAGTTTATTGGTGAGAATGATGCACGTTATGCAGATGTTATCCGTAATGGCTACGATTCAGGGTGGTGCACTCTTCCTTCCACTTCCAAAGGATTCATGGCAGGATAAGGATGGACATATTATTAATACCCAGTTGCGCCAGAAGCCTTATTGGCAGGCTTATAACTAATATTGGGTAAGGGATGTCACAATAAATATATGTTTGATATATGAAAAAGATTATATATATAATAGCAGTGTGTTTTACAATGGGAGTACTCTCCAGTTGTACCAAGTATAATTTCGATGACACAGGTCTTGCTAATGGTAAGCATGATATGACCATGTGGGAATACTTTAAAAGCGATAGCTATAACTGGGATTCTCTTCGCGTGATGACTGAGCGTGCAGGCTTGGTTTCACTTTTCCAAGGTACAAGTCAATATGGTAAGAACTTCACGTTCTTTGGTCCCACCAATCATAGTATCAATCGTTATCTCTATGATAATGGTATGGAGAGAGTATCAGATATTCCTGTTGCAGATTGCAAGAAGTTTATCTTGAATTGTGTTCTGCCTAACAAGCGTGTGATGCTTGATGATTTTAAGGAAGGTGTTAAATCTTCTGATGCATCAACACCTATTGGTAAGGGAGGTGAGACTGTAGAGATGGCTTCAGGCAATCAGTTGTGGATTTATACTTTCCGTGAGTCTTACAACAGCGTTCCTGGTGCTGGACCTTTGCGTATCCACTTGGTCTCTCCTACGACAACTAAGACTTCGGACGTTGCTTCATGTAATATTGAAACAAACACGGGAGTGGTTCACTCACTTGTTTATGACTTCAACTTAACTGACTTTTAAAAAATGAAACAGATGAAGAAAGGAATCGCATTGCTGTGCCTTATGGCTCTTACAATAGGTTTTATGGTATCATGTAGCAAAATGGATGTAGGCTATTTGAGAACAACGGGTGCATCGTTTTCTCCCGACTCTCTTAATGCTTTTCATAACGTTGATGCAATGAGTGAGCGTGGTATCAATAAGTTACCATTCGTTTCAACACGTATTCAAGGTGTTGCAGGTACTAACCCTATCAATTATGAATTGTCAGGAGTTAAGGCTAGCAATCAAGAACAGGCACAGTTGTTTATGAAACTCTATAAGGAAGGTAAGATCTCAGTGACAGGCGGCTTGATAGTTGTTACACAAGAAGCTACACAACAGTTGTCAAATGGCAGATATCGCCTATCACTCAAGGTGTATAATCAGGACCATGAGACAGTGCTGGAAGATATCTTTAAGGTTGTCGTAACAGATGATGAGTTGCTTGTTGACTAATGTATTATAATCGTACATACTACATACAGCATTTATTTTATATGTTCCTTTATCAATGTTTGGTAGAGATAAAAACGAATAGACTTAATGCTGTAAGTAGGGTATAGTTAAATAAATAACTTAAATAAAATAACCCATTATAAACATAAAGTTCTTTAAGGGTACTTTCAGTGAGGCCTTAGCACAAGCTAAGCAGGAGAATAAGATTGTTTTTGTTGACTTCTATGCAGTGTGGTGTGTTCCTTGTAAGAAGATGGCAAAGACTGTTTTTACACAGGAGGAAGTAGGAAAGTATTTCAATGAGCACTTCATTAGCTTGCAGTTGGATGCTGAGAAGGGTGAGAATGTTGATATTGCTAAAAACTACAAGGTAGCTGCATATCCAACAGTAGCTTTCATTGCACCAGATGGTAAGGCTTTGTCTGTGAATACAGGTGCAATGGATAAGGATGAACTTATGGAGGCCGCTAAGATTGCAGCCGGCGAGAGTGTAAGTTTTGAAGAGCTTTATAATAAGTACAAGGCTGATAACAACGATTTTGATGTTCAGCAGCAACTTCTTCTCAAGGCACCATCTTTCTTGCAGGCACAGGAGGGTATGGATGCAGACAAGTGGGTAACACGTTTGCAGAAACTTTATAAGAGCTATGTAGCTGCAAAGGCACCATTGAAGCTTATCAATGAGAATGATTATCGTATCATTCTTACATTGGAGGGTGATGAAGATAAGGAGCACAAGCAGTATATGATTGACCTTATGAACGACCACCTTGATGATTGGATGAAGACCCTTGGTAAGGCACCAGCTTACTACATTGTTGAGGCTAACGACATCTTTGCTGAAGATATGGCAAAGGATGGCAACGTAAAGTATAAGGACTATGTAGAGAAAGTTAAGAATCAGTATGCAAAGGCATACGAGGTTGTAGGCTTGACAGGTATTACTCCATACGAGAAGGCAAAGCTTTACTTTGACGCTCTCTTCAACTTGTATAAGAACAAGGATGTGAATGGCTATGTGAAAGCCATGGAGACCTATTTCGGTAAGATGGAGAACAATCTCCGTTCAGCTGACTATGGTAAGGCTGCACAGAACCTTTACATGGCAGCAGGAAAGAGTCTGAAGGCTAAGGATCATGAGGTTGCTATGAAGTGGGCTGAGAAAGCTTTGTCACAAGAAGATGCTGTGATGGATCGTGTAAACTATATGGTAATGATCGGTGACTCTTATCGTGAACTGAAGAACTATGGTAAGGCACGTGAATACTATAACCAGGCATTTGCTGAGACACTCCGTTTAGAGAATATGGAGATGCCACAAGCTATGTTGCAAGGTGCAATTAAGCAGAAGCTCTCTACGCTCGAACTCCTTGAAAAGTAAACAATGACTATGTTCAAGAATATCATTAAATGCCTATCGAGCATGCCAGTGGCACTGCTCATAGGCTTTTTGCTTTTCCCCCTCAGTCCTGCCAATGCGCAGATGAAAGGACTTAAAAAGGGGAAACTGGCAAATGGGCTTACTTATTATATCTACAATGATGGCTCTGCAACTGGTGAGGCACAATACTACCTCTACCAGAACGTAGGTGCTATCTTGGAGAATGATGATGAAATGGGATTGGCACACGTGTTAGAGCATTTGGCTTTTAATACGACAGACCACTTTCCTAATGGTGTGATGAACTTCCTTCGCAGCAATAACCTCAATGACTTTGAGGCTTTCACAGGTGTTGATGATACGCGTTATGCTGTTCATAACGTACCTACAAATGATGCGAAGCTTAATGAGAATATGCTTTGGGTGCTCCGTGACTGGTGTCATGGCGTCAAGATGACCCCTAACGATATCGAAAAGGAACGTGGAATTATCCTTGAGGAATGGCGTCATCGTTCGGGAGTAGATCGTCGTCTGACAGATGCTATTGCACCAGTTGTTTACAATCATGCAGGTTATGCTACTCATAATGTGATTGGTTCACAGAAGATACTGGAAACCTTCCAGCAGAAGCAGGTAAAGCAGTTCTATGATAAGTGGTACCGTCCTAATATGCAGTTTGTTGCTGTTATTGGTGATGTGGATGTAGACCAGATGGAGAAGAATATCCAGACTGTCTTCAAGACATTACCAGCTAAGCAGGCACCTGCTGTAAATCCACAGACAAGACAGATACCTGATAATGCAACACCGCTCTATATGCGTTTCATTGATCCAGAGAACAAGAGTGCTTCTTTTGGTCTTTATCAACGTTATGAGGTGAAGGGCAATGCTCCAGAAGAGGACCGTGTGCGTCAGTTCATCTTCACTAAGTTCTTCAACACATTGGCTCCAAAGCGTTTTGTGATGTTGAAGAATGCTGATAAGGAGAGTTATATCGCAGCTGAGGTGAGTCTGTCTCCTTTGGTAAGAAACTATTATCAGATGGCATGGGATATGGTTCCCTATCAGGGTAATGAACAGAAGGCGCTTCAGCAGATGTTGGCTGTACGTGATAATCTGCGTGACCAAGGTTTTACTGCTGCTGAGTTCAATGCTGAGAAGGAGAAGATGTACAATGGTATGAAGGATGTTCTTGAGGCACAAGGATTAGGTACGCCAGACAATGCTTTAATGCTTTTCCGTCAGAACTTCCTCTATGACATTCCTGTACAAGACTTCCGCGGACAGATTAACCGTAACCTTGAGACTTTGGTTGAGTTAGAGGTTGAGGATATGAATGCTTGGATGAAGTCATTGCTTAATGACAATAATCTTGCTTTTGTCACCTATTCCAAGTCACAGAGTGAGATGAATATTACCGAGAACGACCTTATGGCTGCTATGAAGCCTATCAGTCAGTTGATTGACTTCCCTCTGACAGGAGGAAAGATTGTTTCTGAGAAGCAGTTGAAGACTTTGCAGGCAAAGGAGTGGACACTCTCTAATGGTGCAAAAGTTCTTTATCGTAATGTTCCAGAGTTGAGTGGTAAGTTCCTCTTTGCTGGTTCTGCAGAAGGTGGTAAGTCTATTGTTCCAGCACAGGATATTGCTAACTACACAGCAATGCGTTCGCTCCTGATGCAATCTGGTGTCTATAATTATAATAGAAATCAGTTAGCACAGTGGTTGCAGGGTAAGAATATTAATCTCTCCCTCTCATTGGAAGACTACAGTGATGGTATCGGTGGTAATGCACCTGTTGACAAGGCTGACGATTTCTTCAGCTATCTGTATTTGATTCTCTCACGTCAGAACTTCTCAAAGTCAGCCTTTGACAAGTATATCCAGCGTAACCTCTACGTCTATGAGAATCGTGCAACAACAGGTATGGCAGCAGTACAGGATTCTATCCAGCAGTTACTCTATCCGGTTAGTGCGATGAATCCACGTCAGGATGAGACTTTCTTCAAGTCTGTTCAGTACGATAAGTTACAGGAACAGTTCCAAGCACATCTTGGTGATGCGTCACGTTTTACCTATTGTCTTATTGGTGACATTCCAGAAGCAAAGGCAAAAGAGTTGGTCCTTCGCTATATTGGTTCTCTCAAGGGTGAAGGTAGGCCTGTGAAGACAGCTATTCAGCCAATGGACTTCTCTTCATCTACGCCAGTCATTAAGCGTACCTTCGAGACGGAAACAGAAGGTGGTATGGCTGAGATTGAGATTTCCTTTACTAATAAGCAGAAACTTTCTGAGCGTGAGCAAGCTGCTTTGGAGGTGATGCGTGGAATCTTGGAGCGTCGTTATTTTGATGTATTGCGTGAGAAAGAGCATCTTACTTATACCGTAGGTGTACAAAGCAACTATACTTCACAGCCGGTAGCTGGCGAGAGTCTTAACATCCACCTCTCTACAGCAAAAGAGAATGCAGACAAAGCAGTCAGCCTTGTTTATAGTATTCTTGATGATGTAAAAGCTGGCCGTTTCACTGCTGATGAGTTCAAAGCAGCAATGGTTCCGTTGGCTGTTGATGAAGAACAAGCTGCTGCGGCACAGTCAAGCAGTGACCCATCAGTTTGGATGGCTTTGTTGAACATCTATGCTGAGACGGGCAACGAATTATCTCCAAATGACAACGCCGCTTCTGCACCAGTATTCAAGACGCTCACACCACAAGATATCACTGCTGTGGCTATGAAGGTGATGACAAACGCTAAGCAGCGTGAAATTATCGTTAAGCCTGCTGCGCAAGAAGGTAAGCATACTTTTAAGTAATTAATGGTAATTAAATATAATAAAACAGAGGTGTGCAAGAGTGCACCTCTGTTTTTTTTGACTTTGTACAAGATGTACTGAATAAAGTAAAGATGCAAAATATACAAGCAGTCTTTATTTCAATATTTTAGTTGCAAGTTTATATGTGAAGAATATTCGTGGGTTAGATAAATCCCACTGTATTACCTCCTGCTGTATCAAATCTGGATATTTTTTGCTTATATCCTTTAACGCATTACCTACGGATTTCCTAAGATACTCACTTTCATCTTCTTTGTGTTTGCTGATCAATGCTATAGCAATCATTGGATTTTCTTTGAAAAATGGTCGATTTGTCCAAATTCTCAATCCCTCTGTTACAGCACGAACAACATTTGGATTGTTGTCGTTTATCCATTCTTCAATGAGAGGTAAGGATGATTCATATCCTTTGTACTTGCAAATTTCGTCAAAGGCTTTTGCAAGCATTTCTTGTACTCGCCAGTTTTTATCGATAGAAACTTGCTCTTTCAGAAAATAGAGAGCTTTTTTATCTGTTGTAGCTAATTTGCCCAATATTGATGTAGCTAACATTCGTGCTTGATATGCTTTATGTTCAAGTAGAGTGATGGCATATTTAAAGCACTGTTCTTTCGAATTTGAAGAAAGGATTTCATTAGTTCCATCAATGATATGTTGAAATCCGTGCTCAATTTCTAAAATTCGACTTAATACATTTTCTACACTCATAACGATCTGTTTTTTAGTTTTTTATTAATCATTGTAACAATGTATTTCATCACGTCGAAAGTAAATAGAACCAATTATTCTAATGTCTTGTGTGGATTTACACGCTCTAATGCAAATATAGAAAAAAGGTTGTGAACTTCCAAGAATATACACAACCTTTTAGCAAAAATCTTTTTATTTCAAAGTTGAAGCTATATACTTAATGAGCTCTTCTCCCGATTATTTGGTTCTGTTGTTAAATAGGTGGATGCTTTTTGTATAGATTTAACAGAAGAAGCGAAGTTATTTATTAAACAAAAACATAGCTAAATCAGTCAACTATCTATTCTATTATTATCCTCCGACACAGAAAACCTTTTTACCTTTATACTTAAAAAACGCAGGTAAGGGTTTGAAAAATCATTACATGTTTCCAAACAAAAGTTCTATAAATAACGGTAAAAAGATGTCAAAAAGGTGTGTTTGTAACTTACAGGCAGCCAGTTAGTTGTAAAGTAATGTAGGGAGAGGTGCCTAATTGGACTTCAAAAGGGCGTTAGTTAGCCCTCAAAAGGGCACCTATTGCAAGTCAATTAGGCGTCTTTTAGAAGCCGAATGAGCGTGTTTTGGATTTGAATCGCATGAAAATAGTTTATAAATGTCGCTTTGTAAGGGGATAAATTGTTTGTGGACGACGAATAGACATAGTAACAGAAATTATTTTCTTTTGTGTCCAGCACTCCCCTCTCTCTCGGAGAGGGGTTGGGGGAGAGGTTTTTAATAATCTTCCTTATATTTATCTGTCTCAATATAGATGTAAATCTTGTACTCAGGGAAGGCACCACGCATATTCTTCTCAATGTCGTTAACCAACTGAGGTGCTTGCGCTTCGTATTCGCTCTTTACGTCAATCTTTGCAGTGACAAGGATGTCATTAGGACCGAGGTGGATAGTCTTGACGTTGATGAGGCGGTCGACTTCTGTTCTGTTAAATACCTCCTTAATACGTGATAGGTCCTTTTGCGTAACACTCTCACCAATAAGCAAACTATAGAACTCACGTGCCAAGAAGAGGGCTGCAGCACAGAGGAGCACACCAATCAGTACACCTGAAAGGGCATCATAGAAAGGATTACCCGTGAAATGGGTGAGAAACGTACCGCCTAAGGCTATCAGCAAACCGAGAACAGCACAACTATCTTCTGCGAAGATGATGAGGATTTCGCTGTGACGGCTCTCTCGTAGGAAACGATACAGTGAAAGGTTGTCCTTATTCAGCTCCTTTATTTCCTTGAATGCAACGCGCAGGCTGCCTAATTCTACTAAGAGTCCGAAGACAAGAATACCAATGATAAGCCATGTATTCTCCAAACTGTGTTCTGGGTGAAATAGCTTCTCTGCTGCTTCCATGATACCCAATGCACCACCAGCGAAGAACAACATCATTGCAACAACCAAGCTATAGAAATACTTAGCACGTGCCTGTCCGAACGGATGCTGCTCCGTTGCCTTTGCTGTCGACTGGCGGTTGCCTACCAATAGCAGTATCTGATTGCCACAATCCACAATACTATGGATAGACTCATTCAACATCGCAGCTGAACCAGACACTGCAAAACCAACAAACTTTGATATCGCTACCAAGATGTTTGCACCTAAGGCAGCAATAACACTCGTCATTCCTTCACTTTTCTTTTCCTTTTCCATATCCTATTTTAAGTGTTTCGATATTGTTCTGTTATTACCAGACGTATTGTATAACTTGCTTACTACTATCTTGTTTGTTATTTTTATCTAATGTCATCAGCACTTCCTCAATGCGGGTGGGACGTCCTTCCTTATCATACTCCGTTGTCAGTTGTGCCTTGAAATCCCACTCTTTCTTTATTGAACTGAAGCTATAGCTGCTAATATCTCCTTTCGGAATAACACCCATATAGCCTAAGGTGATAGTGATATTTAATGATTTATCAGGTAATATCTTCTCTCCCTTCCATTGGAGGATGTTGGTTTGTCTCCCACAGAGTGTGTTAGGTGTGTCACGACAAACGAGTCTTCGCTTATTGTCGTAGCTGTATGTGTAGTGCCAGGAACTGTTATTCGCTTCTACGATAAGCCCATTCTTTACTATGAAATAGTCATTGAAGGATTCGTCTAACTGGTCTTTAATATGCGTCTTATGAATGTGAATGGTATCACCAGTGTAGGAGTAAGTGTAATCATCCAAGCTGTCTGTACCCACACGCTCTATGATGAGCTGCCCTTTTTGATTACAATAATAGGTGATAGTGTCCTTACTCTTCTCCGCTTTCGATGTTACGTCTTTGATAATCGTCAGATAACGATGCAGTTGTTCTCCGTGATAAGTTATCTCTTCTGCTATTCCAGAAGGAACAGACGAACATGAGAAAAACAAATTAACAGCTATGATAGCTTGTAAGAGCAGTCTGATGTCTTTGTATAAGTCTTTCTTCATTTGTTCTTGATGGGTAAGGAGTTTGTTTGTATATGCGGAGTTTTGCAATGTTGAATAGGAGATAGTGAGTAGCAGTAAGGGGCACATACTTTTCTTTCAGAGGGAAAACGAGCTTGTTCAAGTCTTGTTCTTCGTACAGTTAGCCTTACTTCTTCGCAGCCTTCTGTGCCTCTTTCACCATCTTTAGACGTTCCTCGTAGATGGGGTGCCACTTGTTGATCATTGCTTGAAGGTCCTTACTTCTCTGCTCCAAGTCACGGTATTCGTCTGTATCAGTTTCGTTGTTCTGACTCTTCATAAGCATCTGTTGCAGCATTAGTTTCTGCTGTTCATCAGCCTTTTGAAGCTGTGCACCAAGCTTTTCAAGATTCTCCATAAAAGCTAATGCACGGTCAATATGATTTTCTTTTTCCATCTTTTGACTATCTTTTAATGTCTTTTTTCTGTGTGCAAAGTTACGGAAAAAGTTCAGTATCACCACTGCTTCCAAATTATTTTCACGAAGAAAAGAATTTCTTTTCATGAAAAAAAATATTTTTCTTCACGTAAATAAATATTTCTTTTCATGAAAATAATTCGCAGTTGGTTGTTTTCTTTCGAATCTTCGTGTGTAAGACGGGATTTTATAGTATCTTTGCAAGTAGATAAAAGAACACATTTTAGATGGAAAAGAAGAAACAGATAGATTGCTTTCTACCGTATAGTACAG
>QWCI01000846.1_pt1 | contig 17107 bp, 16 predicted proteins | sample 1972541 | NCBI WGS metagenome assembly QWCI01 (sample SAMN09866712, study PRJNA288562) | Human oral metagenome isolate term3_saliva, whole genome shotgun sequencing... | isolation source: mouth | host: Homo sapiens | place: USA: California | reverse complement strand
AATACAATAAGAGAACGAATCAAAATTAAAAAGCTAGAGTTTCGTTATTGGAAATCTCTAGCTTTTTTGTGGCTGAGAACTATTTTGTCCCAGGCTCTTATCTTCTGCCTCTAAAGAAATGGAGAAAGAGTTTGTAAAGCTCGTTTCTCCGTTGATATCTAGTGTATTGTTGAGATTGCTTGTAATGAATTTAGCTAATTCATTTTCAGACATAGGCATTTTAATAGGGATAGTCATAAACTACCCCCTAAGCTTTGTGAATGCCTGTGGCACGGAAATACGCATTTGATTTAATCTGAATTGCTTCTAATTTATCAAATGCTATTTTCTCACCAATGTTAAATTCAGATAAATCTGGTTTGTTATCCGGAAGAAACTTCACTTTAAAAGGATTATGAGTATCCGTAGCAATCCAAATCTGATAACCAATAATATTTTTTTTTTTTTTGAGTGCCACGCGTGGCGAAGGGAGTTAAGGTCAAATGAGTTTATGTCATCAAAAATTAACAAAAACGTAACATAAAAACACTTGACAAGGTGTTAATTTTTAGGTTATACTCCCTTTAGGGAAATAAGATAAGAGATGGGCAAGAGATAAGAAAAAAATTTTTTTTCATAAAGAAAAAGGGGAGTCGGGGCGTAGCCCCGTTAGATAAGTTAGTTTCAGGTACCTGAAACTAACTAGAATGGGTTGTTGCATGAATTTTCATGCAATATTAAAAATGCAAACAGTTAAGTTTTTCTTGGCTGTTTTTTTGTTTTCTAAAAGAAAAAATTAAAGTTTTTCAACTTTAATCTATAGTAATATTCGTGAAAAATAATTGACAAAATCCACGTCAGGTCTTGCCAGGTGTTTCGGATGCCTTTGCCTTGATTACGGCATCGTCATCAGGTGTCTATATCGCTATCTATATCTTGATTATGGTGGCTCATCTTAAATACCGCAAGTCACCAGACTTTATGGCGGATGGCTATCTCATGCCCCATTATCGCTTCCTAAATCCTTTAACCATGCTCTTCTTTGCCTTTGTCTTTGTGACCCTCTTTTTACAAGAGTCTACATTTGTCGGAGCAATCGGCTCAGCTATCTGGATTATCGGTTTCGGTATATACAGCCAGTGGAAATTTAGAAAATAGATTAAGGACTCATCAACTCAGGTTGGTGGGTTTTTCTTTAAAATCAAGTTAAAAAACACCAGAGTCTAAAGTGACTTTGGTGCTTTGAAGTTATAAACATTTTGCTCTAGACTGATGTTGTTAGTTATTTCTCATCTTCTGTAGGGAATGGAATGCCAGTTTTATTTAGTCGTTTAACTTCTTGGACGAATATGTTTTTAGTTTCAAACATCCATGCTAGTGGGAAAAGGTTGTTCTGGGCATCAATGTAATGAAGAAGAGTATTAGCTCGTTCAATAGCCTTAGGGTTGTTTTGGCGAAGTAGATTGTATACTTCATAGATGTTCAAAAATAATATTGGATGTATTGCAATGTAAGAGGGGGATCTTTGAGATAGTATTAGTTTCAACTTATAGATGAGTTTTTCAGCTTTATCATAGTAGCCATAGCGAGAATATGCTCTAGATAACATAGCTCCAGAGTTAGCATATCTGAACTCAATAAAATCAGATACATATTTCCTTTCTTCAAGTCCTTTAATAATTAACTTTTCGAGGTATTCAAGGAATTTTAACTCAAAAAATTGGTCCGGAACGTTAAAAAGAAGTTCAATAATAACAAAATCACTAATATACAGAGTATCAATCTTAGAGATATAGTCGATCAAGTAATGAATAGCTTCTACTTCGTCGGGTGTACATTTGTCCAATGTCTTAGTTTCATTTATAGTGACTAATTTTAATGCGTAATAAGTTACGGTATTTCCCCAGTCACTTTTCTTTCCTAGTATTTGTCTAGCTTTGGTTAGATCTTGTTTTTGGAATTCAACTAGAAATTGTCTTGATCTTTGAGTATCCTCATCTTTGATATGTAACACTTCTGCATAGTCTGCTAGCTCTAAATTAAATTTTTTCAAAATTTCAAAAAAAGTATCGACTTTGACAGTTGCTAAACCTTTTTCAAAACGACTGAGGTTATTTGGAGTAATGGCATCTCCAGCAGCCTCTTTGAGGGTCATATTGCGATCTTGACGGATTTTGTGGATAATTTCTCCATAGTGTTTGAATTCCATGATAGTCTCCTTAGTCTCAGTTTATTTCATTATAACTTAAATTTCTATAATTTTGAAAAAATCTACTGTTTTTAGTAGATTTTTGTTTTAAACTCAAGATAAGTAATAAAATTATACTGTTTTCAACAGAAACTTCCAAAATGAGAATTAATTACAGTATAATGTACTCAAAAATAAAAAGGAGACAATCTTATGAAGAAAAAAGATATTTTGTTAGGTGCTGGTTTGACAACTATTCTTGTTGGGACTGGTGCTGTAAATGCAACTGCCCATGCAGAAGAGGTTGATTCTGGTAAACCCAAGCCTACGGTGAAGACGACCCCTGTTCATGTTACTGAACAAGATGTAAATACAGCAAAAGCTAACGTTGATACTGCGCAAGCTGATGTCGACGCAAAACAAGGTACTGTTGACCAAGCAAAAGCTGACAAGGTAAAAGCTGATGACAAAATTGACTCAATCAATAAAGACATCGACACTGCTAATAACGCAAACAAAATTATCAATGCTCAAAACGATATTATCACTAGCAAAACAGCGGACAAGACAAACGCAACAAACGATTTGAATACCGCTAAAGATGCCGAACGTGATGCGCATACAGCACTAGACAATGCTAACACCGCAAAAACAGAGGCTGATAATGCCCGTGACACTAAGAAAGCTGATGTTGATACGAAACAAGCAGACCTTGACGCAATCACAGACGCTAATGTACGTAAAAACATCACAAACACAACTAGCAAAATTTCAAACGTTGATAATGATTTGAACGCTAAAGGTGCACAAATCACAGCTACAGACACTAAAATTGCTGCTAAACAAGGGGAAATCGATAACTATAGAGTTAAAGTTATTTCAACAGATTTGAACCCTGATGAACGTAATCACACAGCTCATGATAATCTTAATGATTATGAGTATAACCATGGGTTCTTCCGTAACAACCAAATGGAACCAGTTAATTTCCAAGGTGTTGATATCAAAGAAATTGACGCAACTAAAGATATGGTTGATTTCGCAGAAGCTTTAGCAGCCTATAAGAAAGCGCCATATGATTGGACAACTCGTAAATACAAAGAACGCCCAACATACCGTTACAAGGTAGATAACAAAGGTATTTCAGACGCCTTTGTCAAATTGCTTAATCAACTACGTGTTAATAACAATTTGAAGGGTGATATGGTGGTTGACGATGAGTACCTAGCATACGCGCAAAAACGTGCTGATGAAATGCAGAAAACAGGCGTATTGTCACACCGTACCAGTTTAACAGACAAACCGGGCTATATCAAAGGGGTGCAACCAGACCAGAACGTTGAAAACATCCTTGGCGGGCTATCAGGCCAAATTATCGGTCGCGACAGTGAATATTTGACATTTGACCATATCGTAACTAATGAAACGTTGGCTTATGATATGTTGTTGACATACTACTCGGACTATGCAAATGTACGAGGTTTGAAATACGGACACCGCAAAAACTTATTGACACCAACAGGTGGTAAAATGGGCGTTGCCATTTCAACCGTCGATGGAAAAGATAAAACAACTTATTTCGGTTCATTCAACGCTAGTGCGCACAAAGGTTCAACCTATGAATGGGATGAAAATGACCAAATGTTCCATTCCCTAAACCAAAGCCAAGATGAAAAGGATTATTGGAACCATAGCAACAACTTTAATCAAGATGACCCAATGAACCCAACATTATACGGTAAAAAGATGAAGTTTATCGCAGACACTCATTATGTGTTTGTTAAACGTCAAATCATCGATGACAGACCAAAAATGCAAGAAGAGTTAGATGCATTGAAAGCTCAAAAAGCGACACAAGAGCGCGAACGTGACGTATTAGTTTCGAAGAAAGCTGATTTGACTCAAGAGTTGGATGCGTTAAACAACCAATTGAATGATATTGCTACAGCACGTACAAATGCGACAACAGCTCTAAATCAAGCAAAATCTGATTTAGCTACACTTACAGCGACCGCTCAAGACAAAGCAGACGCTGTAGTTCAAAAACAAAAAGAGTTGGATAAGGCAACAGCTCGCGTAAACGATGTAACTTCACGTATCAACACAATTCAAAGTGAAATTGATGCGGCAACAAGCAAACGTGATAATGCTATGCGTGTCCACGCGCAATTACCACAATTGCGTGCGAGTTTAACACAAGCAGAAGCTGATAGAACAAACGTGGAACAACGCATCACAGTTGCAGAGCAAGACTTAGCGGATGCCAAAGCTCGTTTGACACAAGCTCAAGCTGACCACAAATACAAATCAGATATCTTTTCAATCGATAAGATGCTAAATGTATATACGGATGGTAACCGTGTTATTTCAGCAACACCGAAAGTTGCCCCAACAGTAGATGAATTACCAGAATTGGATATCACAGCTGACATCCCTAGTGATTTGAATACAAAACAAAATCCTGACGGTATCGGAGCAACACCAAAAGTAGCTCCAACTGTAGATGAATTGCCAGAATTGGATATCACAGCTGACATAGCGGATAAACCAGCGGATAAGCCAGCGGATAAGCCAGCGGATAAGCCAGCGGATAAGCCAGCGGATAAGCCAGCGGATAAGCCAGCGGATAAGCCAGCGGATAAGCCAGCAGATAAGCCAGCGGATAAGCCAGCAGATAAGCCAGCAGATAAGCCAGCAGATAAGCCAGTAGATAAACCAGCGAATAAACCAGCAGATAAGTCAGCAGACATGCCGGCAGATAAATCAGCAGAACAATATGCGTTACCAAATACAGGAGAAAATTCTAGGGTAGCAAATTCAATTGTTACAGTTGGCTACGGATTATTAGCAATGATTGGTTTAGCAGGATTATTTGTTAAGAGGAAAAACTAAATTAAGGGTGATTAAAGATAGGAAATTTGAATTATGAACAAATATAGTAGAGAACAATTGATTGAAATGTTTGGATATAGTTTCCAAGTTTTGAAAGCTGTATCTGACTTGAATAAAGCTATTTCAGCAGAACAAAATAAAGCATATAGTGGTATTATGGGGAACTATGGGAAGCTTAAAAAAGTATATAATTTAAGTGTATTAGGTTTTATAGCATTTTGTGCCTTATTAGGAATACTTCAAGGAACTGTACTATCATTAACCGAATATATTATTGGAGGTGTGCTTGGTTATGGGGTTTTCCAACTTCTATTTTCCCCAATTGTTCTGATTGTAAAGGCGGTGTATAAGCACATTGCAAAAAAAGAATTTACAAATGCTGCGAATAATGATGCTTCTAATGCTTATCGCCAAAAAGGTATTGAGTTGATGAAAGATGAACAGTTTTTGGCATATAAAAGAGAAATTCCAGAAACTTACTTTAATATGAATGACCTTTATTTACTTTATAGCTATTTAGAAACTTATAGAGCAGATAATTTTAAAGAGGCAGCAAACTTATTGGCGGAAGAGAAACACCGTGATAAGGTAGAGTATAGTCAAGAAGTTATGCAAAAGAGTCTTGCTTCTATTCAAGCAAACGCTACTTATCAATCTGTCATTCAAACAATTCATCTATTAGAGACTCAGAAATTACATCGTACAGTGAGAGTAGGAGTCTTTGGGGAATAAAAAATGGGAACTATCTAGTTATAACTAGGTAGTTTCTTTGGAAAGGTGTATAATGATGTTATTTTTTAGAAACGTAGTCAATTATGTAACAAAATACTCAGAATTAGAATATATCCTAGAGAATGATAAACTTGTGATAAAGAACTATTATAAACAAAGTGCAGGAGAACGAGAAGCGTTTGAAGAATATGTTAGACAACGTGGTGTAAGAGTTTATCGTATACTTTCGTTCAAAAAAGTGCCTCTAGAAAGGTTTAGTGAGCTGATTAGGAAAGTTAAAGACTATTGTAAACAAATAGATACGCCTCTTGAAGAAATTGACAATGCAAAGTTCCCAGACTACAAGGATAAAAGTTATCGAGTACCAGAAAGATTATATGGGATAGACTATTATAAAAATGGTAGTTTGTTAGTAAGTGGTAGAATGCAAGATGTGGCAGTTATAATGAGATTTAGGCCTAATCTTAGAGAATTTATAAAGAGTGATAATCTAATAATTGAAGTGGAAGAACGGGACGGGAAACCAATTGGTGAAAGTGTAAAATCTATTTGGTCGCAAGGGTTTACGACAATGACGAAAGAAATTGAATCAAATAGTGTATCTGAAGATTAGTTTGCTATTTATATAAAAATAAATAGTACGAGGTGTTAAAATGCAACTGATAAATTATGAAGCATTTTTAAGTGCTAAAGATGCTCTAACTTTTGAAGAATGTCAAAACATTCATCAGACAATTCTAAACAATACTGGTAACGATGAGGAAATTTTAGAAGTATGGTCTGAGTTTTTGCAAGCTAGTATAAGCTATGCTCATATTCGTAGCCAGTGGTTGCTATGGGAACGTGAAGAGCGTCAACAAAAAGATGAAGGTAGAACAGCAAAGCATGAGCGAGTAATATATTGTCTAAAGCTTCTTAGTCGTTATCTAGGGCAAGAAGGTGTGGACGTTTCATGGTTTGATGCTATAGAGGATAACAGAAAGCAAATAGGAGATTTTGCTTGTTATATAGCTTATATTTACTCTATAAATGCTAGATAGAAAATGCAGGCTGATTAATGCCTGCATTTTGGACTTCAATTATTCATTCAAAAGATTTTACTATTTTCATGAATAAATTGAAGTGAAAGAATAAAAAAAGAAGAGCTACTCATCTGTGAAGTAGCTCTTCTCTTATATCCGTAATCTCTTTTTATTTATCTGAAAATGTAGAGAAAAATGTAGAGATTCGGCTGATTTGTATTGCAATACATTGAAATTTGAAATCTCAAGAATCGCTTAAAATCAGGGATTCTCACGCCTGCTGACGTGTAGTGAATCTCTATTTAACCTCTGTAAGGGTTAAATAATTGCCCTATAAACCTTATTATATCAAGGATTATATGCTTTTGAAGTAAAAAGGTAGTGATAAAGGTAGTGATGGAATCAACTTGCTAGTTCTTCCATTTTGTTTAGGAAAATATCCACTGCTTCAAATGTCTTTTTAGGAGCTAATTCAGCGTATGTGTCCATAGTTGTTGTGATAGACTTATGTCCCATTCTATGTTGTAATTCTTTCCAGTTCATGCCTGCATTCAACATCATAGAAGCGTGTGTGTGGCGGAATAAGTGAAAGCCATAGTCTGGTAGTCCTAAAGCAGATAGACGCTTTTTAAGAGTTGCTCTTTCATTTCTATCGCACATATAATTCCCGTATATGGTTGGGAATATGAGTGGGGATTTTGGCAACTCATGCTTTTCAAAATAAGCACCCATCTCCTCATAAAATTCCTTGAGTTTTTCCATGATTGGCAGTGGGATAGGAACCCTACGGTTTCCAGAATCGGTTTTTGCAGTTTGTTTACAAATCATCTCACCTTTGATACCTAGTTTCTTATCTGCACTTTTCCACATTAGAGTTTTACTGACAATAATTTCATTAGTTTTAAAATCTAGGTCAGATATTTCTAACGCCAATAATTCATTTATTCGTAATGCAGATGCCAAAAGAGTGTTACAAATAACTTTAAACCGTCTATTGGCTCTTGTATTTGGTAAGGTTTCAAGATAGGGCAGCCAGTGTTTCAAATCATCATCATGCAATACCATGATACGTTCTTTGTTAGCTTTGGGTTTAGAAGGAATCTTGATTGCTTTAGCTGGGTTGAACGTCAAACCACAATTTGTAATTCCAAAATCAAAGATATCACTAACTTTGTGTACCATTGCTCCAAAGTCCTTCGCGCTTCCTTTTGGAGCACGTTTTACACCAGATTCAACAGCTTTCTTTGCTTTTCTAGCCAGCTTGTTTACCCAAAGTTGAATATCAGCCGGTTCAATCTGTTCTGGGTTGTAGTCACCGAAATGAGGAATAATGTATGTATCAAGATAGCCTCTAACTCGGTTAATAGTGTTTTGAGAAGAAACCCATACTTTAAAATTATTGAACCATACCTCAGCAAGACTTTCAAAGTTATCAATTTGGATCGTTTCTTTAAGGGTAGAACCAACTTTTTCAAACTCAATTTTAGCTTCAACAATTTTTCTATCTAGAGATTTCAATGTCTTAGCAGTGATAGTTTTTGTGATGCGTTTACCAGTCTTTACATCAGTTCCAATGTAAACCCCTTTAAGTGAATAACTGATTACGCCATTTTGTTTTGTGATTTTTGTTATCTTTTTATTGTTGTGTTGAATGATTTCTTTACTCATATAGCCTCTTTTTTTCGGACAATTAAAAGGCTAGAATAGAACCCTCACATTCTTTGTTTGATAATTCCATTTTAGCACATTTTGAAGTTAAATAGTCAAAAATTCAATGACATCTTTCAATTTATAATAAATTGTACGCGTTTTTTCAATGGGAGGTTCAAGTCGTTTTAATCCTTTATTTTCCCATGATTTCAAAGTGTTGGGAGAAATCTGTAAAATTTTCAGTAGTTCTTTTTGTGTCACTATCCCATAACAATTATTACTTTGTAAATTTTGTTGAATGATAACAATGAGCGTATTAAGTAGCTCTTCAATTTGATTTAATTTCGTCATATCCGTCATATTAATTTTCCTTTCATCGTTTTACTTGAATACTTGCCACGGCTTTTTTTCTTTCTTTAGTTCATCTTTTTTATTATTTAAAAAGATGATAGTATCAGGAGAGGGTTTGTACTTTGTTTTGAAATGAATCAAAACATGCTTGAAAAATTCCTGAATTGATTCGTTACCGTAAATTTTATCAATTTTGTATAGAAACGATTCTAAACCACTATTTTTTAACAAATAAATGTAAGTAGATAATAAATCATTTTTCCGCCGTGGTTTTGACCTCAATAAATCAAAATCAGTCGAAACGTATTCCAGCATAACCTTTGAAATATCCCATAATTCATCATTCTTGAAAAATAAATACTTGTCTGTAAATCGTTGAAAAATCAGACTCGATAGTTCTTTATCATTTCTACATTTTAAAATATCTAAACCAGTTTGGTTAGCGTAAGCTTGTCTGATTGACATTTCAAATCGCACCCAATCTTGACATTTCAATGCTTCGTCATAAAAGATGCCTTTCTTTTTCTCCTGTTCCAATTTTTTATCATAAATGCGCAGAAGTAGAGAGTTTCCCTTATTTGCTTTACTACCAACATAAATCGTTTCGGCTTTGTTGTTTGTATTAAGAGTACGGATATTTGACTGATTCTTTCTCAATTTGATTAAATTTGTAAAACTATCAACGTATTTTGATTTTATTTGTGACTTGTTTAATTCCTGATGAATCTGATTCACTTTCAAACCTTCATCTTTAAAATCAATCGCAAAATCAATTTTTGAAACTCTACAACTACCGCTAAAATAATTTTCTAATTCAAAAAATTTTTGAACTAATTGACGATACGAAATTTTTTGATTATCTTCTTCGCGTCGTTTCATATAATGTTTTAAACCTTGCCCTGAGAATTTGAGAAAAATTCCCATTCTTGGACTGTCCGTGTTAAAACATAACAGAATTTCAAATTCATCAAAATTGATAATATGATTGTAGCCTGCAAAGCCTTTTTCATTTAACTTGAAATTAACTGTGTACTTTTCTAATTCCAATAATTCGTCAATTTTGTAACAGATATTAGAAGCAAATGCTTCATAATCAGACATCATCTCGTTAAATTCAGGTAAAAATACAAACGAAATTTCATCAACATCGCATTGAATCATAGTAAAATAGCTCCTTTTTAATTATTTTATAGTTAACCCCAAGGGGTGGGAAGGGGGTCATTACTAGACCCCCATGAATTCTAGTACCCCATTACTTACGCTTTTTTCTTAATCTCTGACCGTATAAAAAAGCTCGTTTGAATGTACTAATCTTTTCCAATCTATTTTCATGTAGATTGATATTCCAAAATTTTCTGGGTTTGCTGAATTGTCCATCAGTAGTTATGATGTAGCCTGAAAATCGTGGTGCATTGTTATCAATGTTATCAGTTTCTCCAAATACCATTCGAGCTAATTCGTCAGTTATAGCGCCATTTGATAGACAGATACGAACACCTAAATTATCTCGTACCGCTGTACTCAAAAGCTCTGCCCTTGGTTGTTGCATGCAGATACACATGTAGACACCACTAGAGCGAGAACGTGAAACGATAGACAATACTAAATCTTGAACTCTTTTTCTCATCTTCGTATCAGTTATACTTGATAACATCGCAGAATACTCTTCGATAACACACAACTTCATTTTCATCTCTTTACCGAAATTCACAAAAGTTGCGCCAGTAATGTCATCCCGTGCTGATAATTTTGCAATTTCTTTTTCACGTTTAATAACTAATTCCAACAATTCTTCAAAATACGCTAAAATTTCTTCACTATCAGAAAGAATCACACCATCTGGAAGAAACTCCCATGAACTAAACTCCGATTTTACATCTAGGATTGTTAAATCAACTTCTGAATCAAACATAAAAACTTGAGTGAGTAACGATTTCAAAAATGTTGTCTTTGAACTAGATGTGTTACCAACAATTAATGCATGAATATTTCTCAGCATTGAGAATGTCAATCCCTTTTCAACTGTTATTTCAAAATCATTGACTGGTCTTAATTCTGTTATACTTTTAGGTCGTAGCTGTCTTGCCTTAGCTTCTACAATATCATCTAATAAGTAAATGAACTCTGTATTATCTTCACTTAACCAATAATCTAAAACAATTAAAGAACGATTTTTACCCACTAAACACGCTGATAACATTTCCGCAAACTTTTCTAAATCGTCAGTAGTCTGGTCAGCTAATTTTTTGATTTTAACAGTGATGCGCCTGCTTAGCTTCTCAAAGCTCGCATGCGCTTTACTAACATCGATAAATTTGCTACCAACTTTGCGATTAGCAGTTGCTGAATCCAATAGCGCTTTGTGTGTCTGTCGTTCTATCAACCTTAATTGATGATACAGAGATAATGAGCCAATTTTTGATAAATTCAAACCAAACCGAATCAATAACCCAAGATTAACCAAAAGCAAGACAGCTATTCCAATCACTATTAAATCCAGACCAAACTGTGCTTCACTTCTAAAAATACCAATCTCTGTTCCTTTAAATACTAGCCATCTAACAACAATCCCAAAAGATAGTAACCCAACTCCAAAAATTTGGAGTAGAGTTACTAGTCTTGGTAAGGTTGGCATCAGATGACCCGTATTTTTATTTAATTTATACCGAATCATAAATACCTACAAATTTCTTCCATTTCTTTTAACATCTTACGACGCATAAGTTCAAAATACATATACGAGCGAATAAAATCAGTGTAACGACCATCTGAGTACATCAAACTCAAATTAACAAACGAGGAAACTCGCCCTTGAATTTCAGAACCCATGTATGTTGATAAAACTTTACGAAGTTCCAAAGGAAGGTCTAAAGCTGATAAATCATCTAATTCTTTAGAAATATCTTTCATATCTATTTCCTCACTACTTTAAACTAACTTCTTTGACATCTTCAGCCCAAACTTCGATGACATCGAAACTTCTATATTTATAACGCCCTCGCGGATTGACTAACTGATACAAATGTCTGAACTGAATCTTGTTCGCAATCTCTAAAGCTGGAACAACAAGACTAATCAATTTAACCGAGCCATCATCTTTTGGCATCGATAAGAACACTTCGTATCCGATTGACTGTTCTGAAAAAACTGGAGCGTTTTTACCATTACTATTTTTCTCAAACCCAACAATTGGGAAAAATGGTTTTGGCTCTGTAACACTTACAGCTACACAAGTTGAGATATTTGTGAGCGCAGGGGCAGTACGACGATCGTTTACAATTGAATCACCTGTTTGTTTTGAATTGCTTCCAAACAAACCTGTTTGAACTAAGTTGTTGTTAATTTGTGACATTTATATTACCTTTACTAGCTTAAAACTAGTTATTTCTATTAATTTTTTTTGTAAATATTTGAACGTTCGTTATTTACACTTCAAGTGTATCACGATTAAAGTTGACTGTCGATTGAGAGAAAACAGGCAGTTGTTTAAAAATATTTCATACAACTATTTTAATTATGTAACGTAAAATCAGTATATATAAATGAAGAATAAGTTGTATGATAAAATTTATAAAACAAAATATAAAATCTATTGCAATGTACAACTTATTGTGTTATACTCTAGATATAAACTGATAGAAAGTTGGAAATTAAATGTTTAAGAATACAATTGAATTTGTCAAACGTGCAACGATTGATGCGGTACCTGCAAAAATCAAAAATTTTAAAGATGAACAGTTAGAGCAAGGAAAAAAATATTATTGGTATATGTTTCTGCATGATGACAGAATTGGAGAAATATCTGATATGTCTGCATACTATGGCGGAAACAAAGAGACAGCTAAACAAAAAATGAGTCGATTAATGAAAGATAGTCGAAGCCATCTTTCTGAAAATGTTTTAGAGATGATTGCTAATAATATGAATTTAAGTGTGTCTGAATTACTGTGGGGCAATGAAGAAAAGTGGAAGAAATTGCTTCCTGCATTCTTCTATTTAATAGTTTTTGAATCTATTAGCGTATCTGATTTTAAAAAAGATAGAGAGCAAGAATTGAAATCGCATATACTTGAAGTTTTGAAAGAATCGGTATTGTTTTCAAGTGAATTAGCTAAAAAAGAAATCGAAGCAGATTTATCTGATGGTATTGTTTCATTTGATATTTTTGATAAGAATCTATCTACAGTTATTTCAAGACTCTATCAAAAAGAAGTAGAAGAAAAATTTTATAGAGTATTTAAAGAATTCTTTATAGAAAAAAACTATGGTTTGAAAAAATTAGATAATAGAATAATTGATTTTGCGGAACGAGTGTATAAAGATGTTATTTTTGAGAACAAGAAAACTGAAGATTCATTAGGGATTCAAGTTTATCAGACTTCTGCACTATTTTTGAATGCGAATTATAGAGAATATAGAACAAGTATTATACAAAAGGACTTATTGAGTGAATTAGTACTAGAAGAAGGGCAAGCATTAGAACATCATTTAGAGGAAGAACAAAGAATGATACTTGAACAAGTTTCAAAATTTGTTAATGGTTTAGATAAGATTCAAAGAAAACAAGATGAACGTCTAGGATATCGAAAGAACAACAAAAATTTATTCAAATATGGATTTGATATTGTTCAATTTGATGCAAAATATTTTAAAGAATCAGAAGAAAAGATAGAAGAATCTATGATATCTACTGAACAAATGACGGCAGATTTGAAAAAATTAGATATGTAAAAAAACAACCGCTAGAATTTTTAGCGGTTGTTTATGTTGTTTAATAGGGTTGATATGTTATCAATTATAGCATTTTGATATTGATGAAAATATTATTTAATTTGATTCAGGATCATATGGAATGCGGAGAGTATTTCTTTTTGTTTACTATCAGGTAAATTTTTTATATTCGTAATTAATTCAACAATTTCAGGATTCTCATCTTTTTTTGTAATATCAAAAAAAGATGAAATATCGCATTCAAGAGCATTCATAATTTTTTCAAGTGTATTAATTGTTATGTTTGTTTCTAAGTGTTCAAGTTTATATACATAATTTGTTCCAAGGTCAGCTCGTTCTTCAATTTGTTCTTGTGTAAGCCCTTTTTTCAACCTTAAAAGGCGAATTCGTTTTCCTACATACTTTCTTAATGATTGTTTCATGCAATACCTCTTAAACTAAATACTACAGTATTTTTTTTACATATTTTAGTTCTTAAAAGATTGCTTGTGACTTTACAAGGTTGGTTGAATGTGCTATAATAAATAAAAAAACAACTATTTATAGTTGTTAATGGGAATTTTTGGAGATTTTATGTCAAACAAAACTATTAAAACTCTAACAACTTCAACAGCGATTGCGCTTGCGTCTGTTGGTGGAACTGCATTTGCTCAAGAAGCTCAAGCGACTCCAGTACCTTCTAACACTGCTGTCAATGAACCTGCTCTTGTTACTAAGTCACAAGTGAAACCACTTGAAAAGAGTGAAGTTCCTGCGCCATCTACAGTAAAACCTGCACTTGACGCACAAAAAGCTGTTGTCAAAGATGCTGAAACTAAGATTGACACAGCTAAAGCTGATGTTGAAGCAAAAGAAGCTACTGTTGCGTCAACTGAACAAGAAGTTGCTACAACTACTCAAGCTGTCAAAGACGTTGAAGCGAATGCTTCTGAAGCAACTCCTGAAAAAGTTGCTCAAGTCAAAGACGCTCAAACTAAGAACGTTGACGCTCAAAAAGCTAACCAAACAGCTACTGAAACTGTAAACGAACAAATCAAATCTGAAAGTAAAGCTCTTTCAGACGAACAAGCTAAAGTAGCAACTGCTCAAGGAAACCTTGACCAAGCTAACAAAGACGTTAAAACTGATGAACAAGCAGTTTCAAGCGCACAATCAGCCCTTGACGGTACTGGACTTGCTTCTGCTCAAAAAGATTTGAAAGACGCTCAAAAAGCTGTCAAAGACGCTGAAGATACAGTCGCTGACGCACAAACTGCGTTCAAAAATGCAACAAAAGCAGATGCTGACCGCGACCAAGCTATCAAATCAGCTGAAACAGATGTCAATACTAAAAATGATGCTGTCAAATTGGCTAAAGAAAAATTGGCAACAGCAAATCAACATGCTGACTCAGTTGAAAGAAAATTGCAATCAGCTCAAGCTGAATTGAAATCAGCTCAAGATAAATTGGCAAATACTGGTGTTGATACAGTCACAATTGCAGACTTGACTCAGTTCAAGAAAGATAAAGCCGAAGGCGACTCAGACTTCATGACTGACTCTGGTGCTACAATTATTGAAAACTCTTCAACAAAAATCAGCGAAGCTGATAAGAAACGTAAAATTGATACTGAACATTTAACTGAAGAACAATTGCTAGAATTAGCTCATTACAATTTACAAGTTGTAAACACCATTAGAAAACAATATGGTCTTAAAGAGCTTGAACTAAACACTGGTTCAATGAAATCAGCTAAAAATCAAGCTGAAAAATATGTTCAACGTAATAAAACAATTACTGAAGCTGGTCACTTACCTGGTGATTACTTTGGAGAAAATGCTTCAAACTTAAGAGATGTTACAAACATGTACGAATTGAAGCAAACAATCTACAATGCAGTCATGACAATGGCATTCGCAGATGCACCATCTAAATGGGGACACTCCAACACAACATTCAATATGGCATCAGATTTAGGAATTTCAATTGCTAAATTCGGTGGATATAATACATTGATTAACGTTTATGGAGTTTACACTGGTGAAAAACTAGTTAAAGCAAACGACACAGCATCCCTTGAAAAAGCTGTTGAAACAGCTAAATCAAACCTTGCTCAAGCTGAAACTGCATCAGAAAATGCTAAACGTGCTTTGACAAAAGCTTCAACTGATTACGCAAGCGCACTCAGCTTGAAAACTGAAGCTGAAAAAGTCCTTGCTGACGCAATGGCTACACCACTTCAAGCCCAAGTTGCTGAAAACAACCTACGTTTGGCAGAAATCGCTCTTGAAAATGCTAAAACTCGTGAAGCTAAAGCTACTGAAGCAGTTAACAACTTTTCAGCAAGTCTAGCTGACAAGAAAAAAGCTCTTGTAGAAGCTCAAACAGAACTTGAAGGAGCTAAAGTTGTTCAAACAACTGCGTCACAAGCACTTACAGATGCTACAGCTAAACTAAAAGCTCAAGAAGATAAAGTAAATACTTTGAACAAACAAAGTGCTAAACTTCTTGAAGAAAAAGATGCTCTTGTTAAAGAAGCTAAGAAATTGGCTGAACAATTGCAAGCACATTTGGACGCACCTGCTAAACTAGCAACTGCTCAAGATATGAAAGCAAAAGCTGAAGCTAAACTTGAAACAGCTAAAGTTGAACTCACTACTGCACAGTCTACTCTTGAAAACTTGTTGTCTGCATACCGTACAGAACACGCTAAGTTGGTAGACTTGCAAGCAGAATATGAAGCACTCGTTGACCTTGCAGAAAAAGCTCAAGAAAATGTTGTTGCCAAATTGCCTGACGGAACAGTCATCGCTGTCCCTAATGTAGCTCCAACTACGGAAGCACTTCCTGAAGTCAATATTGACGAATTGCAAAAAGCTCTTGCTACTAGTAAAGAAGTGACTTTGGATGCTCAAGGAAAAGTTGTTGTGAAAGAAAAACGTGAAACATACTCAGCGCCTGCTGTTAAGGTAGTAGAAAGCGAAAAAATGAGTTATTCACGAGTAGCAAAAGCCAAAATTTTACCAAATACAGGAGAAAATTCAAGTGTTGCGATGTTGGTACTTGGTGCAATTTTAGGAACATTTGGACTTGTAACAGTACGTAGAAAAAATTAGAATAATAAAAAAATCTTCTTATTGTAAATAGGAAGATTTTTTGGATTCTCAAAATTAGTTTAAAAGACTGCGCTATTTAAACTAGTTTTGAGAATGAATATATTTTAGATTGTATCGATGTCTTGGTATATCTGATACAAATAGTGTAGAGGTATTATTTGAAATATATACAGAAAAGGAACCCCATCTTATAATGGAGTTCCTTTTGCTTTTAATTGTCCGAATCAGTATTCTTATTTCAAAAAAGGTAGTGAAAAAGGTAGTGATTCGGTTGATTTTTATTGCAATGTAGTGAAATTTAAACTTTCAAGAATCGCTTAAAATCAAGGGCTCTCACATCTATTGACGTGTAGTGAATCCCTATTTCACCTCTGTAAACACAACGTGTTTGCGAAGTTTTGGTGAGTATTTCTTCAATTGAAGACGGTCTGGAGTGTTACGTTTGTTTTTAGAAGTAAGGTACAAG
>QWCI01000792.1_pt1 | contig 17216 bp, 16 predicted proteins | sample 1972541 | NCBI WGS metagenome assembly QWCI01 (sample SAMN09866712, study PRJNA288562) | Human oral metagenome isolate term3_saliva, whole genome shotgun sequencing... | isolation source: mouth | host: Homo sapiens | place: USA: California | reverse complement strand
GATTGGAATAAGGCCAGAGGTTGCGGAAGTCGGGCATTAACTTATGCCCGCTGTGGTCGATACAATCCTTAAGAAGGGCGGCAACATCAGTCTTCGACAATGTACCATCGAGCGTTGGCAGGGCTTCTTTCTGATAATATCCGGTGTAGAAAAGGAACACGCGCGCCAGCATGCCTTCGGCAGCCCATCGTGTAGCATGGCCCAACTGCGTGTCGGGAGCCACATCTGCCTTTGTATCGGGCAGCAAATCGATGGCTTTTCTAAGGTCGGTTGCTATCTGGGCGTATACCTTTTCAGGTTCGGCCTGCGGCTCGTTACCCGACTGAGAAGTAACAATCAAAGGAATATGGCCGAAGGTCTTCATCAGATTGAAATAGAAATAAGCACGCAGGAAGCGTGTTTCGCCCTCGACCTGGTCGTGGCTTTGCTGGCTGTTGAAGCTGATTTGAGGCAGCGACTCAAGCAGCATATTGCAGCGATAGATGCCTTTATAGTTAATTTTCCAAAGGTCAGAAAACATGTTATCGCTCGACTTTTTTAAATGATCAAGTGCCTGTGCATACCTGTCGTCGGGACCTCCACCTCCAAATCGGTCGTCGGAAAGCACCTCAGATACGATAAAAATGTTCTGTCCTTCAGCGTCATCAGTCATATTTCGCAGCATAGCATAACAGCCGGTGAGCGACTTTGACGCGTCGCTTTCGGTGCGGGGAAAGTTGGAATTGTTCTTCTTCGTAAGATTTTCCGTACTTAAGAAGTCGTTACAGCTGACGGCAATCAGCAGCATGGCTGCGACAAAAATGATATGTTTTATTTTCATTTTCATTAGAATTTAACGTTAACACCAATCATATACACTCTTGGAGAGGGATAAAAGCCAAGGTCGATACCCGATGCCCATGCAGCGGTACCACCGTAACCCACCTCTGGATCCATTCCCGAATAGCCGGTAATAGTGAATAAATTGTTAGCCGAAAAATAAAGACGGAGCTGTTCAAAGGGCAGCATTTTGAAGAGATGCTTAAAGTCGTAGCCTACGGTTACATTCTGCATGCGCATGAAATCGCCGTTTTCTACATAGAGATCAGAAATGAATTGCCAGTTGGTTGAGGTGCCCGAGGTAAGCCTTGGCCAGCGAGTTGAGGTGCCGGCACCGTGCCAGCGGTCGAGAATATCGGATGTAAAGTTGTTCTTTGGGTAGTCAGCAAACGAGCGATACGACTTCATAATCTGGTTACCGAAGGCTCCGTTCATCGTGGCACTGACGTCAAAGCCGCGCCATGCCATGTTAACGGAGAAACCAAGCGTACAGTCGGGGTGCGGATCGCCAATCATACAACGGTCGTTTAAGTCGATAACGCCATCGTGATTAGTGTCTACCCATATCACGTCGCCAGGACGGGCACCGCTTAATTTAGCTTCGGTGTAATGGTCAATCTCGTCTTGTGTCTGGAAAATTCCGGCTGTTTTGTAGCCGTAAAAGTAGCCAATCGGATAGCCAACTTGTGCACGATACACCTCGTCGGTACCATTACTTAACACATTTGCTTCGCCGTGTATAATGCCTTCAGTATTGGCAATGCGCGTAACCTTGTTCTTATTATAGGCAAAATTAAGATTGGCACCGTAAGAGAAATCGCCGATATGGTCGTTCCACGACAGTGCTAATTCAATACCGCTGTTGCGAACATCGCCTCCATTAATATAAGGAGCGTTGGTACCTACCGTGTCTAAGATAGGAGCCTGCACTAACCAATCGCGTGTCCGCTTGATGTAATAATCGAAAGCAAGGCCCAATTTGCCCGAGAAGAAATGCGAATCAAAGCCGAGGTCGATTTGTTCTGACTTCTCCCAGGTAATATTTGGGTTGGCTAAGATATCAGGGTAAGCACCGTTGGTTATCACCGATTTGTCTTTGCCAAAAGTATAATCTATATTGGTAAATGAGATGGTAGAGAGGTATTGATAGCCCGGTATCGACTGATTTCCGTTCTGTCCCCAGCTTGCACGCAGTTTCAAAAAGCTTAACCAGTTGCGCGTTGACGACATAAACGGCTCTTCTGTAAGCACCCATCCAGCAGAAACAGAAGGGAAATAGCCCCACTGATGGCCGCGGGCAAACTTGCTTGAGCCGTCAGCGCGCAACACAAATGTGGCCATGTATTTATCCTGATAATCGTAATTGACGCGCCCGAAGAACGAAGCCAATGTCTCTTTACCCCACGGACTTCCCGTCAATGTTGTGCGGGCAGTGATAGCCGACGTGTTAACAAGATAGGCATGCTTGAAGTCATCAAACTGCGAATTGGTGTTAGAACCTGTGATACTTTCGCCAAGGCCATCGGCTTCAATGCTTTGTCCGAGCAACGCATCGAAGTGGTGCTTGCCGCCTAACGTAAAAACGTAATTGGCTGTATTCTCCCACATCAACGAGCATCCGGCAGAAAGGCTCTGGTAAACATTGTCAGCGTCGTTCATTACATTGCTTGATAGCTTATAAACGGGGGTGTAGCTGCGATAGGAATCAACGCCGAGCGTGAAACCTAAATTGGTTTTCAGCCGTAGCCCTTTGACGGGCTGCAACACAGCATAAAGCGCAGCCCTCAAGCCATGACTCTTGCTCTGGTTGTTTCCGCTTACGTTATACATCTTTGCTATCGGGTTAGGCTCTCGTATTTCCCATGGTATGGCATAATGATAGCTTCCGTCAGCATTCAGGTTCGGCAGGAAAGGCGACGTGAGAAGCATGTTGCGAAGATCGTTCCCGTAATTGTCGCCGATAGATATTCCCTGGTTTTGGGTATAGTCGTATAACAGATTTTCACCTATCGTAAATACGTCAAGCTTACCGCGTTGTATAATCTTGTGTTCGGAATTGATACGTGCCGTATAGCGCGAGAAGTTGGGTTCGCACGGCTTTCCCAAAATACCGTCCTGATAAGTATAAGATAATCCGATAGAAAATGTGGAACGATCGTTACCCCCTGCTATATTGACAGCATGATTGGTAATGAGAGCATTCTTGTTTCTTATTTCCTCCATCCAGTTGGTTCCGTTCCACTTTCCGCTTTCGATATCGCTCCAGTTGGGTACCAATGATGCAAAATTGTAAGGCGTTAAACCGTCTTGCATTCTTTCCTCGTTCATGATCATGGCATACTCTTTCACGTTAAGCAGGTCGGGCATACGATATACATTCTGCACGCCCACGTAGCCGTCGTAGCTGATTTGCGCCTTTCCAGCCTTACCTTGCCTGGTAGTAACAAGGATAACGCCGTTGGCAGCACGCGACCCGTAGATAGCGGCCGAAGCGGCATCCTTCAATACGTCAACGCTCTCTATGTCAGCAGGGTTCAGCCCATTGATATTTCCTCCTGCCACACCATCAATAATATAAAGAGGTGTTGAGTCGCCAGTCGTACCCAAACCACGTATATTTACCTTATATCCTTCACCAGGCATGCCCGACGATTGCGTAATTGTCACACCTGGCGTCTTGCTTTGCAGTGCTCCCAGCGGGCTTACAGTATTGAGCTTTTCAAGGTCTTTGCCGTTCACTTGCACCGTTGCACCCGTCACCAGTTTTTTCTTTTGAACGCCATAGCCCATCACAACCACCTCGTTCAACAACTTGTCTTCTTCCTTCAGAACAATGTGCAGGGACTGCGATGAAGCCTTAACATCCTGTGTCTGAAAGCCGATATACGATATTTTCAGCATTGAACCAGCAGGAACCGTAATGGTAAACTCGCCATTAATATCCGTAACTGTACCATTGCTGGTACCAGTTTGCAAAATAGTTGCTCCAACAATGGGTTCATTGCCGGAGGATAAAACACTGCCCTTTGCCGTAATCTGCTGTTGCGCGGAAACAGTAAGGCAAAACAAAACTGACAACAACAACAGCAGTATTCGCCTGCTATGCTGGGGTAGGCCAGTAAACCATGTTAACCCTTTCTTTTCCATAATAAGAGTTTAATTGTCTAAACTTTATAAGTACATGCAAAAATAATGTTTTTTCATCCACAACATACATTTTTTAATATTTTTTACTAAAAAAGCACAACTTTATAACTATTCATCGGTATTGACCAGTCCGTATTCTCTCCTCAAAAATCTTCGTATAAAGGCTATAAAGATGCTCATTTTTCTTGCGTATTTCAGATTTTCTTTGTACCTTTATACCTATGAAAGAGCAAGTTACGGATATATCAAAAGTATTACAAGACATGACGGAAGAAATGCGATTGTTACGTGAAACTGTCAACCAGCAGTATGCCGAGATTATCAAATTGAACCTGTACGTTGCCAAACAAAAGTGCACAACTGCAAAAGTGCACAACTGCAAATATAGTTATTTATGCTGTAATTTCATTCTTTTATGCTCAGAAATTCTTTTGTTGATTGAATTTTGCTTTATTGTTTCTCTTATTCTTTTAATTTCCTCCCCCTTGGCCTAAATATACATCTCTTGGTGTAAGATTATCCAACGATTCATGAAACCTGCTCTCATTATAGTATTTCACCCATTGGACAATAGCCTTTTCTAATTCAGAGGGACAGAAATAATACGCGAGTTCGGGATAAAACCTTGTTGAGCTCATGCCTCGTGTATTCTTGAGTATCCAACTCGTTCATGGCCTAAAGGCTAAAATGAAGAACAAGCTGATGCCGATGTGGGATAAGATTATGTTACGAAAACGCTATATCATCGAGTGCATCAATGAACTTCTGAAGAATAAAGCTAACCTCGTATACTCGCGACATCGCTCAATACATAACTTTATCATGAATCTATGTTCTGCCCTAACAGCCTATTGCTTTTTTGACAATAAACCTGAGGCACTACTTGTTTATGTTGAAAAATCAAAGCAGTTAGAACTGTTTGCATACTAATCTTATCCCGAACTCGGGTAGATATCACAACAATTAACAATAAAATTTGGAGAACGTTTTGAAATCATGTAACTTTGCCTCGGAAGAAAGGCACCTCATATGAATAACACGATTAAAGATCGTGTCAGCAAGATGAGGTGAAATATAAAGGAGTAGAGCCTTGACACAGTTGAAATTACACTACCTCCCGTCTCATAAAAATCAAGTTATCATATTATGAATAAGTTTACTTACATACTATTTGTTTTCTTCTGTTTAATAAGCTGTGCACAACCAAATAATAAAAAGCAAGTTTTAAAGGATAGGGCTGTCATATCACTAAAAAAAAATGTGACAGGAAAAACAACTTTTTATGATTTTTTCAAAAAGTTCGCCTCAGATTCATGTTTTCAACGGAAACACATTTTGTTTCCGTTGAAAATTACATATGAAGGTTATGATTATGAAGAGACAGACTCGATTCTTCATATCAGCAAGAGTGATTGGATATATACAAATTTCAACGATTCTATAATAGAAGGGCAAAAAATAATGTTAAAGATTGATACAATGACGCATACTGTTATCTTAAAGGGCTATGATTCGGGAATATATATGAAATATTTATTCAAAACAGATAAGCGTTCTTGGATATTATTTCAGATAGATGACTATTCTAATTAACGTGAATTCGACAAATTCAGAATATCTTTGAATATAAAATGTGATAAGATAGAGACATTATCGTTTGGCTTTGAAGAGCGAGTGTCTTGGGGTATATGATACCCCAAGACATAAATTATATTGATTATCAAAAGAATAAGTTTCATTATTTACAATCTTCTAATAATAAAAAGGAGTAGAAACGCTAAAATATGCGTTTACTTTAACTTTTCTGTTGTAGAACATGCGTGCCCATGCTTGATAATGGAGCAAAAAATCGTCCATTCAAAAGGGAAGAGGCAAAGTCCATTTTATCACACAATATAGGCTATGTTTCAATATGATATACAGCACTTTGCCCCACAATATAGCTCACTTTTCTGGGGCAAAGTCAAGACATGAAGAAACGTTATGCTTTCAGTTGGGCTTCGAGGGCTTCGTCTTCGGCGTTGGGTTTGAACTTGCGGTAGACGAAATTTTCGCTCAGATAGTTCTTGCGCACAACGGGATTGGCGGCCAGTTCCTCAGAAGGACCATCGAAGAGGATGCGGCCTTCGAACAACAGATAGGCGCGGTCGCAGATGGAAAGGGTTTCCTGCACGTTGTGGTCGGTGATGAGAATGCCGATATTGCGATATTTCAAGCGCCACACAATGTGCTGAATATCCTCCACGGCTATGGGGTCAACGCCGGCAAAAGGCTCATCAAGCATGATGAATTTGGGGTCGATGGCCAAGCAACGGGCAATCTCGGTGCGACGTCTTTCGCCGCCCGAAAGCTGGTCGCCCTTGTTCTTTCGCACTTTTGTTAAGCGGAACTCACGAATCAGACTCTCCAATTTCTCCACCTGATCGGCGTGCGACAGGCGGGTCATCTCGAGCACCGACATGATATTATCCTCGACACTCATCTTGCGAAACACGCTCGCCTCCTGCGGCAAATAGCCGATGCCGGCGCGCGCCCGCTTATAAACGGGATAGTCGGTGATTTCCTTTTCGTCTAAGAAAACATGCCCCTCGTTGGGCACCACCAACCCCGTTGTCATATAAAAAGAGGTGGTCTTGCCCGCACCATTAGGCCCAAGCAACCCCACAATCTCACCTTGTTTCACGTTAATGCTCACGCCATTGGCCACCGTTCGTTTGCCATAGCGTTTCACCAATCCCTCGGTGCGCAGCGTTGTCAGTTTCTGTTCTTCCATATCAAAACATGCGTTGGCTGCAAAGTTATAGCTATTCGGCTGACTGACAAAATAAAAAAATAAAAACTATGTGCACGAAATCACTTTTTCAAAGGATTTTGGTTACTTTTGCACCCAAAAGAAGACAGGTAACACTTATGTTGATTCTCAAACTCTTACACAAATATCTCACGACCTTTGGGCGCTATCTGATGCTCATGGGACGCTCGATAGCGGTTCCCGATCGCATGCGCATGTTCCTCAAACGTTACAGCAAAGAGATGGCGCAATTAGGTGTCGACTCGATAGGCATCGTGATACTCATCTCGTTTTTCATTGGCGCAGTGATTTGCATTCAAATGAAAATGAACATTCAAAGTCCATGGATGCCGCGCTGGGTTTCGGGCTACACCACACGCGAAATTATGCTCTTAGAGTTTTCGAGCAGCATCATGTGTTTGATTCTTGCAGGAAAAGTGGGGTCGAACATCGCCTCAGAACTCGGTACGATGCGCGTCACCCAGCAGATTGATGCCTTGGACATCATGGGCGTGAACTCGGCCAACTATCTCATTCTGCCCAAGATTTTGGGGCTCATCACAATGATGCCCTTCCTGGTTATCTTCAGTTCGGCCATCGGTATTGTGGGCGCATATAGCACCGCATACATCGGCCACATCCTCACCCCCGACGACCTCACGCTCGGCTTGCAGCACGCATTCAACGCCTGGTTCATCTGGATGAGCATCATCAAGAGCATGTTCTTCGCCTTCATCATCGCCAGCGTGTCATCGTTCTTCGGCTACACCGTTGAAGGAGGCTCCGTGGAAGTGGGAAAAGCCAGCACCGATGCCGTGGTGTCGAGCAGTGTTTTAATTCTATTCTCCGACGTATTTCTCACACAATTACTCTCATGATCGAAGTTAAGCATCTCTATAAATCGTTTGAAGACAAAGAAGTGTTGAAAGACATCAGCACCACCTTTGAGGACGGAAAAACCAATCTCATCATCGGCCAAAGCGGAAGCGGAAAGACCGTTTTAATCAAAAATCTCGTGGGATTGCTCACACCCACGCAGGGAAACATCTTCTACGACGGGCGCAACCTCATGCAGATGAACAAAAAAGAAAAAGCAATGCTGCGCCGCGAGATGGGGATGATTTTTCAAAACGCCGCACTTTTCGACTCGCTTTCCGTGCTCGAAAACGTGATGTTCCCGCTCGACATGTTCTCAACCATGACCTATAATGAGCGTGTGAAACGGGCGCAGGAATGCTTGGATCGCGTGAACCTGATTGACGCTCAGCAGAAATTCCCCGGCGAAATCTCGGGTGGCATGCAGAAACGCGTCGCCATTGCCCGCGCAATCGTGATGAATCCCAAATACCTTTTCTGCGATGAGCCCAACTCGGGACTCGACCCTAAAACCTCATTGGTTATCGACCAACTGCTCTCGAGCATCACCAAAGAATACAACATGACCACCATCATCAACACCCACGACATGAACTCCGTAATGGGCATTGGCGAAAACATCGTCTTCATCTATAAAGGCCGAAAGGAATGGCAGGGCAACAAAGACGAAGTGGTGACCTCGACCAACAAAAAGCTCAACGAACTGGTCTTCGCCAGCGAGCTGTTCAAGAAGGTGAAAGAGGTAGAGATTGCCGAAGGAGAAAAATAATTGTCCAACATCGTTGGCGCACACAACGCTGCCACTCCCCTAAGCATAACGCAAAAATAGCGCGTGGTTTATGGCTCAATATCGACCCAAAAACCACGCGCTACACATTTATTTTCGTCGTCATTGCCGCGCAACAAGCTCGCAATGATGCGCTAAACACGCCACGCACACGCCACAAGATTCGCCCACTCCGATTTTAATCGCTTCTTTCTTTGCACCACATTTGCAGGCAAGCTGCAAACATATCCAAAAATTGCATGTTGCTTGCAGTTCTCCTGCAAATATACTTCAAAGCTGAATTTTACTTGCAGTTTAACTGCAAATATGCAACAAAACTGCATAATGCTTGCAGACTTCATTCAAATATGCCGCAAAACTGCACTTTATCTGCAGGATTTCAGCAAGCATGTTACAAAAATACTTATTATTTACAGGGCTTCTGCAAACACATCACAAAACTGCATTTTGCTTGCAGGAACTCCAGCAAGCATGTTACAAAAATGCGCATTGTTTGCAGAACTTTCTGCAAACAATGCGCAAAACGAAAAGATGTTCGTCGCAGTCAGCGCAAATACCACACGCCATCGTGCTCCACCATCGGCACAACAACTTGCTCTGACGAGCCGTCGCCATACGTAAAAGTGAGGAAGGCATTACCCGTGTGCTGTGCTTCGTCGATGGTTGCATGCGCCACGGCAACGCTTTTCAGTCCGTTGTGCTCGTTTTGTTGCTGTTCGATGAACATTTTGGCATTCAAAACCAGCTGCGAACGATAGGTCGAAGGCAAACTGTCGGGCCGATAGGTGGCATCGACAAAGGCGGCATAGTTGCCGTCTAAAAGCTGCTGATAATAGTGCAAAGCCGCTTTCCCTACGGGTTTCGCAGGGTCGTTAAAGATGTGTCTACAACCAAAAAGCGACAACAGAATACACCCGAATACTATGATTTTCTTCATCCTTCAAAGACACACGAGGCGTGTGTTCACCTTATTATACATGTCGTCTGTCACTTTCCACCCTCCTGAACCTGCATCACTTCTGCCGTATGAAGATGTTGATGGGGCAGCCATGCATGCTCCAGTTCTCGCGGATCTTGTTTTCAAGAAAGCGACGGTAATTCTCTTTCACGTACTGTGGAAGGTTGGCATAGAACACGAAGGATGGAATTTGCGTATTGGGCAGCTGCGTACAATATTTGATTTTGATGTATTTTCCCTTGACGCTTTGTGGCGGAAAGGCTTCGATGATGGGCAACATCACTTCGTTGAGCTTCGACGTTCCGACGTGCATCTTGCGGTTGAGATACACCTGTTTTGCCGTTTCCAAAACTCGGAAGATGCGCTGCTTGGTGAGGGCTGAAGCAAAGATGATGGGGAAATCGACGAAGGGCGCCATGCGGTTTCGGATGGCCGCTTCGAACGTGTCGATTACCTTTTGCGACTTTTCCTGCACCAAGTCCCATTTGTTCACCACCACGACGAGACTTTTGTTGTTCTTTTGTATCAACTGAAAGATGTTCATGTCCTGCGCTTCCACACCGCGTGTCGCATCAATCATGAGTATGCAAACATCGCTGTTTTCTATGGCGCGTATCGATCGCATCACGCTATAGAACTCAAGATCTTCGCTCACTTTATTCTTGCGGCGGATGCCTGCGGTGTCGACTAAGTAGAAATCAAAACCAAACTTGTCGAATCGCGTGTAAATGCTGTCGCGCGTGGTGCCGGCAATCTCGGTCACTATGTTGCGATCTTCGCCAATGAAAGCATTGATGATGCTACTCTTTCCTGCATTAGGTCGCCCCACAACGGCAAAACGTGGGATGTCATCTTCTATCGTTTCCGGGTTTTCTTGGGGTAGCTTACCAATGATAAGGTCGAGCAAATCGCCCGTTCCGCCACCCGTGGCAGCACTCACACACTGCGGATCGCCTAAACCAAGACGATAGAATTCGGCCGCTTGATAGTAGTCGGCACTATTGTCTACCTTGTTGGCCACCAGGATAACGGGCAACTTTGTGCGACGAAGAATGGTGGCAACATCTTCGTCCCAATCGGTAACGCCAGTAGTTACGTCCACCAAGAAGAGCACCAAATCGGCCTCTTCGGTGGCAACCAACACCTGACGGCGAATGGCATCCTCAAACACATCGTCGGAGTTGACCACCCATCCGCCCGTATCCACAACGGAGAACTCTTTTCCATTCCAGCTGCATTTGCCATACTGTCGGTCGCGAGTGGTACCAGCTGTGTCGCTAACGATTGCCCGACGCGATTGCGTGAGGCGATTAAAAAGTGTAGATTTTCCCACATTGGGACGCCCTACGATAGCTACTAAATTTGCCATAATTGTTGTTTAATTTCTGAAGTTATACATTCTTCGGCCCTCCTTCTTGCGGAGAGTGTGCCCTCTGTCTATTCAGGGCCTTAAGATAAATGATGGAACTTGCGTCCCAATGGATGATTGATGGAATTTGCCTTGGTGCACCCCTTACTCGGGATTGTAACCAAAGCTGTTGAGCTCGCGCTGCGAAGAACGCCAGTCTTTATCGACCTTCACAAAGGTTTCAAGGAAGATTTTCTTCGCAAAAAACTTCTCGAGTGCCTTGCGCGCCTCGGTATTCACCTTTTTCAACGCCACCCCTTGGTGCCCAATGATGATGCCTTTTTGGCTGTCGCGCTCCACATAGATGACGGCATTGATGCGTATTTTGGTTTCCGTCTCCTTGAATTGCTCCACGCGCACCTCTACGCTGTAAGGTATTTCCTTATCATAATAGAGCAAAATCTTTTCGCGAATAATTTCGCTCACAAAGAATTTGGCGGGCTTATCGGTGAGCTGTTCCTTGTCGAAATAGGCGGGCGACTCAGGCAAAAGCTCCTTGATGCGCTTCAACAAAATGTCGATGCCAAACTTATTCTTGGCCGAAAGGGGCAATATCTCGGCGTTGGGCAGCAGCGTGTGCCAGCGCGAAACGATGTCGCCGAGCTGCTGTTGATTGGTTTCATCAATCTTGTTTACCAACAAAAGCACAGGAATTTGCATGCGCTTCACCTTGTCTAAGAAGTCGAGATTCTTCTCAGGATTTTCCACTACGTCGGTCACATAAAGTAGAATGTCAGCATCGGTGAGTGCAGATTCCGAGAAAGCCAGCATCATCTCTTGCATCTTATAATTGGGCTTCAACACGCCTGGTGTGTCGGAAAACACAATCTGGCAGTCGTCTTCATTCACAATTCCCATGATGCGATGGCGTGTAGTTTGCGCCTTAAATGTAGCAATACTGATGCGCTCACCCACCAACTGATTCATCAAGGTGCTTTTTCCCACATTGGGATTACCCACGATGTTTACAAAACCTGCTTTGTGCATAACTTTCTTTTAGGTGAATATCCATAAAAAAACGCATCGCCCTCCTGACGGATAAGACAGATGCGTTTTCTTATTTTTGTTTCGCTCTACGACCTACTTTGCTGCACCTGTTGCTGCACCATCATATGCCCAGCGCAAATAAGCTGCACCATTAACAAATCCAGCGCCGAAACCTGTGAGAATGATGTTATCGCCTTTCTTGAGCGTTTTTTCAAAATCCCACAATACAAGTGGCATACAAGCAGCACTGGTATTACCATACCGCTGGATATTAACCAACACCTTTTCCATCGGTGCACCAATACGTTTGGCCACAGCTTCGATAATTCTGAGGTTTGCTTGATGCGGAATGACATAGTCCACATCGTCCATCGTGAGGTGATTGCGCTTCAATAATTCTTCACAATCATCTCCCATAGCATTCACTGCATAACGGAACACGAACCGTCCCTCTTGATAAGTGTAATGCATACGATGGTCAACAGAGTAATGGGATGCAGGGAACACCGATCCACCCGCTTTCACATGCAAGAAAGGAAGGCCCTTTCCGTCTGTGCGATGATAGGAATCTATCAAGCCAATGTTCTCTTCTTCTGTCCCTTCTACCAACACAGCACCTGCACCATCACCAAATAAAGGACAAGTAGCACGATCTTCATAATCGGTGATTGCCGACATTTTATCAGCACCAATTACGATAATTCGCTTATGCCGGCCACTCTGAATCATATTAGACGCAACATCAAGCGCATACATAAAGCCACAACATGCCGCTGCAAAATCAAATGCAAAGGCGTTCTTTAGCTCTAATTTCCCCAACACAATAGAAGCCGTTGAGGGATGAGGATAATCAGGTGTTGTGGTTGCAACGATGACCGCATCAATCGAATCAGGATCAACTCCCGTCTTTTTCAGCAGGAGTTTGGCCGCTTTTCGTGCCATGTAGGATGTGCCTAACCCTTCTTCTACCAGCAGCCGGCGCTCCTTGATACCCGTCCGTGTGACAATCCACTCATCATTGGTGTCGACCATGCGCGAGAGTTCATCATTGTTGAGAACATAATCAGGCACATAACCTGCTACACCAGTGATGATGGCGTTGATATTCTTCATTATTCTGCTACTTCCTTAACAACAGCAACCTTACCTCTATAATAACCACAAGTAGGGCAAACTGTGTGATAAACGTAATAGCTACCGCAGTTAGGGCATACTGCCAACGTAGGAACTACTGCCTTATCATGCGTTCTTCTTTTGAGTGTACGCGTCTTTGACTGTCTTCTTTTAGGATGTGCCATAATCTTTTAAATTAATTTTTTGTTTATTCTTCGAATTTCAATTGCGACAAAGCTGCCCATCGTGGATCCATTGCTTCCTCCCCATTCACATCACTACTTCGGGTAGTCGAGAGCGCTTTCAGCTTCTCTATCATCGCAGGGTTACATTTTCCAGGTGCATGCACATGCTTGATAGGAATGCAGAGTTCAATAAATTCATAGATAAACCATGCAACATCGAGTATTCCTTCATCCTCGGCCACCGTCACAAGGTCATCATCTTCGGCATAACTTTCGCCCATTTTCACAGCTAAGTGGTTCTCCGTTTCAATGGGTTGATCCATGTCTTCGAGACACAAATCACAGGGAATCACCACGCTACCTTTCGTATAAAACGACAAATCGAAATAGTCATCGGTGCGGTTAATCACTAATGTTGTTTGCAAACAGCCACGTTTCACTTCTGCAGCTTCTAACGACTGAAAAAATGAATCATCCAAGTTGAACACACGCTTTGTCTCGCCTTGTGCCAACGCTTTGAGGTCTATTTGAAACGATTCGGTACGCTCCATACGGGCTGCAAAGATACAAATATTTTCCGTAAATAGCCAACTAATCAATAAAAAATGTTTAATCTTCCAGCAGAACCACATAGATGGCAACATCTTACACCAATCCTTTTCCCGATAAAGGTGTCACATGCAATGACAACCCATAGAAATTGTGGATAAAAGCTACCAAGGAGCATTGCACTTTTCAAGTAAAATCATATTAGAAGCACTGTATCTAACATGCTCTCCGAACAAGGAACTGCCAGAGACATTGTTTTTTAATCCTTTCTAATCAAACAACACATTAGAAACAATGCCCTTATCTATTTTTACACAAAAAACACGTCAGAAATACTATTCTTCATCACTTATTGGGACGGAGACGCATTATAGTCAAGGCTTCTCATCATCTTTTATGTGCACATGAGATTATGCTATGAAAGGACGAGTAGTCTATTCTATTCACCAACCTCCACTCCAATCATCGAGAGATGTGTTCTTTCGCTTGGCGAGGAAGTGTTTCTCCCAGCCACACTACTGACCGCTTTTGTAGTGTTTCGCTATCACTTCCCACCATGATTTCAAACGTTCCTGGTTCTATCACATAGCGCATTTGGTTATCATAGAACCCCAAATCATGCACATCGAGCACGAAATCAACGCGTCGCGTTTGCCCCTTCGCAATGAAAAGTTTTTGGAAGCCCTTCAGCTCTTTTACTGGTCGCACCATTGAAGCCACCTTGTCAGCCACATAAAGCTGAACAATCTCTTCACCATCGAAACGACCTGTATTGGTCACATCGACCGAAACTCGTAGCGTTCCATCAGCCGAGAACTGCTCTGGGCATTGCATTTTACCATAAGAAAACGTGGTATAGCTCAACCCATAACCAAAGGGATAGAGGTTGTGATTGGGCACATCGATGTGGCGAACGGTCGAGCTATAGGGCATATCGCCTGGTCTTCCTGAGCGTTTATAATTGTAATAGTTGGGAATCTGCCCCTCGGTAAGCGGGAATGAGGTCGTTAATTTACCCGCAGGAACAACGTCACCAAAAAGAATATCAGCTACAGCATGCCCCGTTTGTGTACCAGGGAACCAAGCTTCAAGCAAGGCATCAGCCAGCGTATCAACCTTTTGTAAGCACAATGGGCGCCCATTCATCAGCACCACAACCAATGGCTTGCCTGCCTTATGTAGCGTGTCCAATAATGCTTCCTGTTGTCCTGGCAAACGAAGCATGGCACGACTGCGTGACTCACCACTCATCAATGCCTTCTCACCCAGCACAGCAATCACCACATCACTTTGCTGAGCAGCATCAAAAGCAGCAGAAAATTCCCGTTTGGAAGGGTCTGTAAAATCACAACCTTGTATGTAATCTATCACCACTTCATTGCCTAATTTCTGTCGAAGTCCCTCCTTCACGGTCACTACATCATGTGCATTGCCCCGTGCATTCCACGAGCCCATCACCTCATCTTGGTTATTTGCCAATGGCCCCACGAGAGCTATGCGTCGAATTTGCTTAGAAAGTGGCAACACAGCAACATTGTTTTTCAACAACACCATCGATGAAGCAGCCGCCTTCCGTGCTAAAGAATCGAGCCTACTCGAACGCACCTCTCGTCGTTCGCGTGCAACATCAAGGAAACGATAGGGATCATCGAAGAGGCCTAAAGCATACTTTGCGCGCAAAATGCGTTCTACGGCAGTATCAATATCCGATACAGATAAGTGTTTTTCACGCACTGCTGTCGCCAAGCAACGATTATATAAACCATCTGTCATATTCATATCCACACCTGCTTTCAACGCCAATAGCGCCGCATCTTCATCGATTTCGGCCACGCCATGCGCTTTCAACTCTTGCACTGCGTTCCAATCACTCACCACAAAGCCTTGATAATGCCATTGCTTACGCAGCAAATCAGTCAACAACCAGTGGTTCCCTGTGGCGGGAATACCATTGAAACTATTAAATGCTGACATGAATGTTTTGACTCCTGCATCAACACATGCCTTGAAAGGTGGTAAATAAACCTCGGCCAATGTCGATAAGGAGAGATCCACTGGTGCATAATCTCGACCAGCTTGCGGTGCACCATACGCTACAAAATGTTTTGCACAAGCCATCACCGCATTGGGGTTTCCGAGATTCCATTGGAACCCTCGCACACGCGCTTCCGCAATTTTACATCCCAAATAAGTATCCTCTCCAGCACCTTCAACAATGCGTCCCCAGCGTGGGTCGCGTGCAATATCAACCATGGGTGCAAAGGTCCAGTGAATACCCGACGCAGATGCTTCTATAGCAGCAGCCTTAGCAGTTTCAAACATGAGATTTAAATCCCACGAACAAGATTCTGCTAATGGTGTAGGGAAAATTGTTTTAAAACCATGTATCACGTCAAAAGCAAACAACAATGGTATCTTCAACCGCGACAACCGCATGTTCTTTTCTTGCAGTGCACGCAGCTTTTCAACGCCACCCACATTGAGAATAGAGCCCACCATCCCGCGTTCGAAGAGCGAATCTGAGAGGGCTGCACTCTGAGGTCCTGTCAACAAATCGCCACCTACATACTGTGAAAGTTGTCCTATCTTCTCGGGTAGCGTCATCTTTTGCATGAGTTGCCGCACAAACTGCGTTTCTTTGTCAGCCACATGGTATGTCTTTGGCATCGTTTTCTTAGGTTGACGCGGATTGATGTGCTGTGCATGGCCCACGAAAAAGCAACCCATGAAGCAGGTCGCCAACAAGAGTGTTCGTTTTGTTTTCATTCTGTTTACGTTTTATTCTGATTTAATTTCTATCGTTTGAGACTGCAAATCCACGCCACGTGCTGTGAGTTGAAGAGTTGAAGGCGCCTTTCCGGCTTGCACAACCACCAGACATTTGCCAAAGAACGCACGCCGTTCGTGGGCTTGAAAACGTTCCATGGAGAAAGGAGAGCCATTGTCAACGCCTGCAATTTTACCCTCCCCCTGCAATGAAAAGAGGATATTATTTTCTGCCCAGGGGCACCGATTACCATCACGATCCACCACTTCTACGGTAACAAACGACAGACTTCGACCATTGGCTTTGATTACCTTACGGTCGGGCGTCAGTCGAATATGATGTGGCGCGCCTGCTGTTCGTAGATTTTTTTCGGCTACAACCAGTCCATTTCTTCGCGCCACCACACGCACTTCTCCTGGCACAAAGACCACAGGCCATGCCACATGGTATTCGTGTTCATTGCTCTTTCGGCGCACCCCCTGTGAGGTTCCATTCACAAAAAGTTCCACTTCATCGGCTTGATTGTAATAACACCACAGGTCAATGGTTTGCCCTTCGAGCCAGTTCCAATGAGGAAAGACATGCAACACAGGTTGTTTCGCCCATTCACTTTGGTAGAGGTAGTAGGCATCTTTGGGGAAGCCAGCCAAATCTACCAACCCAAAATAGCTACTTCTTGCTGGAAAAGCGAAGGGAGTAGGCTCGCCAATATAATCGAACCCCGACCAAATAAACTGACCAGCACAATAAGGTGTGTGCTTCACCACATCCCATGTCTCTTCATGAGTGGAACCCCAATAGGCACAAGAATTGTCATAAGCAGAACAAA
>QWCI01000437.1_pt1 | contig 17224 bp, 24 predicted proteins | sample 1972541 | NCBI WGS metagenome assembly QWCI01 (sample SAMN09866712, study PRJNA288562) | Human oral metagenome isolate term3_saliva, whole genome shotgun sequencing... | isolation source: mouth | host: Homo sapiens | place: USA: California | reverse complement strand
GTCGGCGGTGGGGCATATTAATAGCCACTATCTTTGTTAGTACAAAGGTGGTGGCTATGTCAGGACATTTGTTTGTGTGGTGTAGTTCACGCTCAACTAACTTGATTGGCGGAGAACTGTGGTGCATTATTAATTCATGAACGGGGCGGTGATGGGCCGCACGAAATGGAAGGAACTGAGATGGAAGCGATCAAGACTTTGCTTGGGGCAGGGGCGAGCAAGTTCTATGAGGAGGCTGGGTATAGCGTTCAGACTTGGGCGGCAGGTCAGAGGGGCTTGGTGTCTTATGGTGGGGATGAGATTTATGTGCTTCGCAAGGGGCTACGGAATTGGGAGGTGCGTGACACTGACGGCGATTCGTTTGTTTTTGGTTCGCAATGGGAGTTGTTGGCTTGGTTTGGTGATCGGTTGTGAGGCGTAGGTCGGATCATGGTGAGGGTGACGATTTTGTCACTCTCACCAATTGGAAGGTTTCTAATTTTATTACTAATGTGTTGCTGAATGGTTATCATGTTGGTTATTACAGGGATACTGGTCGCATTCATTATTGGAGGAATGGATCGAAGGATTATCACATAATTTCCATTGATAAAATAATTTCAAGCAAAACGGGAATTGAAAGCGGAATCATTAATCATGGATAATTCGCTTAAATGGTTACTTGGTGACATAATTGATTATGCGGCCAACCAACAAGACATAATCGTTAAAACACCAACGTTTATGCTGAGTGCAAGAACAATTGGTTCTTTTATTTCTTGGGTATTGATTTACAAGAAAAAGACACTCTCTATTATTGGAGAAATAGGCGACACAGACACAGTGTTTTATTCAATGAGAAATTTCATCTGCGACATGGATAGGGGATGTAATGAGTCAGATAATTCTTGAGCGCACGGGTGATTCTCGTTGGTATCTTAAGGGAACTGATGCTGGGGAGTCGTCGGAGATTGCTGCGGCGATGGTGAAGTGGTCGGCGGAGTTGGAAGACGATGTTGACGCAGACGATTAAAAGAAAGTTGCGATGTTATGGGATGAGAGAGCGTTACACGCAGGGTGGTAGCAACATTCTTTATTGTGGTTACACAGCATTTCGCTTGATTAATGATTATACAATGGAAGTGTGGAGTCCGTTTGAGACCGAGAGTGGCACTATTATTCACTACGATTCACTAAGTGAAAGAAACGAAGCACTAATGGAAATGGGACTGGAAAGCATGGGAGTGCTCTAATGTATCACTTCAGAGAATTCGCCAAGAAACTTAATCTAGTCGATCAACTTCCTGGCTACAATATCGCGGTTAGGTGCGATCGCATTCTGATTGATGGTGTTGATTATCGCCTTGATGTGTATGGCTGGCCCGATAATCGCGTAGTGTTTTCAGACAAAATGACAGGACAAAATACGATTAAGCGGTTCGGACACAACGGAGCAGAGAAATGCCGCAAATTCTATTATGATTGCCTTGAGTTGATTGGAGTTGATTTGACAGCACTTGATATGTGAGGACATAGTTAACCCCCGGAAGTGGTTGGTTCCTTCCGGGGGTTAACTATTTATTATGGGCGTTCTGCGGTGCGGGCTAGTCGCTCCCACGCGGCCCAGGTTTCTGGTCCCCATATGCCGTCGACGGTGACGCCGAGGGCGGCCTGTAGGGATTCGATGATGCGGTCATGGGCGGCTTCGCTGGCGTCGCCCCAGATACCGTCGGGCTCTGTGCCGATGACGCTCTGGGTGTAGGCGATGCCCCAGGGGAACTCTCGTCCGCCCCAGTTGCTGGCCTTGATTACTGCGCACATTCGCTTCTCGGTATCGGTCCCGAGAATGTTGTCCTGTACAGCACCGAGAATTCGCTGAATGTCTCGGATATCGCCGCCACTGGAAATGGCGGAGTTGTCGTCGACTACGCGAATTCCGTAGCGGGCCTTATCCATATGGCGTTCGCGGCGCGCAACGACTCCACCGTTATCCTGTGGTCCGCCAGTGCCCCACGTGGTGTTTCCGTCAATGCTGTAGAAAACACCACCTGAATTGGGTGGCTGCTCCACAATGCCAATGTGCTGCGCAATTCCTTCACCGTCGAAATCGAATGTGATGAGATCGCCGGGGCGCACGTCCCATTTGTTAATGAGGACGCCGCGCTCACGGGCCTGATTCTCGCGGGCGGGGACGTAGGCGCTTAGCCAGTTAATGCCCACCTTGGCGAGAATGTAACTCACAAACATATCGCAGTATGGCACGCCGGAAGCACCAAAACTGGGTGATCCGGTTACCTGTGCGTACCAGCGCCCATACTTGGTCCCATTCTCCTTATCAGCCCAGCGGGAGTATCCGATTTCCTCCTGGGCTGCGGAGATGATTTGTGCTCGGACGACCATTCAGGATGCCTTTCCTCGCGGTGTGTTAGATGCTGCGACGCCGAAGAATGCGGCGAAGAGGAAGTTAAGGGCGCTAATCTTGTCGCCGTCAAGAATGCCCCAAACCCCGAGACAGACAAGAACACCAACGCACACGGTGTAAATCCACATGCGGTATGCGTCGGGAATGAAGGGGGGCTTGGGGGACTCGTGCTCACCCATTGTTTTTCTCCTTGAGATAGGAAATGATTTCTTTGAGTTGACGGTTTTGCGCGTCTACGCTTGAGCCGCCGTGATTTGGCTTGACGTGATACTGAACGTCTTTGAGTTTGTCTTCAATATCTTCAAGCCGGTCTAGTACGCTGGGCATTCCATCTTTCCCGTCCCACGCGTTTAGCATTGTGGATAAGTGATCCATAAAGATTGTGGCACGATAGATGAAACGTCCGGCGATTGTGATTAGTGAAATGACGCCGAGAATTAGGGCAACGTCAATTGTGGTGGGATTAATGTGTATCATCGGACAAAGATTTCAGCGAACATGTTTCTAGTCTCGGGAGAGTCGGAGAAAAGTCGCCCCTTTCGGTATGTGCTGCGCATGATGCTGAGCACCTTGTCTCCGTACATGAGTAGTCGCTCCCCCTCCCGCAGGTCTGAGACCTTATAGGCCCATCTTACCCTATCCCCGCGGGGCTGGCGGCGCTGGGCGAACCATGTCCCACCGTCGATCCACACCGAGACCTCACCGTCGGGGCAACGGAGAGAGAATGCGTATTTGGCTTTACCCGTCTTTTTCATGACAAAGTCGTCATAGTTGTCAGCGAATTTGTTGGAGATGGAGTAGTCAGCATAGTCTTCGGCGTAGTTCGTGATGAACGAACCGAAGCGGGTATGCGCCACTTCTGACTGGAATTGCTCACTGTTGACGAAATCGGTGACAATGAATCCGTCAGCGTGACGGCTAATTCCTTCCTTCGGTTCAATGTGAAACCTAATAAAGTAGGGGTTCATAATGCTTACCGCGTTGGAAAGCATGAGACAGCGCACCCTGTCTTGATACCGGTCTACCGTGGAATAGAAATCCATGAAGACTTTGGCTTCATCAGGGAGGTACCTAAGCGACCCTTTATCAATAATGAATTCATCGAAGATAATGGTGTAGACATTTGGGTACGCAATCGACTTATTTGCTTGCGCAGTGGAAAGCGGAATGAAATAGCCAATGGTCTCCCATTTCTTTCCCACCTTGCGCTGCGCATACTGTCCTTCCACGCGGAATTCCTCATCGGGAAATTCGTGCTGAATGTCGGCAAAGAAACTATTTCGTCCCTTGAGTTCAGTCTTGTAGCGCCGAAGGTAAATGAATTGCTGTCCCTTGTTGATCGCGTTCTTGATAACAATTTTCTTGGCGCCGTAGGTCTTACCAAGACCACGGGCGCCCATAACCATGTTAAACACGCCCGCATACGAGAGCACATTAGAGAAACTATAGTAGGAAAATTTCTTTTTCATTCGTGACGCCTTACCGTCCACCAGCGAGTGCCAGCGAGAACATCAATAGACTTAGTTACTGGACCATAATGGGGATTGCCGCCGTGTCCCACAAGGGTGTTCGAGTCTACCACCATTTCAACATGGTCCGTTTCAGGATAGTAACTACCCGTTGATTTCCAGGCCATAACGATCATGTCCCCCGGCCGCAACTGGGCTCGCTCCGCGGCCGTCATAGCCCCACCACGGCGAGGGAACGGTTCAGCCCCACGGAAATATTGATCGCCCGTCCAAGTTCCAACAAACGTATTAGAAGTTGCTTTATAGGCTGCATACATTAAACCACTGCAATCCGTGATACCAGAATTGTCGGGGTCTTGCCTGCCAGGACATTGACAATAAGCAAATTTACCCAATCGGGCCATTATCCAAGCCAGCGCGGCCGCGCCCTTGCCGGAGCCACCGGGGGCAGGGGTTCCGCCGCCCCCACCTCCTGCACCAGCGTTGGCGGCAGGATTCTGACCGACAATTGTTTGCTGAATGTCTTTGAGGTTTACTTCCCACAGATTATGGCCTCGGGAATACATTTGATAGTTGCCGAACTTTGAACGAAGCGTAAGAATGCCACTGTCGTCGGCACTAATAATCAGTTTCCCGCCAGACACGTTGACCGTCTGAGTGTTGTCGCCAACACTCCCACCATTACCGGGTGTATTTCCTGAAATACCCCCCTCGCCAACTCCGCTAGTGTCTTTTCCGGCAATAATATTCTTAGCCTGAGTGTAACGGTTAGAATAGCGGCCGAGTACTCCGTTAGACATAATGTCGGAATACATTTCCTCAAGACCACCACCAGAGTAGTTACTGGCCGCTTGAAGGGCGTAGCGAGGACCCTGATGGTATGCGACACACCAGAGAATAAATGCGTCAGTATCGGTCTCGGGATTGATCCTATATTGCTTGGCGACAGTGAAATAGTTTTCAAGGTCCTTGACAATCTGGTCACCCTGAATATCCTTGCCAGCATTAAGCAACGGCTTAAGACTATCCCCCACAGCGCGCGAGAGATAGTAGGTGTTCCACGACGAATTGGACTCAGGCACAGACTCGAGCCGAGATCTAAACCCGGCGTCCACTCGCCCATACTCGGCTGCGTGAGCGCCACGCATGCGGTTAAGAATTGCCGCAGCGCGAGTGCCATACCATTGCGCAATTCCGACGGTAATTGGGTCATTGTAGTTGATTGCCGAATAGTCCATAGACGACTCAACCTGACCAATAGCCTTAATCGCAACTTTTTTGGCTGTTGCATCCCATGCCATAGTTCCTCCAACAGAAATAGCCTGCCCCAATTCTATAGGGGCAGGCTACTCCTGTCTACTCACCAGATTTTGTATGTCATGTTGACCTGATAGGTCTGATTTGCTGAGAGAATATCTCCTGCGTAAATTCCTCCTGTCTTGGCAACATATAGATATTTATATGTCCTGTCGTTTCCAATAATGGGAGACATAACGCCATCGTACGGGCGCGCCCACCCAGGAATACTCATTAGTCGACCATCGTATCCCACATTATTTTCGCCAACCTTGAATGTTCCTTGAATATAAACCCAATCTCTATCGCGTTCGCACGTGAGATAGTTATAGTTCTTCGCCAGAGTACCGTCAGACAGCGTGTGCAGAGCCATCGCCGGAGGGTTGAACCACGACGACCCACCCTTGAGCCATATCTGAAAGAGCTCCTTGACATGCGTGTACCCCGAGGCAGTCATGTGCACATTATCGGGCCCCTGGTCCCAGGACTTGGCTTGCTCGTCTCCCCAGTGCACCCATCCACGAGAACCCTCGCAGACAACAGCACCATAAGGCTTGCCAGCGTTAATAACCTCGAATGTCCGGGAAACACATGAGCGCGCCATCTGCACATACTCATTCAGCGAGGACTCATTAAAGATAACCGGAAGCACTCGAATATCCGCGTTAGGGAAGTACTGGCGAGCAAGCCTGAAAAATGTTGCCGCCTTGTCTGCCACAGAATTCTGTGCTCGAATATCGTTCAGTAGGTCGATCACGAATAGGTATTTAGTTCTGCGACGCTTGTCCTCAGACATCCCCTGCTTGGCATTATCCAACTGCGTCAAGAAATTGTTGTCAGACGTTGAAGTAAACCCGCCACCACCAATTGCATACACATTGGGATTAAGCCACAGTTCTCGACACAAAGTCTCAGTCCAGCGGCTCGCTTCAATCGTCGCATTGGACGAACCAATGACAACGCCCTCAGTGAGTTTAGGGTCCTCAAGGAAGATATCGTTAGCCTCAGTCTTCGTGTAATAGGCCGGGAAACGATTGTCGAAATCTCTACGCTGTTGATCCAACTTTCCCTGAATCTCTGTCTGAAACTGCGTGTTCTGGGCCTTAAGGGCATCACCCCACGCCCTAGTCGTCAGCGTAACCCGCTTACCCGCAGGCGACTTAAGTGGCGCCTCAATATAGTCACCATCAATCTCACGGAATTCAGCATCAATAAGGCGCCGCTTGAAGTCCTCGATTAGCGACTCGAGCGCAGTTTTCTTGATGTCCAGTTCCTTGTTCCAGCCTGAGTGAGTCTTCTCAACCTCAGTAATGAAATTGGTGACCGTCTCATTCAGTTTGGCGATAATCTTATCCTGTTCCTCGCCAAAGGAATTCGTGAACGTAATGACGTCAATAACGCTTGAACGAATTCGCTCAAGAACATCAATATACGTCAGCCCATCACGATAAGTAAACGGTGTAATGTTATTCACCGATCGCGACTGTACACGCCACAGCGCCTGGTCAATTGACCCAATAATGTTGTCACCAGTAGCCATAATATCCTCCAAATCCTAGGCCGTAGGTAAATCCGTTAACTAGTCCCCCGGGAGTATGGGGCATATCCGTGTCCCACAGCCCCATAAAAAGTTCGCTCAGTTCTGCAATAACTAGGTCATCCACGTTAAGTAGTGTCCCACGATAATCGGCGATAGCGCGAGCCTTGGAACCTGAGTAGCCCCACGACTCCGATCGCTGATTGTTGTTGTAGTTGCTGGTCGAAGACGACGTGCTGTCAGACTCGTTGCGTGACGTAGTGTCACCCGACGTGCTCGCATCACTGATGCTCGTAGCATAGTCCCCATCACCCGCGAGACGTGTCTGAGGAGTGTCTGACCCCACCGTGCGCCCTTTGGACTTGTTGGTGCCACTGCCACTACCAGTCTGGTGATTGATCCCAGAGTTCCGGGACGTACCGTCCTGGCCGGTCTTGCTGTAGTGACGATTGCCTTCAAGCGGGTCCGTGTTTTGCAGTTCAGCCAGGTACATTCGATTATACCGAGGCATAATCAGTTCCATCTTAAGGCTTAGCCGCCAAATAAAGATGTCGATTGTCTCGTGAGCAATCTCCTGAAGCCAATAAGTCTTCTTGATTCGATCATTCAGAGTCTTTCGATATGACTCATCAAAAATCGGATAGTCGTCAAGCCCGATGTGGTCATTGGTTAACTTAACAACGTCACGAAGCATTATCGTTGTTATTGACATCGTCACCCCCATAGGTTGTCAAATTTGAATTAGCAAGATAGTCATTAAGGTTCGGCGCCGCGTTGTCGTCAACAGCCCAATAGCAAGATACGTTAAGACCAAACTTTTCATTAATCTGTTCGCAAGCCAACTCGCGGGGTTTCATAAATGATTCGCGCGATGCGAGCACTTGACCTGAGTTGGCGGCGGCTTCCTCAACTACCATGCGCTCGCGCTTCTCGGAGTTAACGTTCATAATGCCGAGCATCGTGAGTGCTTCTCCCCAAATCTTAGATTTGGATTCCATATGCTTGATCGAAGAAACGGCACCAGCACCGGCATTCTGGTTAAGCGGAAACACACCAATAGTATTGGCGAGATTGTCCATGCTCATATTCTCAGTGCCCCACACGACGGGCTCGCCGTCATAAATCTTAGAAATAAGATTCTGAATTGTGAGGCGCTGGTCCTGCGAACACGCGACAATCATCGGGTTACGCTCATTCAACAGATCAATTTCGATTGTCCTGTCAATCTGAGCAAGCCGCGCAGCATACGAAAGCACAACGTCGATTTCTGGCTCCCGCACCTGATTACCCCAAATGCAGACAGACTCGTTTGCGCTCACCTCACGAGAATAGACGCCGTTTCGAGTGACACGATATCCCGTGGGATTATCCTGAATGTCTAGGGGACCTGAAATTGTTGCTGGCATTGCCATAAACAACTCGAAGAAACTATCGAAATAGAAAACCGAATACCCGTTATTGAAGATAGTTGCTTCAATAAACCGAGGATCAATTCCATTAGGTAGCCCCTCCCAGGTAAACCGAGAAAGACACTTTCCCATTAACTGACGACGATACATATGTTCCAACTGCATCTGCCGTGCCTCCGACGAAGACGGGGGAGATGCCATAATTTTCTTGTAGATGCCGTTAAGCACATAATCCTTTTTACTCACTAAGGGTCACCCTAACCGTCTTATCAATCCGATTGTTGCGAACATTTGTGTTACCGATGCGCTGAGGAGAACGCCACACAGTCACACCCTTTTCAAAGATTCCCCGCACACTGGCCTTGAAACCTTCAGGAATAGTCGTGTCAACCAAGTAGCACTCAGCCATCTTCCAATATGTAAACTCCGTCATAAGGCTAAGGGTCTTCGGGAACTTAATCCAAGTATTCATCAAATACCCATACCTGAGCCAGAAATCACCAATACTACGCATAGCGGCCGGCGAGACACTTCTAATTCTAGCATCAATCACCAGGCCATTCGAGACCATGGCAGACACATATCCTGACGTCTGTCCGACAACAGACGGTGGAATAACCTGCATGTCCTGGCGCTGGCCGTTAATCGATGCGATGGCCGCCTCATAATCCCCATTAGCCGCAAACTGCGCCAGTTCATAGTTAGTATCCCGCACAGTCCTTTGCTGCTGCTGAGAAATCTGTGAAGCACCACTAGCCAACTGATTCTGAATATTCGCCGTCGACTGAGCCTGAGAATTATTAATCATCGCAGAAACACCAGCCGTAGCCGCCTGACCAATACCAGCACCGGCCGCCGAACCATTCAGCCCCATAACACCACCAAGCGCCGTCATAGCGCCCTGAGTCGCCTGAACAGTAGCCCTCATATTATTATAACGCGACTGAGAATCCGCCATAGCAGAATTACCCCACATAGAATTCTCAGCCCCAGCCTGAGTCGCAGCAATACCCGCATTAGCCACATCCCGCGCCGCCGTCGCAGCACGCTGAGCACGCTGCTGCTGCCACTTCGCGTTATTCACCTGAGCCGCCGCAGTGTGCGCCGACGAAGCAAGTGCATTCAGCGAAGAATTGTTGACGGCCGAGAACGTGGGGAGAGACGTGTATCCGGTGCACATATCCCAGCCCTCGCCATACTCGTTAGTCACCTTGCCTGCACGGCGCTCAACAATCACAGATTCAGTGATTGTGTTGTAGTCCCGGATAGTGAAAAACAGAGACGGATTAGGCGGCACAACATGGGCATACTGATTAATGTTAATTCCCGCTGTGCGGATAGACTCAGGGCGAAATTCAACGGGATTCCCTGAATATGTTGTCAACTCAACAATACAGTATGGTGATGTCACGAATTTCTTAAGTTCCCGATATTCCTTAGGAAGTAACGAAAGAAATTCATTCCTAAAACTAGCATCAGTCAACGAATAATTACGATTAATGTAAACACTGTTGTCGGATAACCATGTCCATGTTCCTTGTCCTGTTTTCTCCCCAACCTTAACTTTGTCGCCGGCATTTAAGTCAACAACATCTTTAGGGACAATAGTGATTGACCCAATACCCTGCGCAACCCAGGGGTAATAACGAAGCCCCTCCATACCGGATTTAAAATTACCTGCGGTGCACGCATAAATTTCGGTACCGTTAGGGATTCCTTCAGTTCGCGAGGAAGTCGCCATAGATACGCGGGGATTGTTTTCGTCACCATAACCATTATTAGCGTCAAGTTTTGTTGTAGAAGTAACAATCACAACATAATCATAATTATTAACATCCGCCAGCAATCGCCGGTAGGTTCGGATAATTTGGTGCTCGGAGCCCATGTCCAGGCCCTCAGGCTGGGTCAACCAGTTCTTTCCGTAGTTGTCGAAAGAATCGGTTGCCGCAATCCCCATATGCCCGCGCTCGAGATAACTGCGCCCAAAGTTGATACGCTGATAATAGGTGGTCCAAACATCAAGTTGAAGTGTCAACTGTGTAGTATTGGGGGCAATGTAGTCAATGCTGGTAATGAAGTAGAAAAACACGCTAGGCGTATAGCCCTCAAAACCAATGTTGTTAACCGGGCGTCCGGGGTTTTCAACCATCACATAGTTATACTGATTCGCCTTAGTGAAAGGCGTAGGAATGCGGATAGGTTTACCCTGCGCAAGGTAAGTCATCTGATTAATCTCAACCTTATGCAAGTTGTTAAACGACTTAACATAAGCGTATGGCGTGTGCCCATACGCTTTCCAGTCAACAATGTCCCGATACGTGTTATCGAAAGGCACATTAACCATGGTAATAACGCTACCGGCAGACCACACAGAATAATCAAACGACAAACCTGCACGAGTCTCAGGCGGCATTGCGTAAATCTCTGACATATCGTCCTCCTTCATGTCCAAGCATAGCAGAACCGGGCGCCCTAGTGGACGCCCGGTTCTATTTATTCGAGACTACTTCTTAACCTGAATACTAATCTCCTTATTCAGCGGCTTGTTGCCATCCGCGCCCTTAGTGTCAACACTCACACCGAGAGTAAGGAATGCCTCAGGCTCGTCCGGTCCGATGGTAAGAACACCATCGTTGGAAATCTTCGTTCCCTTAGACTTGGCGTTCTTGACATACCAGTCAGTAGCGTAACCCTTATTCGCGGGCGCCGTCTTCCACTGGATACTGGCCTGACGCACCGCCGCGGGCGGCATAATCGTCGACTGAGTGCCGTCCGGCCTACTCACAATCAGCGCGTTAATCTCGGCATTCGTCTCAGCCTTAGGCGTCACCACAACCGTGTTCGGCTTAGTCCCGAACGCAATAGCCGGGGTAAACGGCGAAGCGCTCATGACCGACCAGTGATGCAGCCAGAAATTATCATACAGACCCTCAGGGTTAGAGATACTCCGGTTCTCAAGGAGAATGTCCTTAATCACGAAGAACTGCTTGCTGGTCAGAATAGCCGACGTATCAGCCATCCCCAGCGCCTCACCCGGAACAGTAATGATGTGAGACGGCGCCTCAGCATCACTGCGGTTAAACGCGGCGGACAGAGACGTCACGTCAACGTTCGCCTTAAACTCAGGCGTCGCAATAAGCACTAGGTCCTCGGGGCGGGCAAACGAGTGCACGGCGGCGCTGTTAAATGCAGGTGTCGGGTACTGCATCTTATTCGCAGCAACCCTGAGCGCCTTAAGCGCAGCGTCGACCTTAGCCTTATCCGGCTCGAACGAATTCATATCAGAAATCTGCATCCGATAAAAGCCGAACTTATCATCAAAGGTCTTGAACAACTTAGTCATGCTAAGGAACTCAGACCACTGGTCAGACGAAGCGGCCACGGCCATAATCTGAGAAATCATCTCAGAGAGACCGTTATCCGAAAGGAAAGCCCGACGAAGCACGTCACGGTTAACCGTGATCTTGAACTTCTCCTTGCGGTTAATCGTGTGGAACGCGCTCTTGGACGGCGGCGGGGCCTGGCCGAACACGTCACGCTCGAGGTAGTCGCGCTGCTCCTCATAAATGGTGGGCTTGATAAAGTCAAGGTGGACTTCCTCGATAGTGTCGCCGAAGTTCATCATGCCCTGCTTGAAAACAGCGAGCGGGTTTTTCCACGAAATATCGCGAACAATCGTGGAACCAATTCGGTTAACCAGCGATGACATGAATTCGTTGCGAGTAATGTTATCAGACATGATTCCCGCAATGGTTTCCTGAATGTTCGCCTTAGTGGCCTCAGGAACCATTGTCTGATAATCCATTCGAGCGTCGCTGCGAATAGCGTTAAGAATATCAATGTTTGAAGTGTCGTCACGCAACTGTGGCATAATCAATTCCCCTTAAATAGTTCGCTAATCGACTTAGGTTTCCAATTGGAATCGGGAACCTTGTCATTCCCGGAATCGCTACTAGAAAACAATCCCGAAAGTCCTGCGAGGGTCTTTCCAGTACTCGCCGCGGCTTTCCTGTCAATCCCCATACCGTCAACTATAGCATTTCCGGCGTCCTTGGCGGCCGTGCCGCCCAACTCGACGGCGGCACCTCCAACGTCGCCAACGCCCTTGAGCACCGCCTTGGCGTCATCCTTCGTGCTCTCGGCCGCCTGTTTCACGTCATCCAAGGTCATTTCCTTAGACGCCGGAACATCGTCCCCAGCGAACGGATTACCTGTCTCCCTGTCCGTGGGTGTTAGTTGCTCACCAAGGCGATTCTCAAGTTCCGCCTGCAATGCAGAAACCTTTTCCCCGAACACGTCCGTGAGATGCTTCCACGCCGCCTTGGTGTCCTTGAAGTGGTCAACATCCGCAGGGTCCTTAGGGGCCCCTTCAAGCATGTTTCCATCATCGGGGGAAACGGCTTTCTTGTCCCCATCGCTGTCGCCGGGGTCAAAGACATCATTACCGGTCATGCCGGATTCCTCGCGCTGCTGTGGCGTGAGGTCCTGGGCCGCCTTGTTCCGTGTCTGAGCATCATCCATAGATTGCTGCGGATCACCTTCAACGCGCCGCTCAGTAAGCGAACGTCCGCCGTGCTCGGCCTTGTCCTGCTTGATCGACTCGGCGTTCTTGGCGTCAACCTTGGCCTTATTGGCCTTTCGCTGCTCCTCGTTCATGGGGGAGCCGTCGGGGTTCAGTCCCTTAAGCGCATTCTTCTCGGCATCAGATAGTGCCATAATTCCTCCTAAAACGGTAGGCTAGGAACCTACGTTCCTAGCCTACCATAAATACCCAATCATCCGAAAGCAATCCCGAGGGCTGCTACCCAACTAAGCCGGGCCCAGTTCATTAGGTTGCTTCCCGGCAATTAGTCGGAAATTACTTGCCGGACTTGGGAGCATTCTTCGCCAGATACTCGATAACGGCCTCAGTGACAATATCCGACTCATCCTTGCGCAGAAGCCAGTGAGCCTCAGTCAGGTCCGCCTGAACAGACTTCGGGAGACGGAACTTAACGGTGCTGTGAGTAGAAACAGGACGTGCCATGATTACCAACCTTAATCAATCTTCAATGTGAATGTTGTGTCCCGAAGAACTGTGCCTCCGGGGACCCTTACAGGAATCAGTTTACCATTCCAAGTGCCGCCACGCAACATGTCATCTAAAGTCAATGTGGCGGCCACGTTGCGGGGCATCCCCGCGATGTGTACGTCAAGTTTACCATCAATTTCCTCCGCATATTGTTTTGCTCGAATGTAAACCGACTTTGTGAAACAACTCTCATGCTTCCAGGCTCCCAGTTCTACCGGATCGACCCATAGCGATTCCGGGGGAGTGGTAGGGCCAATGAGATGTAGAGAGTCGGTATCAGCGTATGCGAATGTTTCATAATTATCTTGTGCTGCACTAATCGTTTTCTTCCGTGCGTACGCAGTAATAAACACGCCCATTGGCGTATAGACGGGGTCCCGCATTTCAGGTTCATTCATTACCAGTGATACGCGATTATCTTTCAAGGTGGGGTGTTTTCCGGTAATGTCGGGATTAGTTGCGAACTTTCCATATAAACTGTTTAGGTGTAGTTTAGCAATTTGTCTTAGCCCGCCAGTACTGTTCTTTTTAATTTCCATAAAATGGTCAACATATTTATCGAAAAATCCGTGTGAACCACGAAACTCGAATGTCCCGTTCCATGAATAGATTTTTAAATCATAGTGCTTTTTCCATAATTCAATATCAATATTTGTTGCTACAACAGTTGTAGGTTCTTTTACTTCTTCTAGGTATTGTGTTGGATTAAAAGAAAGATTCTTCTTAATCTGTATGCAAGGAATATGATTTGGTTTTAGTTTCGCTGTAAATGTGATTGAAGCAATGTAAAGCGGTCGATTTGTTCGCGGAGCACCATCTGAATAAATCGGGTCGCCGTAAGGAAGTAGTGCTGTTCGCATTACTGAGGGATACAGCGAATTAACGTCATACACACTACCTTCGCCGTTCAGTTTCTTAGAGAATCTTGGGTCCGCGTAGGTGAATCCTCCGCGATATGCCTTGCGTATTTCAGTATCGATCTCGGGTGAAAGTATTGGGAATCTGCGAATAAACAGTTTTCCCGTCATTTTCTTGTATGTTGCAAGCGAATCGCTACCCGCCGTTAGTTTGGTCATCTTTTCTTCAAACTGAACTTCGAGCGCTTGCGCCACAATTGCTACATCGTTTCGCTGATATCGCTTTTCTTGCTCTGTTGGAATATAGCCTATTGGCCTGTGCTTTTCATAATCAATCTCAAGTTTCTGGTCATGCAAATTAAATGCTTTAGCAATTGCTTCGACCGACATTGGCAGTTTCTTGAATGAATCTCTAAATTCAACCCTATATCCCGTTTCAAAAACAACCGTGATTGAATAATACTTGCCCATCCGAGAAATCAAGGAAGTAAATTCCTTAACGCCGGGATTTTCTTTCACCCATTTATATCCATGCTTCAACAACCAATCAAGAATGAATGTGCCATCAAAGGCAAGGTTGTGAAAATAAATATGTGCCGCGCGTTCGGCAATGTGAGACATGAAACCGTCAATAGTAGTCCCGTCAACATAATTCTGAAGTTTTCCAACCTGAATAATGCCCCAAGACCAAACACGGCAATCATCCTCAACCGTTGTTGTCTCAAAATCCGCACAGAACGATGGAACTTTCTTGTGGCTACGCCTAACGCCGACCCTTGCGGGTCTTGCGCTTGTTGATTGGCGAGCCACTGAAATCATCCTCCGGTTTAATCTTAACTTGCTTTATCTCTTTAAGTAGAGATTTAATGCTAGAGTCGGCTTCCTCTACATCGTCATACCAAAGATCGTAGCCCGCCCTCCGTCGATCAAAATATCCTTCTTTCGCCGCTTCGTACATAAGTGAAAGTTGGTTAGCGAAATCGCCATTTACAGTCCACATTAACCACAAAACATCATCAGGAGTGTCAGTAAGAATATCGAATAGTTCCGGGTCGCCAATAACATCAAGCATTGCAGCAATCTGTTGTTTAGCGGCAGTCAATTTCTCTTGCTTTGCCGCCTTGCTAAGGCTATCCAAAACAACTTTCGTTTTCTCACGCATCGCTTCGGCAGACTCAAAATTCACGGTGCGCTTATCAGGGTTCATTCTCTCAAGCGCATAATGCGAGCCGCCAGGCAAATAAGATCTAGATGGTCTAAAATCTCTAATCCAATCGCCAACAGTAACGTCACCCAGGTAGGGTAATTTAGTTCCAGCTACACTGTGTTCATAAGCATCAATATCCTCATTATAGCGACGCACAGCATCGCGATAACGACGAACATCTTTAGCAGAAATGGGATTACCTTTACGGTCAGAATAATACCAAACACTATCAGAATTATTAAACTCGCTAAGACGATCAAGTTCTCGCGCCGCATTCTTCAACGTCACCTTCCCAACAGCCGACTTGCCCAAAGGATCATACTTCGTCCCACGAATATCCGCCCCGTCATCGCTAGTCGCCATCCTATACATCTTACGCACAGCGCGATCGCGCTCAACCTGCAACAAATCGCGTGCCCTATCCAGGTCAGAACGCCGCTGTTCACTCGCGCTCGCCTTAGCCGACTTGACCTTAACCTTACCCTGTTCCTCAGACAACGTGTCCGGCAAAGGACTAAAATCAAGCCCACCAACAAAATCCCGAATATCAGCCGCAGTATTCCGAACATGCTTCGCACCACGCTTAAACGAACGATAATGCTTACCCCAGTGTGACTTAACCAAACCAATCACCCCCTGCCCCCTAAGGGGACAGGGGGCAACTAGTATCCTACAACGCCCGTCAGGCCAGCGTCACCGTCGTGTACTCACGACCCCGACCAGACTTAGCAGACCCAATCTCAACAGTCACCGGCTCCGGCCACGACTTAACGTCACCCAGAATATCCACAAGCCGCTGAATCTGCGCCACAACCGTCTGAGACGAAGTACCGTAAGCGTTTCCGTCATTGTCAATCACCGTGATAGCCCGACGAATCTCAACCTCGCCAGTGTCCGTGTCAACCACGTCATCCTCAGTAATGACAATATCCTTGATCTCGATCTTCTTGCCGCGCAGTTCCTTGAAAGAAACAGCAGAATTCTGAGCAGTGAAAAAAGCCTTCTTGCCAGCAAAGTCGTCAGAGAGAGAGGAGTAAACAACAGCCATGATCATTTCCTTTCGTGTATGGCTTGAATTCATTTCAGAGTTCTGGTATTGCCCGTCCAGCCGGGAATCTAGAAAAGTGGTTCCGCGTTAATGTCTTCGGGAATTAGAATAAAATTATCATGCGTTAATGCCATGCAGACAATTGCAGGTGTAGACACTTCGTTCTGATAAACACCATTGTGTTCAGGTACTGATAATGTATGCGTGTAAGCCTTGTCGGTTCGAGCTATTGTAACCCTATGCCCCGTTCCCTGAATCACAAATACGCGATAATTTGGATCACTAGTTGTATACCGTTTAACTAGTAGTCGCTTAGACGTCAGACAGTTAAAATAAACTCTCACATAAAAATCATGATCGCAATGAGAATCCCAGCCATACACAACAACCAGCTCCCAACCCTAGATACAGCCTTAGCAGCAATCATACCCCCAGCCACACCAAGAGCAACGCCGCCCGCAGTAAGCCGATCACCATGACGCCGCACGTCACCACAAGCACAAACTTGGTTAATGCCAACAGAATTGTGTCGTTCAATTTCCTGATACCCCATTTCCTTGTCGATCCAAATGTATTCCCCGTTAATGTTTTCCCACATCTTAATTACGATCTTTCAAAATAAGTCGAAAAAGTGATGCCATATGTGTTGTGTCATCAATATAATATATAGCGTCATCTGTTTTGAGCCACACGCCATCATACACAGTATCTAGCTCCATTGTGAAACTAAGTTTTGTGTTGTCTTCCATCTCAGTTCCTTCCATTTCGTGCGGCCCATCACCGCCCCGTTCATGAATTAATAATGCACCACAGTTCTCCGCCAGTCAAGCTAGTTGAGCGTGAACTACACCACACAAACAAATGTCCTGACATAGCCACCACCTTTGTACTAACAAAGATAGTGGCTATTAATATGCCCCACCGCCGAC
>QWCI01000659.1_pt1 | contig 17225 bp, 27 predicted proteins | sample 1972541 | NCBI WGS metagenome assembly QWCI01 (sample SAMN09866712, study PRJNA288562) | Human oral metagenome isolate term3_saliva, whole genome shotgun sequencing... | isolation source: mouth | host: Homo sapiens | place: USA: California | reverse complement strand
TCACCTATTTTGTGACAATTGTGTTATGCGCTATCGGCGCGTGGCCTCGAGGAGCGATTGCTTCCGCGCTTGCGACGTTTGTCGCGTTTGGTGTGTGGCTTTATCGTCGCGACCTCCACGAACGCGAGGGTGCTTCCCATGAGTGAGCGCCTTGAAGACAACGTTTCTCCAGGCCTCCTGGCGTCGCTCGATCAGCTCGCAGCGTCCATGGGGGCATTAATCTACATCCCTCTCGATTGTTCGTTCGCTGACGTGAAGCACTCGCGTATCCCTCCCGCTCATCTTGCGATCATCCTGCGCCAGCTCGCCGATCAGTTGGACGCTCGAGCGAACGGAGAATGCCGTGATTAGTTATTCCGATGCTGCGATCGTTCGTTCGCTCCTGCGCAAAGCGCAAGCGCTTAGTATTCAGCTCGCCGACGATGCTGCCAAAATGCAGGTCACAGGCGCTAAGCGTATGCGCCCGAAAGATCGCGCCCAGAAAATTAAGCTGCTTCATTGCTATGTGACCGTGGCGATCCGTTACATGGTGGAAACGCAGCCATGAGCGCCGTCACAGCATGGTCGGACGCTGATCGCGCTGACTTTATCGCGGCCGCGCGCGCTGCGATTAGCGGCCCACGTGCCGAGGATGCCGCCGCCCAACCGGCGCGTGTGCCCGCGCCGAGGGCGCGCGGCGTCCTCAACGCTGGTCAGTCCCTCACCTCGATTCTCGCCGCCCTCTCCCGCGTCGGATGGGGACCGCTCCGAGGCCGTGAGTTCGCCGCGTCAAGGGCGGTCCTCGATACCCTCGCCATCCTCGCGCACGACACCCGCGCCGACCTGTCCGCCGTCGTCCAGACCACGGCCCGCCAACTCGCCAAGCGCGCGGGCTACAGCCTACGCCACACGTCGCGGTGCCTCCAGTGGTTGGAGGACGCTGGCGTGCTCGAGTGGCACCGGGGCGGTATCCGCATGGGCGCGCCGACCGTGGGCGTCATCAAAGTTGTTAAGCGGACGCTTGTTGATTGGACGTTGGCGTTTCGCCGGGCGTCGGACGCTGAGGACCGCCGCCGCAACGCCGCGACTCGTGCCCGTATCCAGCTTTACCGACTTCGCCGAAACGCGGGCCGCCCGAAGCCGCTCGAAGCCCATGTGGACATGACTTCGCCCCTTCCCTCCTTTCAGGAAGAGGGGGCCGCCAAGGCCGCCCCTCAGCCTTCCGGTGGGTCAACTATTCCGACGACAACGACTAATCGAAAGGCCCTCGACGTGACGAACTACAGCCCGTCCTACATGACCTACCTAGCTACCGAGTGCGCTCATGGCAGCGCCTCGTCTGACCGCTGCAATCGCTGCAAGTACGAAGCCATCATGCGACAGCAAAGCGTGATGGAAGCAGAGCCCTACCAGTGGGCGCGCCTGAACCTCACCGACGACAAGGCTAAGGAACTCCTCAATGACCACGCAGCTGCCTGACTCGCGCGCCGTCGTCGCCGACATTGCCGTGGACATCGAGGCCGCCGCTATGCGCGCCCACGAGGAGCTCAACGGGAAGAACCCATACTCGATGAGCCAGCCGCAATTCCGTCTCGCCGGTCTGTCTCTGCAGATCGCATCACTCGCCCGGCAGATGCGCGACGAGATCGCGGCATCGTACCCGCCGCCGCCCAGCCCGTCGCCGATGGATCGGGTCTACCCGTGAGCAGGTGGGGTGGCCGGAGAGTAGCGCAGATCAAATGGCAGGTCGCCGCCACGCATGGCACCGCATGCTACGTATGCCACGGGCCGATCGACATGACTCGCACGTATCCCGATCCGCTCTCGGCATCAGTGGAACACGTGGTCCCCCGATCGCTCGGCGGTGGGGATGACATCGACGGGCTCCGGCTCTCCCACCTGCATTGCAACATCTCTCGCGGCGCTCGACAGGTCAAGACGGCCCGCCCTCCGGTCCGCTCGGCTCTCGTGGCCGACCTGTTTTGAGACGCCTACCCCCAGGAAGCCCCGCCCCCACCTTCCGTCTCCCCCCGATAACGCCAGAAAACGGGCCGAAAAGGGCAGAAAATCAAAGGAAACTACAGGAAAAAACCCATGGAACCACTCGAAACCGGCCTACTGCCAGGAATGGAGTCACCGACCCCCGTCCATGTGGCCGGTCCCGTCGAATCACAGACAATCGCGGCCCTCACAGCCCTCCGAAAGGACGGCCTCATCACCGGCAAGTACGTCGCAATCGCCGCGACCCTCGAGACCACGGCGCGCGCGGTCGATAAGGGGATGCTCGGCGGCCCCAAGGGCGTATCCGTCGCTACCGCGAACCTGGCGAAACTCCTCGTGGAAACCCTCGACGCCCTACCCGAGCCGCTCACCGGTCAAGAACCCTATTTCGATGCACTCGACGCCCAGATTCAAGCCCTCACCGCAAAGGCCCTCGCATGACCACTCATCCCGCCTACGCGACTCGGCGCAACCCGGCGCGCCCCACGTTTGGCGACCGAGTCGCTCACATCGCCGACCACGTCATGGGCACACCCCTCATGCCGTGGCAAAAGTACGTTGCCGACGTGGCCCTCGAGCTCGACCTCGAGCGGCCCGGCGAATGGGCCTACACCACCGTCATCGTGTCCGTCCCGCGACAATCTGGAAAGACCGCGCTCATGCGCGCCGTCGCCGCCGACCGTCTCCTCGCCTACCGTGACCACGTCATTCAGATGACCGCGCAGACCGGCAAGGACGCGCGCAAGCGATGGGACCAGATCATTCAAGCCCTCGACGTGGACCACCATCCGCACGCTTTCAAGAAGTACGCATCAAAGGGTGCCGAGGCACTGACCTACAAGCGCACCGGATCGACCCTCTCGCCGTTCGCGCCGACGCCAACCGCCGTGCATGGCGACTCGCTCAATTTGGTCATGATCGACGAGGCATGGGCTTTTGACGAGGAATCGGGCACCGCGCTCACCGCCGCGATCAATCCCACTTTCGCGACGGTCATCGACTCCCAGCTATGGATCGTCTCGACCAAAGGCACCGCGCGATCGGCGTACCTCAATCGCCTCATCACGCAGGGCCGCGCCGCAACAAAAGACCAGTACTCGAGAACAGCGTATTTCGAGTGGTCCGCCGACCCAGACCTCGCCGCCGCCGACCCCTACGGGCGCGACACGCTCGCTTTCCACCCCGCGATCGGGCATACACAGACGTTCGATAAGATCCTCACCCTCGGACGCGACGAGCCCCTCGCGACATGGAAACGCTCCTACCTAAACCTCGAGGATCTCACCGGCGAGGCGAGCGTCATCGACCTCGCTATTTGGGACTCGCTCGCGACGCCGAGCGACCAGCTCGCCCCGCCCGGCCCCGGCCTCATCACCGTCGGCGTCGATGTCGCGAACGACGGATCCGGCGCGACCATCTACGGAGCCTACCGATCCGGCGAGGACACACAAGCGGTTTGCCTAGCCGCCCAATCCGGCACGATGTGGGTCACCGACGCGATCTCGCGCATGTACCACGCCGGATACACCGACCTCGTCGCCGACGGCACCGGCCCGATGCGCACCGTCCTCGCCGAGCTCGAGGAAATGGGCATACCCGTCACCGTCGTCAAAACCCGCGAGTACGCCGCCGCCTGTCAATGGCTCATCGACAAGACAAAGGCCGGGACCGTGCACCACGACGGCGACCCAGCGACGCGCGCCGCCCTCGCGGACGCCGTCGCCCGCCCGCTCGCCGGGACCATGGCATTTAGCGCGACCAAGTCGCCTAAGCCGATCGACGCGATCCGCGCCCTCGCCCTCGCCGCACACCGCGCCTCATCGCGCCGTAACCGTCTACAGCTGTTCTAAGGGGCAATGATGCGCAACTCACAATATAGGCTCACTATCGACCGTGGCGCGTACACGTTCCTCGCCGTCTGCTCGTGCGGTTGGCGTGACTTTATCCCCAGAATCTCGCATATCGAGGCGTGGCGAGCCGCCGCCGAACACGAGCGCGCGTGCCACGATGGGCGGCGCGCGTACAAGGCGTACAACCTCGCGCGCCGCCGATACCTACGTGATTTGTAGACACCCCCGCGCACGATAGGCCGCATGAACATCGCTCGCCTCTTTGGGATCCACCCCCGCGCCGACGTGCACGCACTGTCGCCGCGCGTTATGCCACCGTCGCGCGCCGACATCGTCGCGATCGACGAGATCCTCGGACTCGACGCGGTCTATCGCGCGATCGCCTACCTGCAGACCCTCGCCGGGCAACTCACGATCGACACGTGGCGCGGCGATCACCCCACCGACTCGCCCCTCGTGGCTCACCCTGACCCGTGGCGCACCCAGCGCCAATGGATCACCGAGACCGTCGCCGCCCTCGCACTTCACGGCAACGCCTTTTGGCGAGTGGACCGCGATGATAACGGCACTGTGCTCGCCGTCATCGACATCGACCCGGCCCGCGTCACCGTCACCCTCGACGCCGGTCAAGTTACCCACTACGCCGTCGATGGCAGGGCAGTTGACCGGCGCGACATCGCCCATCTCCGATACCTGTCGATACCTGGCAAGCCCCTCGGACTCGGGCCGATTCAGGCGGCCTACCAGGGCCTCACCGGCCTCGCCCACGTGCAACGCTACGCCGACAACCTGTTTACCAGGGGCGGAACCCCGGCGGGCATCCTCTCCACCGACCAGCCCCTCACGCGCGACGCCGCCGACGCCGCCGCCACGGAATGGATGGAAAAGCAGAACGCGGGCAAAACCGCCGTCCTCGGACAGGGCCTCACCTACCAGCCCATCGGCGTAAAGCCCGCAGAACTGCAGTGGCTCGACTCCCAGAAATGGGGCGTCTCCCGCGTCGCACGCCTGTTTGGCATCCCGCCCGCCAAGCTCGCCACCGCAATCGAGGGCGGGTCCATGACCTACAACAACCTCGAGACTGCGTCACTCGACATGCTGCGCGACACACTCATGGGATACATCAGCCCCATCGAGGACCAGCTCACCGCCCTCCTCCCTCGAGGCCAGTCCGCGCGCTTCAACCTCAACGCCGTCCTCAGACCTGACACAAAAACCCGATACGAGGCCCACGCCCTCGCAATCCAAAACGGTTTCCTGACCATCGATGAGGTCCGCGACATCGAGGGTCTCCCACCACTCACCCCCACCGCCGCCACACCTGAAAGTGAGACCGTCTCATGAGGACCGCCGCCCTGACCCTGCCTCTCGAAACCCGCTCCCTCGACGAGGGGGCGCGCGAGTTCACCGCTATCGGCGTTCCCTACGGGCCCATTTATGACATGGGGTGGGGATACCGCGAGCGGTTTGAGCGCGGCGCGATCGACGCCGCCGACGCCGTCCTCGTGTACCAGCACAGCGAGCCGATCGGCACGATCACAGGCACGCGCGACACCGACGAGGGCCTCGAGGTCACCGCCCGCATCTCCCACACTCAGCGCGGCGACGAGGTCTACACCCTCATCCGCGATGGCGTCCTCAAGTCGATGAGTATCGGGTTCGAGCTCATCGACGCCCGCGAGGACACCGTCGATGGTCAGACCGTCAACACGATCACGAGCGCCCGCGCCGTGGAATTCTCCGTTGTCCTCAATCCCGCCTACAAGGACGCCAAGATCACCAACGTTCGCGGGACAACACCCACCCCGAAAGGAACCCCGCTCATGAGCAACCCCACCCCTGAGGTCACCGCCGAGGATCTCACCGAGATCCGCGCCCACCTCGCCGACCTCGACCGCCGCACGGCCCTCGCCGACGCGACCGCGCCCGCGACCGCGCCCGCGCCCGATAAGCGCACCGCCGGAGAGTACATCAAGGCTCTCGCCTCCGGCGACGAGCGCGCGATCGAGACCATGAATACGATCATGACGCGCGCCTACCAGGGCAGCGTCCTCGGCGACGATGCCCTCTCGGCGACGCCGACGTTCATGCGCGACCTGACGCAGATCATCACCGACGCGAACCCCCTCTCGCGCCACTTTGCGACCGGTGCTCTGCCCATGGAGGGCATGACCATGGAGTACACCGAGCTCAAGGAAAACACGGTCACCGTCGGCAAGCAGGTCAAGGAAGGCGACGAGCTCTCCACCGGTAAGGTCTCGACCAAGGTCAAGACCGCCACTATCGAGACTTTCGGCGGCGGCGCAAGCCTGTCGTTCCAAGAGATTCAGCGCGCACGCGCGAACATGCTCGACCTGACCGTGCGAGCCATGACCGTCGCCGCCGCCAAGGACGCCGCGACCAACTTCCACACCGCGTGGGAAACGCAGGTCAAGGACGCCACGAACGCGATCACGATCTCCAAGGATCTCGCGTCTCTGAACTACGCCGACATCGTCGCGATGCTCCTCGACGTGAACGCCGCCTACCAGGAACTCGGCTCGAGCATCTCCGGCCTCATCGTGGACCGCGCTACGTTCCTCAAGCTCGCCACGCTCGAAAATTCGAGTGGCACGCCCTATATGGCCGTGTCCGGTCACGGTACCGGTACGATCGGTACCCTCACCTCTGATGTCCTCACGGGCACCCTCGGTAACGTCGCCGTCATCCCTGACCTTAAGGCGACGAGCAACCGTGGCGAAAAGGTCGCCGGTGCTTTCTTCAATGCCGACGCGATCCGCGTGCACTCGAGTCAGCTTGCGCACCTGCAGGATGACAAGATCCTGAACTTGACTCGCGATCTGTCCGTCTACTACTACTCGGCTATCGCGCCGGAGCGCCCTGATCTCATCCTCCCGCTCAAGATCGGCGCGTGACCATGGATGCTAGCGCCGAACTGACCGAGGCCCTCGACGCGCTCCGTGGGTACTTGCATAATCCGACCGCTACCGACGCCGAGCTCACCCCCGTCCTCCAATCTGCGACCCACCTCGTGGACAAGGCGACCAGCGGGCGTGACGTGCCCGGCGAGATCCTCACTCTCGCCGTGCACAAGGTCGCCGCTGAGCTTTGGGCGGCGCGCGACGCGGTCGGCGGCATCGTCGCCGGATACTCGGACCTCGGCGGTAGCGTCCGTCTCGCGCGTGACCCCATGATCGCCGCGAGGCCCATCCTCGCCCCATGGATCGGAGTTGCTTTCGGATGAGCGACCTCACCGGCCTCAGGGAGGATCTCGCCGCCGCCCTTGCCGACGCGATCGACGGCGCTCAAGTCCTCGCCCACGACGTGGACCGGCCCTCACCGCCGCAAATTATCCTCACGCCCTCGAGTCCATGGATCGAGCTCGACCCCGCCGCCCCGGCTTTCGCGCGTGCCCACCGCCTCGCCGTGCGCATCCTCTGCGTAACGCACAAGGCGAAAGCCGCCGACCAGATCCGCGCCCTCGAGGAGCTCACCTCGGCGGTCCTCACCGTCCTCGGCGGCACCGACTGGACCCCGACCGAGATCTCACAGCCCTACTACCTGACCGGCGAAACGTTCCAGCTACCCGCCGTCACGATCACCGCAACCACCCCGATCAACATCACCAACTGAAAGGACCGATCACCATGGCACCCGAACCCGCACAGGTCACCGTCCGCGAATCCGCACGCATCAAGGGTAAGAAGCTCGGCTTCAAGCTCAATGGCCGCGACGTGTGGCCGGACATGAACGAGGCCGAAATGAGTCCCTCGGACTCGGACTCGACCGCGACGTTTGGCTCGATCGGCGCGGGTGGAACGCAGATGAAACTCAAAGTTGCCGGTATCGTCTCGACCGCGTCCGCGAGCCTCTGGCGACTCCTGTTCGACAACGTCGGCAAGGACATTCCGTTCACTTTCGCGCCCAACGGCAACGAAACCCCGACCGCCGACCAGCCCCACTACACGGGCGTGTGCACGATCTCCACACCCCCCACGCTCCCGGTCAAGGTCAATGAAGAATCAACGTTTGACCTCGAGCTCCCGGTCGTCTCATGGGAGCAGAAGGTAACCGCATGATAATTCCCTCGAGGTCGCAACATGGCCGAATACGCATTTAGAGTCGATGGACTAAACCGCGCGATCCGCGCCGCAACCAAGGCCGGAGCCGACTCGGAAAACATGCGCGACCTCATGCACTCGATCGGCGAGATCGTCGCCGGGCGCGGGCGGGCCCTCGCACCCGACCGCTCCCGGAAAATGATCGGCTCGATCCGAGCCGGGCGCGGCAAGACCAAAGCCGTCGTGCGAACAGGTTTCGAGTCCAAGCGCCTACCCTACGCGGGCGTCGTCCATTACGGCTGGCCAGAACGCCACATCACACCCAATCCGTTCATGCTCAAGGCAATCGAGCAAACCCGAGGCGCGGTCATTGCCCGCCTCGAAACAGGTCTAGGCGAGATCCTCGACCGAAACAACCTCTAAGGAACATCATGAATTTCGATTCTCTCACCATCGGCGAGATCACCACCCTCGAGGACATCTCCGGCCTCCCCCTCGCCCAGATCGACGACGACAAGCCCCTCGGTCGCGTCCTCAAGGCACTCGTTTACATCATGAGCAACCGGAGCGACCACCCCCTCACCCTCGAGGAAATCGACGCCCTGCCCATGGAAGAAGCAAACAAGATCATCGAGCCGCTGACCGAGGACGCCGTCACCCGCCCCTAGCTAGGGAGCGTGCCCGCCTCATGGCACACGTGTGCGTAGCGGCGGGCATGTCTCCCAGCGAATTCAAGCAACTCACGCTCGCCGAGCTCGAGGAATTCATCAAAGTCCTCAAGAAACGCAGCCGCAACTAAGAAAGGTCACCGCCGATGGGTCGCCAAACCGTCATCGTCTCAGTCCTCGCCAACACGTCAAATTTCAAGCGTGGCATGGGCGATGTCGCCTCGACCCTCGGCGGGCTCGGCTCCAAGCTCGGCGGCATGGCAAAAACCGGCGTCGCCGCCGTCGGCGCGATCGGCGCGGCAATCGCCGGTATCGCCGCCAAAAAGGGCATTTCGCGCGCCCTCGCAATCGAGGACGCACAGGCAAAGCTCAGGGCACTAGGGGCAGATATCGCAACAGTGACCCAGGTTTCCAAGGACGCCCTCGCGGCGGTCAAGGGCACCGCGTTTGGCCTCGACGCCGCCGCGACCACCGCCGCGTCAGCTCTCGCCGCACAGATCAAGCCCGGTAAGGATCTACAACGCTACCTCGGCCTCGTCGCCGATACCGCCCAAATCGCAGGTACCTCTATGGAGGAAATGGGCTCAATTTTCGGCAAGGTCGCCACCAATCAAAAGGTGACCACTCAGGAAATGAACCAGCTCGCCGACCGAGGCATTCCGATCTGGAAGTACTTGAGCGAGTCGATGGGCGTCACGACCGACGAGCTACGGAAGATGGTCAGCGACGGAAAGGTCTCCCTCGAGGACTTCCTCGGCGCGGTCGAGAAGAACATCGGCGGCGCGGGCCGCGTCATGGCAGACACGACGCGCGGCGCATGGGCGAACACGCTCGCGGCGCTTGGTCGCCTCGGCGCGGTCGCCGTCGGTCCCATCTTCCCGCACTTCAAGACCGTCCTACAGCAAGCAACGATCGGGATCGACGCCGTCACGAGCGCGCTCGCGCCCGCCGCCGACGCCGCCGCCGAATTCCTCGGACCTAAGCTCTCGGCGCTCATCGACGGATCGGGACAAAAGTTCGCCGACTGGATCACCGGAATCCCCGCCCGCCTCACGGCGATTGGGGATGCGATCGCGCCCGTCATCGACTCGATCCGAGACCGACTCAGCGGCGCGGGCGGCATCACCGGTGCGCTCCGATCCGCTTTCGGCGGCATCATTCAGATCATCGGTCCCATCGTCTCCCAGGTCGGCGACGTGGTCGCCTCTGTCATGCAGACCGTCATACCGATCGCCACGCAGATAGGACAGGCGTTCGCGCCCGTCATCCCCACCCTCATGGAGATCATTCCGACCGTCATGCAGCTCGCGAGCTCGTTCAGCCCGCTACACCTCATCTTCCAAGCGATTACCCCGCTCCTCCCCACAATCGCACAGCTCATCGGAGACATCGGCGTGGCCATCGGCAACACCCTCGCCGAGGCGTTGCCGAGCGTCGTCCCGGCCCTGCAGGGCCTCGCCGACCTCCTCGGCGGCGTCATGGCTCAAGTGCTCCCGGTCATCTCCGGCCTCCTTGGTCAGGTTGGCGGTATCCTCACCGGGACCATCATCCCGATCATTGGGCAACTCCTCCCGATCCTCTCGCGCGTCATCGCCGCCGTTGTGTCTGCCCTCGTGCCGATCCTGCCCACGATCGGGACGCTCCTCGAGGCCGTCGGCTCGGTCATCAGCGCGATCCTCAGCGCGATCGAGCCGCTCCTACCGGTCATCCTGCAGCTAGTCGATACCCTCGTTTCGGCGCTCGCGCCCGTCCTACCCGTCATCGGACAGCTCATCGGCGCGGTCGGCGAGTTCGTCGGTCGCCTCGTGATAGCCCTCGCGCCCCTCATCGAGGCGCTCGTCAGCGCGCTCGCGCCGATCCTGTCCGTCCTCATCACGATCCTCACGCCCATCATCGACGTTATCTCAATGGTCGCTGCCGTCATCGGGAACGTTCTCACGGTTGCTATCCAGATCCTCACGCCCATCATCACCGCGACGATCGGCGTCCTCAGTGAATTTGTGGCGTTCCTCGTGGAAAACCTCGGCGCGACAATCCAGGCAGTCAGTCAGACCATTTCGGCAGCATGGAACGGGATATGGGCAATCGCGACGAGCGTATGGAGCTCCATAAGCTCGACCATCACGACGGTCCTCGGCGCGATCACCGGCACGATCAACGGTTTCATATCCGGCGCGATCAGCTATTTCAATAATCTCCGGTCTAGCATCACCGGCGCGATCAGCGGCGCGATGAGCTCGCTCACCGGCGCGATCTCGAGCGGCGTCAGCACGGCAATTGGCTTTATCTCGAGCCTCCCGAGCCGCGCCGTGAGTGCCCTCGGCTCGCTCGGCTCGACCCTCGTGAACGCGGGCCGGAGCCTCATTCAGGGCTTCATCTCCGGCATCACGTCCATGATCGGCAGCGTGCAATCGACCCTCAGCAATCTCACCTCGAGCCTCACCAGTTGGAAGGGCCCGGAGGACTTGGATAAGCGGATCCTCACGCCCGCGGGCGTGCTCGTGATTCAGGGCTTTATCAAGGGCCTCGAATCGCAGTACGGAAACGTCAAAAGCTCTCTGCAGGGGCTCACGCGCGATGTGGCCGGGACGGAATTCCTCAGCCCTACCGCTGCCCTCGACCTCTCCGGCGGCCGCGTCGTCAACGTCTACAACGTCACGATTGATGCGCCGATGCTCACGCCCTCGATCGACGCCGGGCGTGTCATCGCCTCGAGCCTCGAGCAGTACACGCGACTCAATGGAGCGGGCCGATGACAAAGCTACCCGCACCCAGCATCGCTGACTACACCGGCGCAACAATCCGGCCCCGTGGTAATGGGCGTCTGCAGTTCCAGCTCACAGGCTCATCGCTTGCGTGCACGATCGACCACCTCGTGCCGGGACACCGGATCACGGTCATCCTCGCCGTCTCCTCAACCCAAATGGGCACACCTGTCATCATCCGCGCGGGCGATCACGCGCGCCGCTACCCATCCTCGCGCCGCTATTACTACACCGCGACCGTCACCACCGGCCCCACCCTCACCCTCGAGGTCTCCGGCATCCGCTCCGGCATTATCGAGCGCCTCGACATCATCGACGAGACACCCTTAAGCGACTTCCCAAAGCCTCGAGATGTCCTCTCGCTCCAAGCGCTCTACCCGATGCCCGGCGCGACCGGCCTCCGATGGAATCAGCACCGATGGGACCGCGAGGCATGGACCATCGGCGGCGACCGCCCAAACGCCCTGACATGGGATAGGCACGCGTGGGATACCCGCGCGTGGGAAGTCACAGAAACGGCCACCGACTACTGGCAAGACATCACCGCGCCCGTCACGGACATGTCAATCACGCGCGGCGTACAAGCGACCGGTCCGGCCCTCACCGCCCGCGTCGGCACCCTGACCATCCGCGCGATCGACGCACTCAGCCCTCGAGCAACAGGTATCCACCACGGCACACCGGTCAAGCTCATCCACTGGCCCACGCGAACACCGATCTACACGGGCATCATCACCGACCTCACCGTCACCCCGCACAAGCCCGGCGGGCGCACGAAATACGAGGTCGAATTTACATGCTCGGACACCGTCGCTCGCCTCGCGGCGATCACCCGGTACGGCGCGAAAGCAGACGGCGGCGACGGATCCGAGACATGGAGTGCACGCCTCGAGCGACTCGTCACGAGCGCGCCCGGCCTCGAGTACACGATCGACACAACCAATGTGCCCGCCCGCGTCTGTGCGACGGTATGGGAAACGAGTCTTGCTAAGCATATCGACGCCCTCACCGCGTCCGTCGTCGGCTCATGGTCCGTCACCCGCACCGGAACCGTCTCGATCACAGTCAACCGCCCCACCACCCCCGCCCTGACATTCAGCGACGCGATCGACACGGACCTATCGCGCGGCGTGTGGTCCTACACCGCGATCGCGAACGAATGGACTGCATCGGGCTCAATCGGCCACGTGACCATCACGAACCACCAAGCCGTCCGAGACGAAAACGGAGCGTGGCGAGCCGAGGACATCGAGGTCACAGTCAGCGACCCCACAGCCGCCGACGTATGGGGCGGCACGACCGTATCGATCGACACGACCCTCGCCGGAGATGTCCTCGAGGCCACCGCCCGTCGCTACCTCACCGCCGCAAACTCCGAGCCGCCGCCGAGCCGCATCACCCTCATCCCCGCGCATAAGCACGGCCCCGATAATCGCGGCGCGCTCATGCGACAAGCGGCGCGGCTCGACCCCATCACCGCCGCCGCCGTGCAATTCCGAGGCGACTCGACGCCCGTCCTCATCACCCAGGTCACCCACAAGATCACCCCCACCACGTGGACCACCACGCTCAACCTAGCCCCTAACTCACTGAAAGGAACCCGCCCATGAAAACGTTTGTCCCCGGCGAAATCGCCCGCGCCGAAGACGTCAACGCGAATTTCGCTGAGCTCAAACGGCTTATAGATCGCGTCGTCTCATCGCGCCAACAGGGCCGCGTAGGCATAGGTGCATACGCGCCGGGCCAGACAGGTGAAGGCAAGGCGTCGTTCGCAAAGCCTTTCCGTAAGGTGCCAAATATCGCGATCTCATGCTCCAACCAGCGGCTCCGCATCGCGATCTACAACGTCACTACGACGGGTTTCGACTATTACATGTGGAACGACACAGGCGGCATTAACTCATCCGATGCTTATTTCGACTGGATCGCGACAATTAACGAATTCTCCGACTGAAAGGAATAACAATTTGAGCACGCAAGAACTAGCGCGGCGTCTGTACTGGATGAGTGCGATCGCCGACGGCGGCTACTCACAGCCGCACCGCACCGATGTTGCACGCACGCGCGGCATCGATTCTCCCGGTTTCCAGTTCGAGGCCGATTGCTCCTCGCTAGTCCTCGAGGCCGCACGGCAAGCCGGATACCCCACAGGCGCGGCCACATATACCGGCGACATGCGACAAGCCCTCGAGGCCGTGGGATGGGCAGTCATCCCATACGCCCAAACCGGCGGCGACGCCGACAACCTCGCCACTGGTGACCTCATCCTCTCCGAGGCATCATCCGGCGGCGTCGGACACGTCGCCGGATACATCGGCGACGAGCGCCTCGCCGAGGCATGGATCGACGGCCACGGCGACATCATGGGCAGCGCCGAAGGCGACGGCCCCGGCGATGACACCGGCGGCGAGACCCGCGTTATCAGTTTCTACGCACATCCCTACACACAGGCCGGGAAATGGACACATGTCCTCCGGCCTCCCACTAGCGGCGCAAATTCCACCCCCGCGTCCACAACAACCGAAACAATTGATCTGATTGGAGACGATATGTACATCATTTGCACGCTCACCCCTTGGGGCGAATGGGCATACGCCCTCATTCACGCAACCATCGGCGGTGCTCGCGCCATCGATAACACATTTGGCGAACGCACCGCCTATGAACAGATGCTCGGCACCGCAAAGGTCGTCGATTGGGACTTTTACAACCTCATCGTGCGCCAAGCATGGGAGCAACACAATTATGCAGTCGGCGTGATCCGCGACGGCGTCCGCGAAGATATCGACGCCGCCGTCGCTCGCGTCATTAACGCCACCAAGGAAGGTACAAAGTGAACACCGAGCCCCGCCACGCCGCAACCCCTCAACCCGTCAGCTGGCTCACTCCCCAAGTGCGCAAGTGGGTGTACGGCATCATTACCGCCGCCGTTCCCCTTCTTGTCGTCTACGGGATCATCGAGGCGTCCACCGCGCCCCTCTGGCTCGCCCTCGCCGCCTCCGTCCTCGGCACGGCGACCGCGCTCGCCCACACCCCCACCGGAGGCGACTCGTGAGCGTCGCCGCCGAGGTCATCACCGCACTCGGCGGCCTCGGCGGCGCAGCCGCCCTCATTACCAGCGCCGCCACCCTTATTCAAACCCGCCGCATCCACGCCCGCGTCAGCCCCAACCACGGCTCGTCCATTTCAGACGCCGCCGCGCGCATCGAGGAAGCCCTCGACGCCCACGGCGACGCCATCCACCGGATCGAAACTGAGCAAACGAAGGTCAGCGCCGATGTCCTCATCGCCCAACACTCCTTCGAATCGCTCACCCGCGAGGTCAAGGGCATCGGTCATGAAATCGGCGACCTCAGAGCGACACGCGACCGCGAGCACGCCGACTACGACAAACGCATCCGCCGTCTTGAGAGCCGCTAAAGCCGGCGCGAATAAACTAAGGCGCGCCTATGTGGCGCGTATCTCATGGGATTGGTTGATATCCTTACGCAAATGGTTATATACTTATAACCATCAGGACGCCACAAGGGCAAGCCTGAAACCCAGAAGGGATAGACCAATGACCGCCATCACCCCGAACATGATCACCGTGCGAAGCCTCAAAGGATCCTTCGAAAAGTCCTACAGCGTCAGCATTTGGGTCAAGGGCTACCCCGCATATGATGCCGCCCGCGCCGCCCTCACGCGCGTGGAAAAGGGTGCCTGGAAAGTGAGGGTCAAAGAGTTTGAAACCGGCAAGGTTCTCGCCGAGACCACCCTCTCCTGGACGCCAGGATGGGTGAAGATACAAGAGGCGATCGCCGAAGCCCTCAACGCCTAACAAACCCGCCCCCGCCCACCAGGCGGGGGCGGCCCCATCTCCACGAAAGGCCATATCATGCACGGTATCGAGCTCAAAGCCCGCCGCGAAGCCCTCGCCGTCTCACAGAGCCAGCTCGCAGTACTCCTACGCACGTCGCAGGTGGTTGTCTCGCGCTGGGAAACCGGCGAACGCACTCCACGAGACGCCGACTCTATCCGTTTCATCATCGAAGCTCTCGAAGCAGCTCAAGCCGAGCTCATCGGCGCGCTCTACGCGATCGCCGACGACGAGGAACGCCTCGTCCCTCCCGATTAACACGCACAGATCAACGGTCGGCCGCGTCGCCGCGCTCCTGGCCCTGGAAACTGGTAGAGACGTGCGGATAATTAGCGGCGACTAAGCCGCCGCCTCGACAACGGCCCTAAGCGCCTCGTCCGCAATCGCTAGATACCGTAGTGTCGTGTGCGGCGATTCATGACCGAGGATGCGTTGAACGGATACAAGGTCACCCGTGCGCTCATATGCCCGCGTGGCGAAGCGATGCCGAAGGGCGTGCATCGTCACGCCGGGCGGTAGCGCGCGGGTGACCAGGCGGCCGATCCATTCCGGCGACACGTGCCCGGCGTCGTCCCCGGGGAACGTCCAGCCCGGACCTCGCGCCTCGACGGCGGCGACCAGGCCGGGCGGCATGGGCACCGTCCGCGCCTTCCCGCCCTTCCCGTGCACGATCAGGGACGCACCACGAACGTCACGCACAATATCGCTCGCACGCACGCGGGCAACCTCGCCGCGCCGTAATCCCATCTCCGAGGCCAACCGCACCGCCAAGTGCACCCGCCAATCACTCGACTGGAGAGCGCGCCTCACGGCCTCGTCATCCGCCGGGCGCGGGGCTGGGGCCGACGCTCGCACCGTCGGCAAAGCCGATACGTCGACCAGGACCGGGCGTGCCGTCGCCGCCCATGAATAGAACCCGCTGACCGACTGGAGGGCCGACCGGCGCGTATCGCGCGCCCACATGTGCGACGCCGACCATTCGATCACATCGGCCGTTTCGACGGCCCACGGGTCTCGATCCACCGCCCGCGCGAAGCGCCTCAGCCAATCCACGCGCAGTCGCGCCGTTGCGACCGTGCGCCCCGAACCGAGCAGATGCAACCTGTAATCTCTCAGCGGGGCATCCCACCCCTCCGGTACTCGTGCTTTTTGCATAACCATGCTCGTCATCCTTACCCGAGCCGCCGAAGTATGCGCGCCGTGGGCACCCTTGCCCGTGCTCACCTGGTCCAACGCTATGCCGCTTGTGTCCACATGTCGGACAGTGTGACGTAATCCCGAGGTTGCAGGTTCGAGTCCTGTCGGAGGCGCATTTCCCGGCCGGTCGGAGTTACCAAATCGACGACCGAGACACCTAGCGCCGTGGCTAAGTTGTCCAATTCTTCAAGCTGCCAGGGGCGTTCACCGCGCCAGCGCTTTGTGATTGCGCCCTGTGATATGCCGAGTCTTTTACCTAGTCGCACCTGATTAAAGCCTGCCCGTGCCGCCTCGGCACGGACGTTCGCTGCGACGACATCGCGCGTAGTGATTGTGGACGATGGGGAGAAGCTAGTTAGTGCGCTCATGTGCTCATGATAGTCCAAAATGGCATAAGAGTGTGACCGCTGTGCACTAATTAGTTGGCCTTTTCTGTTGATTGCTAGTCCGAAATGAACTAGAAAAGCCATATGACTCTCGCTCAGGACTTCGTCACCCTTGAAGTGACCCGATACATGCGCGCGGCTGGCCTTAACCAAGAGACCATGGCCGCAGCCATTGGTGTCCAACAGTCCGTCCTCTCAAAGAAGCTCCTCGGCTCGCGCCGCTGGTCCCTCAATGACCTGGATCGCTTAGCGGACGCGGGAGTCCCGATCCACCTCACCGCATCGACGCTAGACCGAGAGGCCCGCTCATGAGTTACCGCATCGACTGGATTCAGTTCTTGGCAGCCATTGCCATGCTGATCACCTATTTTGTGACAATTGTGTTATGCGCTATCGGCGCGTGGCCTCGAGGAGCGATTGCTTCCGCGCTTGCGACGTTTGTCGCGTTTGGTGTGTGGC
>QWCI01001158.1_pt1 | contig 17244 bp, 21 predicted proteins | sample 1972541 | NCBI WGS metagenome assembly QWCI01 (sample SAMN09866712, study PRJNA288562) | Human oral metagenome isolate term3_saliva, whole genome shotgun sequencing... | isolation source: mouth | host: Homo sapiens | place: USA: California | reverse complement strand
AACCCCTCTGGGATACTTGTTAGTCCACTACAACCACTAAATACACTATCAAGCCTTACTATATTCACATTATTTTTAAATAACCCTTCTGGAATACTAACTATACTATTATTGGGTTCAAATTTACTCATTACTTTACTTGTAACTTTCTTGCTAAATAACCATTCAGGTATTTCTGTTAATTTAATATTTATATATTCAATTGGGATCCTATCTGGCTCTGGTTCATATATTTTAGATACGTTCGAAATTTGAATAATATTTTCCTCATTCTTTTCTAATATTTTTCCCCATTGTAGTACTTCTATCTCAAAATCTCCAAACTCTCTCAATCCAAAGTCTTTAACATTTTTAAATTTTAAAACATATTCTCCTCTATCATAATGCTTATAATAAATATCATATAAATCTGTAATTTCTCCTTTTTCTCCATCACCATAATCTACTTCTATAGGATCAATCTCTCTTAAGCTATCTTGATAATTACCAAATGGTATATCTGTATTATTTTTTACTATAAGTTTTAAAATAAGCTTATCCTTATCTTCCTCTGGTATTGTAACACCTCCAACTGTCTTAGGCCATGATTCTGTTGAAGAAGTTCCACCTGGTGAAAATCCACCTACCACCGTACCTTGTATAACATTTAATACATTATCCTTCGTATCAATAACGTTACCTTTCTTATCTGTTACATCATCTCCTACTATATTGTACTTGTTTGTAAACTCGGTTGTAGATAACGCAAGCTCTGCTTGTGGACTTGCCTCTCCATTTTCAAGTGCTTTTGCTTTTAAATTTGCATAGCTTAACTTTGCTGTGTCATACAGTTCTGCTTTTACTTGTGCTTTTTGTGCTTCTTTTGATTTTGCTATAAGTCCATTTTCTCCCATTGTCATTTGTATTGCTACTCCTGCTAAAAGTAACATTATAACTATGGTTATAACAAGTGCAATTAATGTTATTGCATTCTTCTTTTTTCTATTTTTCATTAGTATATATTCCTTCCATATCTCATTAATTACATTTTAATTATATTAGTATATATTCTCTATATATATTACATACTTTTAATATATATACATCTAAGATAGATTTATGTTCCCCTTCTCTAATACAATTTTCTAAAAATATCATATTCTTGTATTATTAAAATTATAAGTCACACCATAAAGACATATTCTATAACTCTTTCATGCTATCTGGTATACTTGCATAATTTGAAGCAGCTGTGCAGCCCCTAAATGCAAGATAATGAATTCCTCCTCTCATTCTAACTTCATTTGCAAACTTTATAATACTATTAGGAATATTTGTTAATCCACTACAGTTTTGAAATACATATCCAAATCCTTTTACATTCACATTTCTATCAAATAATCCCTCTGGGATACTTGTTATTCCACTACAATTTTCGAATGCTCCATTAAATTCTTTTACATTTACATTGTTATAAAACAATCTAACTGGAATTCTTGTTAGCCTACTACAACCAAAAAATATGTTTGTAAAATATATCACATTTGCATTATTCTTAAATAATCCTTCTGGGATACTTGTTATTCCATTGCAACCCCTAAATGCATCTCTAAAATTTGTTACATTAACATTATTATTAAATAACCCTTCTGGGATACTTGTTATTCCACTACAACCACTAAATACACTATCAAAACTTACTATATTCACATTATTTTTAAATAACCCTTCTGGGATACTTGTTATTCCACTACAACCTCTAAATACACTATCAAAGCTTATTACATTCACATTATTCTTAAATAACTCTTCTGGAATACTAACTATACTATTATTTGATCCAAATTTACTCATAACTGTACTTGTAACTTTCTTACTAAATAGCCATTCTGGTATTTCTGTTAATTTAATATTTATATATTCAATTGGGATCTTATCTGGTTCTGGTTCATATATTTTAGATACATTTGGAATTTTAATAATATTTTTTTCATCTTTTTCTAATATTTTTCCCCATTGTAATATCTCTATCTCAAAATCTCCATTATATTTTAATTCAAAGTCTTTAATATTTTTTAATTTTAAAATATATTCTCCTCTATTATATTGCTTATCAAAAATATTATATAGGTCTGTAATTTTTCCTTTTTCTCCATTTCCATAATCTACATCTATTGGAGATATACGAGACAAAAATGAATCACCAATACCACCAAATGACACTATTGTATCGCTCTTTGCTATAAGTTTTAAAATAAGCTTATCCTTATCATCTTCTAATATTGGTACCCCTCCTACTGTCTTGTATACTGCTGGAGTTGTTGTTCCTGTACTTGTACCTGGTGAAAATCCACCTGCTACTGTACCTTGTAGAACATTTAATACATTAGCCTTTGTCTCAATAACGTTACCTTTCTTATCTGTTATAGCTATAAGTCCATTTTCTCCCATTGTCATTTGTATTGCTACTCCTGCTAAAAGTAACATTATAACTATGGTTATAACTAGTGCAAGAAGTGTTATTGCATTTTTCTTCTTTCTCTTTTTCATTAATATTCCCCCTTTAATATATATTTTTTTATCTTAAAATATCTTAATATACTATATATATTACAGAAGTTTCACAAAAAATATTTACTTTTGTTACATAGAAAAAGATGTATCAAAAAATACATCTTTTATATTATTTCATATAACTTGGTAAGCTATTATAGTTTGAGGATGATGTACAGTAACCGAAACATAGATCTAGTATCTCCTCCTCTTTCTTTAACTTTTTTTCCTAACTCTATAATATCTTCCGGAATCCCTGTTAGTCCTGTACATCCTCTAAATGTTTCAACAAAATTTATTACATTCACATTATTCTTGAATAAGCCTTCTGGTATATTTCTCAATCCACTATATCCAAATGTTGTAACAAAATTTATTACATTCACATTATTCTTGAATAAGCCTTCTGGGATACTTAAATATCCCTTCTGGGATACTTGTTAGTCCAATACAATTTGTAAATACTGAACCAAAATTTGTTACATTCACATTATTCTTAAACAACCCTTCTGGTATACTTGTTAATCCACTACAATTTGAAAATACTGAACCAAAACTTTTTACATTCACATTATTCCTAAATAACCCTTCTGGTATACTTGTTAATCCACTACAATGTACTTGTAACTTTTTTACTAAATAACCATTCTGGAATTTCTGTAAATTTAGGATTTATATATTCAATAGGTATTCTATCCGGTTCTGGTTCATATATTTTAGATACATTTGAAATTTGAATTATGTTTTTCTCATTCTTTTCTAATATTTTCCCCCATTGTAGTACTTCTATCTCAAAATCTCCAACCTCTCTCAACCCAAAATCTTTAATATTTTTTAATTTTAAAATATATTCTCCCACATTATAATGCTTTTTATTTGGATTGTATAAATCTGTAATCTCCCCTTTTTCTCCATTTCCATAGTCTAACTCTATAGGGTCAATTTCCACTAAACTGCCCATATAAGTAGTAAAATCTACTTCTGTATCACTTTTTACCTTAAGCTTCAATATCATCTTATCCTTATCTTCTTCTGGTATTGTAACACCACCAACTGTTTTAGGCCATGATTCTGCCGAAGAAGTCCCACCTGCGCTTGTTCCAGATGAAAATCCACCTGCAACTGTACCTTGTATAATGTTTAAAACATTAGCCTTTGTATCAATAACATTACCATTCTTATCTGTTATATTATCCCCTACTACATTATATTTGTTTGTAAACTCTGTTGTAGATAATACAAGCTCTGCTTGTGGACTTGGTTGTCCATTTTCTGTTGCTTTTGCTTTTAAGCTTATATAACTCAGTTTAGCAATTTCATACAGTTCTGCTTTTGCTTGTTCTTTTTGTGCCTGAGCTGATTTTGCTATTAATCCATTTTCCCTCATTGTCATTTGTATTGCTACACCTGCTAAAAGTAACATTATAACTATGGTTATAACTAGTGCAAGAAGTGTTATTGCATTCTTCTTTTTTCTCTTTTTTACCATAAATATTTCCTCCAATTTTACATATATATATCTTAAAATATCTTAATATACTATATATATTGCAGAAGTTTCACAAGAAATATTCACTTTTGTTACATAGAAAAAGATGTATCCTAAAGACACATCTTTTATATTATTTCATATATTCTGGAATACTTGTTAAGTTTGATGCTAATGTACAGTAACGAAACATATTATATGTATTTCCACCTTTTTCTTTAACTTTTTTTGCAAATTCTACAATAGTTTCTGGAATGCTTGTTAAAACTGTACAGCCTTCAAATGTATATTCAAAATTTGTTACCTTTACATTATTCTTAAATAATCCTTCTGGGATACTTGTTAGACGATTACAATCACTAAATGCACTTGCAAAATTTGTTGCATTTACATTATTCTTAAATAATCCTTCTGGGATATTTGTTATACCTGTACAGTTATAAAATACACGATCAAAACTTACTATATTCACATTATTTTTAAATAGCCCTTCTGGAATACTAACTATACTATCATTCCTTCTAAATTTACTCATAACAGTACTTGTAACTTTTTTACTAAATAACCATTCAGGTATTTCTGTTAATTTAGAATATATATATTCAATAGGTATTCTATCTGGCTCTGGTTCATATATTTTAGATACATTCGAAATTTGAATAATATTTTCCTCATTCTTTTCTAATATTTTCCCCCATTGTAGTACTTCTATCTCAAAACTTCCCCACTCATTCAACACAAAATCTTTTATATTTTTGAATTTTAAAATGTATTCCCCACTATCATATGCTTTCCTTATATAATTATTTGGATCTGTAATCTCCCCTCTTTCTCCATCACCATAATCTACCTCTATAGGATCCACATTCATTGAATCTAAAGAACCGATACCACCAAATGGTACTTCTGTATGATTTTTTACCTTAAGCTTCAATATCATCTTATCCTTATCTTCTTCTGGAATTACAACTCCACCTACTGTTTTAGGCCATGATTCTGCTGGAGTTGTTCCTCCTGATGAAAATCCACCTGCAACTGTACCTTGTATAACATTTAAGAGATTAGCCTTTGTATCAATAACCGTCCCATTCTTATCTGTTATATTATCCCCTACTACATTATATTTGTTTGTAAACTCTGTTGTAGATAATACAAGCTCTGCTTGTGGACTTGGTTGTCCATTCTCCGCTGCTTTTGACATATATATATCTTAAAATATCTTACATATACTATATATATTGCAGAAGTTTCACAAAAAATATTTACTTTTGTTACATAGAAAAAGATGTATCCTAAGATACATCTTTAATATTCTTGTATATATTCTGGAATACTTGTATAGTTTGATGCTGATGTACAGTGACGAAACATACCACTAACATTTCCTCCTTTTTCCTTAACTTTTTTTGCAAATTCTACAATAGTTTCTGGGATGCTTGTTAGTCCTGTACAGTCATAAAATGTTCCCCAAAAAGTAGTTACCTTTACATTATTCTTAAATAATCCTTCTGGGATGCTTGTTAGTCCTGTACAGCCACCAAATGTTCCCCAAAAAGTAGTTACCTTTACATTATTCTTAAATAATCCTTCTGGGATACTTGTTAGACCTTTACATTCTGAAAATACTGAACCAAATCTTGTTACATTCACATTATTCTTAAACAATCCTTCTGGGATACTTGTTAAACCTGTACAGCCATAAAATGTATATTCAAAACTTGTTGTATTTACATTATTCTTAAATAATCCTTCTGGGATGCTTGTTAGTCCACTACAACCTACAAATACATTATCAAAACTTACTATATTTACATTATTCTTGAACAATCCTTCTGGGATGCTTGTTAGTCCACTACAACCTACAAATACACTTGCAAAACTTACTATATTTACATTGTTCTTAAATAATCCTTCTGGGATACTCTTTATATTATTAGAGTACCAAAATTTACTCATAACAGTACTTGTAACTTTCTTACTAAATAACCATTCTGGAATTTCTGTAAATTTAGGTTCTTCATAGTCTATAGGTATTCTATCCGGTTCTGGTTCATATATTTTAATTACATTTGGAATTTGAATTATGTTTTTCTCATTCTTTTCTAATATTTTACCCCATTGTAATATTTCTATTTCACAGTTTTCATTTTCCTGCATTCCAAAATCTTTTATATTTTTTAATTTTAAAATATATTCTCCCACATTATAATGCTTGTTATTTCTATTGTATAAATCTGTAACATTTTCTTTTTCTCCATTTCCATAGTCTAACTCTATAGGGTCAATTTTCATTAAATTTTCAATATGAGTACTAAAATCTACTTCTGTATCACTTTTTACCTTAAGCTTTAAAATCATCTTATCCTTATCTTCCTCTGGTATTGTAACACCTCCAACTGTTTTAGGCCATGTTTCTGCTGGTGTAGTTGTTCCTGAAGTTGTTCCAGATGAAAATCCACCAGCTACTGTACCTTGTATAACATTTAAGAGATTAGCCTTAGTGTCAATAACCGTACCCTTCTTATCTGTTACATCATCTCCTACTATATTGTATTTGTTTGTAAACTCTGTTGTAGATAATGCAAGCTCTGCTTGTGGACTTGGTTGTCCATTTTCTGTTGCTTTTACTTTTAAATTTGCATAGCTTAACTTTGCTGTGACATATATATATCTTAAAATATCTTACATATACTATATATATTGCAGAAGTTTCACAAAAAATATTTACTTTTGTTACATAGAAAAAGATGTATCCTAAAGACACATCTTTTATATTATTTCATATAATTAGGTATACTTGCATAATTTGATGCCGATGTACAACCTACAAACATATAATATGTATTTCCACCTTTTTCTTTAACTTTTTTTGCAAATTCTACAATAGTTTCTGGGATGCTTGTTAAACCTGTACAACTATCAAATGTACCCCTAAAGCTTGATACATTTACATTATTCTTAAATAATCCTTCTGGGATATTTGTTATACCTGTACAACCATAAAATGTTTCCGAAAAAGTAGTTACATTTACATTATTCTTAAATAACCCTTCTGGGATATTTGTTAGACCTGTACAGCCATAAAATGCACGATCAAAACTTACTATATTCACATTATTTTTAAATAACCCTTCTGGAATACTAACTATACTATTATTCGATCTAAATTTACTCATAACAGTACTTGTAACTTTCTTGCTAAATAACCATTCAGGTATTTCTGTAAATTTAGAATTATCATATGTAATAGGAATTCTATCAGGTTCAGGTTCATATATTTTAGATACATTCGAAATTTGAATTATGTTTTCCTCATTCTTTTCTAATATTTTCCCCCATTGTAGTACTTCTATTTCAAAATCTCCCCACCCTTGAATAGAAAAGTCTTTAATATTTTTGAATTTTAATATATATTCTCCTCTACTATAATTTTTTACTATACCCCAATATAGATCTGTAATTTCTTCTTTTTGACCATTACCAAAATCAACTTCTATAGGGTCCATTGATCTTAACACAGAATCACCAAATACTACATCTGTACTATTCTTCACCTTAAGTTTCCATATCATCTTATCCTTATCTTCTTCTGGTATTGTAACACCACCAACTGTTTTATGCCATGATTCTGCCGAAGAAGTCCCACCTGCGCTTGTTCCAGATGAAAATCCACCTGCAACTGTACCTTGTATAATGTTTAAAACATTAGCCTTAGTGTCAATAACCATACCCTTCTTGTCTGTTATATCATCTCCTACTACATTGTATTTGTTTGTAAACTCTGTTGTAGATAATGCTAGTTCTACCTCAGGACTTGGTTGTCCATTTTCTGTTGCTTTTGCTTTTAAGTTTATATAACTAAGCTTTGCTGTATCATATAATTCTGCTTTTGCTTGTTCTTTTTGTGCTTGAACTGATTTTGCTATTAGTCCATTTTCTCCCATTGTCATTTGTATTGCTACTCCTGCTAAAAGTAACATTATAACTATGGTGATAACTAGAGCAATTAAAGTTATACCTGTTTTTTTATCTTTTCTATTTCTCATTAGTATCTATCCCTTTCATATATTATAATTATATTTTAAGTTCAATATTATATTATTTCTACATATATTACACTATTTTAATATCAATTTTACTTACTTTTTTAGAACAAAAAAAGATGATTATTATTAACCATCCTTTCTTATCTAGTATTATAATATTTCTAGTACAGCCATATTAGCATTATCTCCACGTCTTGGGTTTAATTTAACTATTCTAGTATAACCACCAACTCTTCCTTCTTGGTTTTTAGCTATTTCACCAAAAATCTTAGCGATTACATCTGTACCTTTAACCTTATTAACTTTTTTCATTATTTGTCTTCTAGCATGTAATCTTGAAGGTAAATCTTTTTCTCTTTTTTCAGTAGTTTCTACTTTAACTACTTTGTTGTATTCTTTACCATTCTTACTTACAGCTTTTTCTGTTACTTTACGTCCATTAGCATCTAACTTAGCTTTAATAACTTTTTGATCAACTAGTTCGAAATTATCTTTTTCTTTTACTGCTAGTGATACTATGCTATCTGCTATTGCTTTAACTTCTTTAGCTCTATCTTCTGTTGTTGTTATTTTACCATGTAAGAATAGATCTGTTGTTAATGTTCTTAGCATTGCTAATCTTTGATCTGTAGGTCTTCCTAGTTTTCTCATTTAATTTTCCTTTCCTTATTTGTCTTCTTTTTTAAATTCTAATCCTAATTCTTCAACCTTATTAACTATTTCTTCTAAAGATTTAGCTCCTAAATTTTTAAATTTCTTAACTTCTTCTTTAGTGTATGAAATTAAATCTCTAACTGTTTTTATTTCTTTAATTTTCAAACAATTCATAGGTCTTTTACTAAAATTTAAATCTTCAACTTTTGTATCTAATACTTCAGTATCTTCTTCTTTTTTAGGTTCTAGCATAACTTGTACTTTTTTAACAATTTCTGTTAGGTCTATAAATAGTTCTAGATGACTTGACATTATCTTAGCTGCTAAACTAATTGATTCTTCTGTTGTTAAGCTACCATCTGTCCAAACTTCTAAAACTAATCTATCATAGTCTGTTCTATCACCAACTCTTGTGTTTTCTATAACATAGTTAACTTTTTTAACTGGTGTAAAGATTGAATCTATTGCTATATAATTAATATCTTCATTTTCCTTCTTATTTCTATCTACTGTATTATATCCTCTACCTTTTTCTACAGTAAGTTCCATTACAAGGTTTGCTCCTTCTGAAGCTGTTGCTATTACTAAATCCTTATTTAATACTTCAATACCATCTACTGTTTTTATATCACCTGCAGTTATTACTCCTGCACCTTTATGTTTTAAAGTTAATTTTTTTGGTTCTTGTGTATCCATTTTAAATCTAACAGATTTTAGATTTAAAATTATTTCCATAACATCTTCAACTATATTTGGAATAGTAGTGAATTCATGTTGAACTCCTTCAATTTTAACCCCTGTTATTGCTGCTCCAGGTAATGATGATAATAATACTCTTCTTAAAGCATTACCAAGTGTTATACCATAACCTCTTTCTAATGGTTCACATACAAACTTCCCGTAATTGTTTATTCTATCATCTACTAAGCATTCAATATTTGGTTTTTCAAACTCTATCATTATTCCTCCCAAACCCAAAAGTTATTATTTAAATTATTATAACAATATCTTAATAATACTTTTAAGCAAATTTCTATATATATTTTTAAAGTTAAGCACAAGTACCTATTTTGAGTAAAGCTCAACTATTAAGTGTTCTTCGATTGGAAGATCTATTTCTTCTCTTTCTGGTAATCTTAAAACTTTTATACTTAATTCTTTTTCATTAACATCTAACCATTCTACAACTGATGCTACATGCTTTTCAGTTAAGTTTAATTTTATCATTGGATGTTCTTTTTTAGCTTCTCTTACTGCTATAACATCACCTTGTTTTACTAAATATGATGCTATATCTGTTTTTACTCCGTTTACTTCTATTGCTCCATGTGAAATCATTTGTCTTGCTTGTGGTCTAGTTTTAGCAAAACCTGATCTAAATAATATATTGTCTAATCTACTTTCTAATATTTGAAGTAATATTTCCCCTGTTATTCCTTTTCTTCTTGAAGCTTTTTCAAAATATCTTCTAAATTGTTTTTCACTTACATCATATATAAATTTAGCTCTTTGTTTTTCTCTTAATTGCACACCATATTCGCTTAACTTTTTGAAAGATTTTTTAGGTTTTCTTTCAGAAGTTTTGTTTATTCCGATATATGTTGGGCTAATTCCTAAAGCTCTACATCTTTTAAGAACTGGAACTTTAAATCTTGCCATGTTTCTCTCCTTTTCTTATTATTATATATTTACTTTTTCAAATTCTTATTTTATTCTCATCTTTTTATTTAAAAATATTTAAATTACACATTCACCAAACTATGGTCTTCTTCTTTTTGGTGGTCTACATCCATTATGTGGAATTGGTGTAACATCTTTAATACTTGTTATTTCTAATCCTGCAGTTGCAATTGATCTAATTGCTGTTTCTCTACCTGAACCTGGTCCTTTTATATATACTGCTACTGATTTTAATCCCATATCTGCTGCTTTTTTAGCTGCTGCTTCTGCTGCTTCTCCAGCTGCAAATGGTGTACTTTTTCTTGAACCTTTAAATCCTAAGTCACCAGCACTTGCCCAAGTTATTACATTTCCTGCTTTATCTGTAATTGTAACTATTGTATTATTAAAACTTGCATGTATATGTGCTGCTCCTGCATCAAAAGTTAATTTCTTTCTTCTTGTTGCTTTTTTCTTTGCTACCTTAGCCATTACTTACTTTTCCTCCTATATTACTATATTAGTGCTTATTTCTTTTTAGATCTACTTACAACTTTTTTAGGTCCTTTTCTAGTACGAGCATTTGTCTTAGTTCTTTGACCTCTAACAGGTAAGCCTCTTCTATGTCTTAATCCTCTATAGCATCCTATTTCTCTTAATCTCTTTATATCTAATGCTATTTCACGTCTTAAATCACCTTCTACAGTGTAATTAGTTATTTCTTTTCTTATTTCATTAACTTGTTCATCAGTTAAATCTTTTACCCTAGTATCTGGATTAATATTCAATTTTTCTAATATCTTGTTTGATAATGTTCTACCAATCCCATAGATATATGTTAATGATATTTCCACTCTTTTTTCTCTAGGTATATCTACTCCCGCTATACGAGCCATAAATTTAATCCTCCATTTTTATAATTAAAATTTATTTATTTTTCTTTTTAAGTATATATAATCTAAAATCAATTTGAAATGTAGAAAATATATAGACAAATAACAAAGGATGAGGTTCTCTCTTATTTATCTATATAATTTCTAGTACTAACTCTAGACATATATTTACATATACAAGTCCTAGCCGCAAACTCATATATTCCTAAAATCAATTTATTATTTTATTATCCTTGTCTTTGTTTGTGTTTTGGGTTATCACATATAACTCTTACAACACCTTTTCTTTTTATAACCTTACATTTATCACACATTGGTTTTACTGATGGTCTTACTTTCATTTTTTCCTCCTATTTTCCTCTCCAAGTTATACGACCTCTATTTAAGTCATATGGTGAGATTTCTAGTTTTACTTTATCTCCTGGTAATATTTTAATATAATGCATTCTTAATTTACCAGATATATGTGCAAGCAGTTCATGTCCATTATCAAGTCTTACTTTAAAAGTAGTATTTGGTAATGTTTCAATCACTGTACCTTCTAACTCTATTAGTTCTTCTTTTGGCACTTTATCCCCCATTTTTTTGTATTTTTTTAACAGCTTTATTTTTAAAAAAGCCATTAAATTACTTCTATCATGATACCATTTTTTGCCTTTTAAGTCAATATTTCTGGTTCATTATCTGTTATTAAAATAGTATTTTCATAATGTGCTGACATTTTTCCATCTAAAGTTACAACAGTCCATCCGGTCTTTATCATTATCAAGGATTTCTGCTGAGCCTTCTACAACCATTGGTTCTACTGCAAGTGTCATTCCTTTTTGTAATCTTGGCCCTATTCCTTTTCTTCCATAATTAGGCACACCTGGATCTTCATGCATACTTTTTCCGTATTCCATGTCCTTGATATTCTAGTATAACATCAAATCCATTTTTCTGAACATAGCTTTCTATAGCATGTGATATATCACCTATCCTATATCCAACTTTTGCAAATTTTATTCCTTCATAAAATGCATTTCTTGTAACTTCTAGTAACTTTTTAGTATTTTTGTTTACATTTTGCCCTACTTCATATGTTCTTGCCATATCTACATGATATCCATCTTTTTCTATAACTAAATCTATAGTTACAATATCTCCATCTTTTAATATTACTTTTTTAGATGGCACTCCATGGATTATTTGTTCATTTACAGAAATACATGCATGTCCTGGAAATGCTGGCTTTCCTTTATGAAAATTTGGATAATTATATTCTGCTGATCTTGCTCCATTTTTTTCTATTATATTTTTAATTAAATTATTTAATTCCCATGTAGAAATACCGGGCTTAATAAATCTTTTTACTTCTTTTTGAATTTCTTTCATTATCTTCCCGTTATTTCTCATGATATTAATTTCTTTTTCTGATTTTATTTCAATCATTCTTTTTACCTTCTATATACCAAACTATTTCTTTTAATAAGTCTTTACTTGTCTTATTAAGTGAACTTGTTGCATTTACTGTAAATAATTTTCCAGTATTCTTATAATAATCTACAAGCTCAAATGTTTTTGCATAATATTCTTTTAATCTTTCTACAATTTTTTCTTCTGTGTCATCTTTTCTTTTTATCAAAGGAGTATCACACTTATCACAAATACCTTCTGTAAGAGGTACTGCTGTTTTTAAATTATATACTGATTTACATTTTGGACATACAATCCTATTTTTTATTCTTTCTATTATTTCTTTTTCAGGTGTTTCCAAGTTTATAACAGCAGTTATATTTTTCTTAATCTTTTTAAGTAGATTATAGAATCCATCTGCTTGTTCTTTTGTTCTTGGAAATCCATCTAGGATAAATCCATCATTACAATCTATAAGCTTTAATCTTGCTTCAACGATCTTAAACATAAATTCATCTGGAATTAGATGTCCTGCTTCCATATATTCTTTTAAAATTTCCGCATCTTTATCATTACGTTTAATTGTATCTCTTAATATATCTCCTGTTGAGATATGTGGTATGTCATAATATTGTGATAACAATGTACCTAAAGTACCTTTACCAGTTCCTGGTGCTCCTAACATAATTATAACCATTTGTTTCCTCCTTTGTATTTTGGATATAAAACTTACTTTATGCAAGTAGCTAAAATCATTTTAATTAAAACCACTTGCATAAACTTATCTATCTTTATTTATTTTTATTCTAAAAATCCTTTATAATGTTTTAACATTAATTGTGATTCTAGTTGTTGTACTGTTTCTATAGCAACCCCAACAATAATTAGTATTGATGTACCCCCAAAACCTATACTTATTGAAGTAAAGGCATTTGCAAGTATTGGTGCAATTGCTATAAAACATAGGAATAATGCTCCAAATCCTGTTAATTTTATAACAACATTACTTAAAAAGTCTGTTGTTGGTTTCCCTGCTCTTATTCCTGGTATATATCCACCATTTTGTCTTATATTCATAGCTATTTCTGCTGGATTAAATACTGCAAGTGTATAGAAGAATGTAAATCCTACTATTAGTATCATATATAATACTGCATGTCCTACAAGTGCCCAAACATTAGCATGTGATAATGATGTTGCCACACTTATACTATATAACCAATCTGCAAATGATCCTGTTCCAATTTGTCCTGAAAAGAAAATTTGGATTATCATTGCTGGAAAAGCCATAAATGATGATGCAAATATTATTGGCATAACACCTGCCATTACTGGCTTAATTGGTATAAATGTATTTTGTCCTCCATACATCTTTCTTCCAACTATTTTTCTTGAATATTGTACTGGTATTTTTCTTTCTGCAATATGTACATATACTACTGCAATTATTAATACCATTACACCTATTATAATTGCTATAGCTGTTATCATATTTTGAACATTTATTTGTCCTGCAGAAGATGTTATTCCGAGATACAAGTCTAATAACTGAATTTGGTAATGATGCTACAATCCCTGCAAATATTAGCATTGAAATTCCGTTACCAATACCATTTTTTGTAATTTTTTCTCCTAGCCATACTAAGAATGCAGTACCAGCTAAGAATGACATTACAACTGTAATACCTGTCATCCATCCTGGGTTTACAAATAATCCTTGTCTACTATATGCAATATATAGTCCTGCTCCTTGTATTAATGCTAGTATAAAAGTTATTATCTTTGTATATCTGTTTATTTTTTGTTTTCCTTGTTCTCCACCTTCTTTCATCATCATTTCTAGTGATGGTAATAACATACCTAATAATTGTACTATAATTGATGCTGAAATATATGGACTTATTGACATTGCAAAAACTGATAGTCTTGCAAAAGCTCCCCCTGTAATTAAGTTAATCATACCTAATAATCCATTATTAGCTGTATTCATAACTCCATCAAGTCTCGCAAAATTTACAAATGGTACGCTTACATGTGTCCCAAATCTAAAGATTATTAATAATAATATTGTAAATAATAATCTTTTTCTAACTTCTGGAACCTTCCACGCGTTTATAATAGTCTTAAACAATTAGATCACCTCTATCTTTCCTCCAGCTGCAACTATTGCTTCTGCAGCTTTCTTTGTGAATCTGCTTGCCTTAACACTAAGTTTCTTTTCTAATTTACCTGTTGCTAATATAACTATTCCATCTTTTTCTTTTGAAATAATTCCATCAGCTATTAAAGTCTTAGCATCTACTTCTTCGACTGTAGATAAATTTAACATATTTAGTGTAACTTCTTGCATATCTTTCTTGAAAGGAATATTTTTAAATCCTCTTTTTGGTAATCTTCTGAATAATGGAGTTTGTCCACCTTCAAAACCTGGTCTTACTCCTCCACCTGATCTTGCTTTTTGTCCTTTATGTCCTTTACCTGAAGTCTTTCCTAGTCCTGAACCAGTTCCACGACCAACTCTTTTTCTGGCCATTTTCTTTACTGCTGGCTTTAAATTGCCTAATTCCATACTGACCTCCCTCTTTATTTACTTAATTTATATTATAATATTTCATCTGTTGATTTGTTTCTCATAGCTGCAACTTCTTCAATTGTTTTCATTTTTGATAATGCATCTATTGTCGCATTTACAACATTTCTTGGATTGTTTGTTCCTATTATTTTAGCTTTAGCATCTCTGTATCCTGCAAGTTCTAATACTGCTCTTGCTCCTCCACCTGCTATAACTCCTGACCCTTCTTTACCTGGTTTAACTAAAACTTTAGCTGCACCAAATTTACCTAGGTATTCATGTGGTACTGTTGTACCAACTATAGGAACTTTTACTATATTTTTCTTAGCACTATCGATTGCTTTTTTTATAGCATCTGGAACTTCTGCTGCTTTACCTGTTCCAACACCGACATGTCCATTTTCATCTCCTACTACTACAACTGCTGAAAATCTAAAGTTTCTACCACCTTTAACAACTTTTGCAACTCTAGCAATATCAACTACTCTTTCTTTTAATTCTACTTCCATGAATTAATTCTTCCTCCTTGCTTTGGTTTTTTAGAATTTTAATCCTTCTTCTCTTGCTGTATCAGCAATTTGTTTTACAACACCATGGTATAAGTGTCCTGATCTATCAAAAACTACTTCTTCTATTTTAACTGTTTTAGCTCTTTTAGCTATTAACTTTCCTATTTCTTTTCCAGCTTCTATGTTAGATGCTTTTACAGGAAAATCTTTTTCCATAGTTGAAGCAGATGCAATTGTAACTCCATTTTGATCATCGATTAATTGAACAAATAAGTTTTTGTTGCTCTTTGATACACACATTCTTGGTCTTGTTGGTGTTCCTGAAATTTTTCCACGAACTCTTCTTTTTCTACGTTCTCTAGCTTTACTTTTATTAAATGCGTTAATCAATTTATTTCTCCCTTCTGGCCCTAAAAGGCATATATAATTCCTTGCTTTTAAGGGATTATATATACCCTTTAAAGCACATTACTTAAAGTTACTATTTACCTGATTTACCTTCTTTTCTTCTGATTACTTCATAATCATATTTAATACCCTTACCTCTATATACTTCTGGTGGTCTCTTTTCTCTAATATTTGCTGCTGTTTGTCCAACTAATTGTTTATCGATTCCTCTTACAATTATTTTCCCTGCATCTGGTACATCAAAAGTTATTCCTTTTGGTGCATCAAATTCTACTGGGTGTGAATAACCTAATGATAATAATAAGTTTTCACCTTGTTTTTGAACTTTATATCCAACACCATTTATTTCAAGAGTTTTTGTAAATTCATTTACAACACCTTCAATCATATTGTTTATAAGGGTTCTTGTTAACCCATATAGTCCTCTTGTTATTTTGTTATCAACTGCTTTAGTTAAAATAAGTTCATTATTTTCTTGTTTTACAATTATATTTTCAGATATAGTTGTTTCTAATTGACCTTTTGGTCCTTTTACTGTAACTAAATTATTTTCTAACTTAACTTCAACACCTGCTGGTACTACTATAGGTTTTTTCCCTATTCTTGACATATAGTCCTCCTTAAATCTAGTGTACTCTTTTTCTTATATATAATATCATATTTAAACTTCTAATATTATTATATATTATTTCTAATTTTTTATTTTATATATTTATACTTATTTCTATTTTAAATTTATTCCCTGATATCGATATATATTAAAATCTTTTAATATATATCTTTATCTTCGAATTTCAATTTATATATAATACATATTTTATATATTTTTAGATTTTATGTTTCTAATAATATAATATACCTTATTTTATAATATTACCAGATATATGCTATTACTTCTCCACCTAATCCTATTTCTCTTGCTTTTTTATCTGTTACTAATCCCTTAGAAGTTGATACTAAAGCTATTCCTAATCCATTTAATACTTTAGGAAGTTCATCTTTTTTAGCATAGATTCTATGACCTGGTTTACTTATTTTTCTTAATCCAGAAATTACTCTTCCACCTTTTTCGTCATATTTTAATTCT